>WSSedL1CaDRAFT_10001909_pt1 | contig 11356 bp, 10 predicted proteins | sample WetSurSL1Cattail_FD_9464 | JGI IMG/M metagenome (IMG submission 9464)
GCTGGCTGGGTGCGCTGATACTTTTTGCCAACACCATCATAGGCAGGCTGCTCTTTTTACTGCTGCCCGCCATATTGCTGTTTTATAACAAACAAATAGTAAATATTCCAAGGAGAAAATAGTAACGAATCTCTTTATTCAATGGCACTGTAGAAAACTCAACATTAAATGTAGGAGTGTAAAAAGTCTACCAGCTCATGAACTCGCGTTGCAGGTGCTCTTTTTGACGGTGGGGTGCCTTCTTCATAAGCAGCATATAGGCTTTTTGCATGAGCAATAGCAATATGCGTTTTATCTTTAAGAATGTCGTAGATATTCTCCAAGGCCTTCTCGTATGGAAAATATCCTTTCAAAATATCGTAATACTGTTCTCTGCCTATATTAGAAAATAACAGTTGGTAGTGTAACAAGAACCATAGCTCGATGCACTCATTGGACCAGGCTACATGGTATTCCTGTTCACAGCTTCTCCCCTCGGCGCTGAATTGTGTGTTGTCAAAATCGTCATAGGGAAAATCGTCCTTATCATACATAAGCCAAACAATTTTGCACTCGGGATACTCAGCGTTTACCGTTTTTCTCGCATAATCCAACAGGCTTTGGGTATTGCGTCCCGTTCCGATCACTGTGATGCGGTCACCTGATGTAAACGGTGTATATTTTTGATTGACTTGCTTAGTCAGTCCTTGAATATAAAACGGCTCTGTCTTGGTACCTTCACTGAAAATGACCGTATAAGGAGGCAATTGATGTAATTCCTCTATTTTCTTATTTTTCTTCTGCATAGCCGCTTCAAGTTTCTTTTGGGTACTTGCCTTTAATGGTTTTAAACTCATTGAATTGCCCGCCAATCAAGAATATTCTTGAGATAAGGGTCGGCTCCATACCTTCCTTCAATATATTGCTTGTCATAAATTTCATCGGGGCGCACCTTGGCACCGTTATCTTTCCTGAATTCAACCAGCGAATACAATTTTGATTCGTTTTTCTTATTCAGTGCAGAAAACCAGATTTCATCCCTTCTAAACACTGCAGGTTTCATGGTGCTCATATCGTGAGAGGTTAAAATAAGTTGGGCCCCCATGGTATTAATAGATGGATTTGTGAACAGTCCGATGATATACCGAAGTAGCTTTGGATGCAACTTGGCATCCATCTCGTCGGCAATAACAAGGCTTCCTTTATGTAAGCATCCCAACAGAAAAGGCAGCAAACCAAAAAGCTTACGTGTTCCACTCGATTCTTCTTCAAAGTGCAATTCTTCACACGAACCATCTTCCAAGCAGTGTGTGGTGTAAACAGCGGTTATTTTACCATTGGCATCTTCTTCTGTCCGTATGCCTGTTATATTGATATCCATCTCAGCGAGCATTTTTATGAAAACATCTTCCCTATTCTTGTCTTTTAGAAAAACAATTCTTTTATCCTGATATGGATTATCATAATCCAGAACCCTGCACTCTAAAAACCATTTTATTACATCATCAATTGTTTCGATATCATAGTTTATTGACAAATGAGACAGTAACGGAATAGAAGACTTAATGTTTCCAACTTTGACTTCTCCTAAAATATCGCCAATATAAATATCGGAGGCATCGCGCTCAAACAATATTTCCAAGTCACCTGTTTGAAGGTTTTTTGCATACAGATTTTCTTCTGCAATATCGGAATGCAGAATATTTAGCTGATACCGATATTCGGTTTTATTGACACGAAAGAGGACGTCAAATTTAACAGGTAATTCCCTGCAGCTCTTGTCAAACAAATAATACTTTTCCTTTTCATCGGTAGGAAAACTCTTGAACTCTTTCATTTTACCATCTTCAAGGCTTTCTTCCTTTGAGTTTGCCATGGACTTTAGTGCTATAACAGGTAAGAGTACCTTATGGGAGAGATGCACAAACGCCTCCAGCACGCTGGACTTTCCTCCGCCATTCGGACCATAAATAGAAGTAACCGGTAAAAATTTCTCACTGTCATATATATCAATAATTAGGCTGTTTTCATGCTCGCTGATTTTTTCGGCATACAAGTCCAAGGTAGCTTCATTCTTAAATGATTTGAAATTTTCAAAGGTAAACTGGCATAGCATGTTTATCACTCCTATTCATATAGAGATTTTTCCTCTCAATCATGATTATATTATACTCATTATAATAAATTAATATACCGAAATCAATGAATTGTGAGAAAAAATCTCACAATATAATTTTTATGTTTCATGAAAAGGATGGGAACATGTTATTCAGGCAATTCCAGAGCTTGAGCTGATGGTATTATTGTAAGCATGACGAATTAGTATGCAAAAACATTAGCACATGATAGTATGATCTGCCATGCGGCAAGTATTTTATCAAGTTACTGGAAACACGCTTCTGTATGCAGGGGCGCTATGCTGTAAAGTACATATTAATCTTGCAAAAAATGACCTGTGTGTATATAATTTATTTAACAGTTCATATTGGTAATACAAGTAGCATGGTAGGACGGTAGAATGGTACATGTTTATTTATTCATTCAGGATTATTTCTGCACATCAAAAAAAACGTGCCTTCACTCTCCTTATGCCCAAAACCAAATGATTGGTATTGTAGAATGGTAGTTCGGTAGTATGCCAAAATTTATGAGGAGGGGTAAAAATGTCTGAAAATGTTTTATCGCAGCGTCCAGCCAAACAAAAGATTACAATCAACATCTCCGGCAGTCTGATAGACCGTGTTACTACGGTGCTTGAGGAATTCGAACCGGGTCAGAAGGAATTCATTATTCCATTGGAAAATTTCGGTGTTGCTCCGAGGACGGTAAATGAGGTAGTGGAGAAAGAAGTGGAGATTACAGTACCTGCACGTCTTCACCCGACTGTTCTGGACATGAACAGGTTCAATCTGAACCGTGCCGGCGGCGGTGGAGTAGGTATAGGTCTTGGTATTTATTTTCACGCGCGTGTAAAATCAACCCAAAACCCCGAGATCGTTGTAAAAGGGGAAAGACCACTGATTATGAAGCATTTCGCACATGTTTTCAAGAAATTGACCAATTACCCTGGTGGATTTGAAATTGAGCTTTATGACCATAAAAGAAGACATGTCGGGTTGGGATCTTCCGCAGGTTCCATGTGTGCGGCGTGTCTGGGCATAAATGAGGTTCTTGGCAATCCGTTTACCGGCCGTGAGCTCAGAAGAATACTCGGATATCATTCCTGTGAAGAGAGCCCTAACGGAAATGACTACCTGATTCCTGCATTTGAAACGGGAATTGGGGCCATGGTGGGTGTTAACGGCGGTTGGGTCCTGGGTACCGATGACCTTGAACTGGTATATAAAGTGGCGCTCCCGGATACGAAGGTAATCGTGCTGATACCGGACGTGCCCAGTCTTTCGGATGAATTCACGGGAACAGAGACAGCTGCCGGGTCAGAAGCGGAGCTTTTAATGAACAGGGGCAGATACCTCGATTCCATACAGGCAGGAGTAAAAGCTCAGCTTGTAATGATGAACCTTCTGCCGGCAATGATCAAAGGAGATCTCAAGGGGATGGGAGATGCCATGTTCGATATTTCGTTCCTTGGCTCAAAGCGCGCGGAATGTGAGTCACATGGTTCTTTTGGCGGGCCTATCTATAATTATATTACTACTTTCAGGGAGATTGGAGCGGAGGTGGCAGGGATGAGTTCTGTCGGACCTACTATTTTCGCATTAACACAAAAACAGGATGTTTATGATCGGATCATGAAATACCTGCGTGCACAAAATATTCCCGAAAGCCGTATTATTGAAACGTTCGTGGATAATGTCGGGGGAAACATCAGGGAAAATGGAGTAGAGAGGGCATTTCAAAGTGAAAGCTGGTTACAGGGTTAAGATTTGCGGTACAACAAATATAGAGGACGCCAACCTTGCAGCAGTTGCAGGTGCTGATTATTTTGGGGTTGTTGTAGAGGTGGACTTTTCTCCGCGTTCTTTAACAATAGAAGAGGGAGGGGCGCTTTTCAGCTCCCCTCCCATCCCTGCGGTCGCCCTTGTATTCAATATGAGCGAGGAAAGGCTGAAGTACCTTATCCATACGCTGCACCCATATGCAGTTCAGTTTTTAAGCCAGGAAGTTCCCGATTTAATAAGAAGACTTAAATCCGCCTTCCCGGAGATTGAACTGTGGCAATCGGTACATCTGCCTCAGGCAGGTGAAACCGTAGATATGGAAGGGATCAGGAATGCAGTAGCGGCCTATTTGCAGGCAGGCGTTGATTTACTGCTTTACGATACGGTTGCAACAATAAAAGGCGTACGGAAATTCGGCGGAACAGGGTTGTGTTCCAACTGGGGTGTAGTCAGGAATATTATGGACGAAATCAAAACCGGGGTTCCGGTTCTTCTGGCCGGCGGAATAAATCCGGAGAATGCGGCTGCTGCATTGATAGAGGTTAATCCTGATGGACTTGACCTTTGTTCTGGTGTAGAGTCTGTTCCCGGTAAAAAGGATCCTGCAAAAATAAAGTCATTGATGGATGCAATAAAAGAGATGGAAAGGATGGGTAACGGTTTATGAAAGCAGCGGTAGTTTATGGCAAGGATGATATTAGAATAGAGGAATATCCGACCCCCAGGGCGGGTGCAGGGGAAATCATTGTGAAAATTGCCGTATCGGGAATTTGTGCAACGGACGTTAAGACTCTGCTTGGACAGGGACTGCCTAAAAATCTGCCTGCTATTCTTGGACACGAAGTGGTGGGAGAGGTTTATGAGCTTGGAGAAGGAACGAACGGTTTTCATAAGGGAGACAGAGTTGCGGTCTATCCTATCGCAGTTTGCGGAGAATGCTATTACTGTAAAAACGGCCGCCACAACCTTTGTTTGAAAGAGTTCGGACTTGGGCACGGAATAGACGGCGGCTTCGCCGAATATGTCAGGATACCACGCCAGATAATAGATATCGGCGGTGTATTGCCAATTCCTGCTGATTTGTCCTATGAAAAAGCTGTGCTGTCAGAACCTCTGTCTTGCGGACTGGCGGCATTAAGAGCCAATAGGATCAAGCCGGGTGATACGGTGGTAATAATAGGCGCAGGGCCGATGGGGCTGATCCACCTGAAGGTATCAAAGTGGGCGGGCGCTACAGTAATCATGGCTGACCTGATGGATAGAAGATTGAAGATGGCAGAGAAAATGGGAGCCGATTACTGTATTAATGTTTCACAGGCTAATCTGGAGGAAGAAGTCAAAAAGCTGACCGGTGGGGCCGGGGCAGAGGTTGTGATCACTTCTCTGGGAATTCCAAAGGTTATTGAAGAAAGCCTGAAATTGGTCCGCAATGGCGGAGTATTTAATATTTTCGGCGGACCTCCTGCAAATCAGCCTATTACAATAGATCCTCGCTTTGTACATTATGGAGAAATCAATATAACGGGTTCCTTTGCATCAACACCCAATGATTTCAGCAAGTCGCTGGATCTGATCGCAAAAGGGGAAATTGAAGTAGAGGACCTGATCTCCGATAGATTTACATTGGATAAGATGCTGGATGCGATAGACAGAGCAAAGAAGCAGGATATGATCAAGGGATTGGTAATCATATGATTTTACTGTAAAAATCGTTTTGTTGTTTTTAAGAATTTAAGAAAAGAGGTGCTTTTATGGACGGAATGAGAAGCAGGTTAAGGAAAATCATCAAGAAGGAAACGGGCAGAAGCCTGGTAATTGCTGTTGATCATGGAATGGCGCTGGGCCCGATGACAGGCATTGCCAACCTGAAAAAAACAGTTGCTGAACTCGATGCTACCGGCAAGGTGGACGCCTGGCTGATTACCAAAGGAATGTACACCTATGCCTTTGAACCTGCGGGAAGCCCTGGAGTTATCCTGCGGTTAAGCGGTGCCGCGACTATTGCAGGTCCTGACTTGACCCATGAAGGGATAACCTCATCGGTGGAGGAGGCTTTGAGCCTTGGCGCTGATGCAGTTGCCGCTTCGGCTTACATAGGCTCCGCATTTGAACATGATACACTGCTCGATATGTCAAAACTGGCTATCGACTGCCGCAGGTGGAATGTACCTTTGCTCGGAGTGGTAGGCCTCGGCAAGACAAATGAAGACAAGAAAAAAGACGCCAGATTCATTGCTTTAGGCGCCCGGGTGAGTGCGGAACATGGAGCGGATATTGTCAAGACCTATTATACAGAGACAGATTTCGAGAAGGTGGTTGCAGGTTGCCCTGTTCCTATTATGATAGCCGGGGGGCCAAAATGTGAGACGGATCTTGATACATTGAAAATGATTTATGGTGCTCTGCAGGAAGGGGCAAAAGGCATCGTCATGGGCCGCAATGTCTGGCAAAGTCCGCATCCGACTGCATTGATGGCAGCAGTATATGGTCTCATCCATGAGAACATGAATATAACGGAAGCTTCGGAATTATTGGATCACAGTAAAAATTTATAAGTCCTTCCGATATGCAAAAACACCGGCAGCCTACACTGCCGGTGTTTTATACTGGGCTGAATATAACACGTCTATACAATCCTGCCTATTTCTTTCCTTCGCTATTTTCCCGTATTTCAACCCTGCGAATTTTGCCGCTGATGGTCTTTGGAAGCTCTGCTACGAATTCGATCACCCTTGGGTACTTGTATGGAGCGGTTACACGCTTTACATGGTCCTGCAGCTCTTTAACAAGGATATCACTGCCCGTGTAGCCTTTGGCAAGTATAACGGAAGCCTTGATTATCTGTCCTCTGTCAGGATCAGGGACTGCGGTTATTGCACACTCCATAACTGCGGGATGCTCTATAAGCGCGCTCTCGACTTCAAAGGGTCCGATCCTGTAGCCAGAGCTCTTTATTACATCATCGGCCCTTCCTACAAACCAGAAATATCCGTCTTCATCACGCCATGCCATATCGCCGGTGAAATACATATTATCGTGCCATACTTGTTTTTTCAGTTCTTCATCATTCCAGTAGCCGGAGAACATTCCAAAGGGCTTTCCCTTGTGCGTTCTGACTACAATCTGACCTTCCTCTCCGATTTCACATGAATTGCCGTTTTCATCCACAATGTCAACATCATAGCCTGGTGCAGGCTTTCCCATCGAACCGGGCTTGGGCTCCATGCAGAAGAAGGTACCTACTGTAAGCGTCAGCTCAGTCTGGCCGTAGCCCTCTGCCAGCTTCAGGCCTGTGGCATTAAGAAACTGATTGTATACTTCAGGATTCAATGGCTCGCCTGCAATGGAACAATGCTTCAGAGCGCTCAAGTCATATTTCGTAAGGTCTTCCTTTATAAGGAACCTATATATGGTCGGGGGAGCGCAAAAGGTCGTAACCTTATGCTTTATCATAACATTCAAAAGATCTTTCGGATTGAATTTTTCATGATCATAAGTGAAGATTGCGTTTCCACACAGCCATTGTCCGTATATTTTACCCCACATGGATTTCATCCAGCCCGTATCTGAAACAGTGAGGTGAAGGCCGTTTTCCTGCACACATTGCCAGTATTTTGCCGTAGTAATATGTCCAAGCGGATAGGTGAAATCATGCAGTACCATTTTAGGCATACCTGTGGTTCCTGATGTAAAGTAGAGGAGCATGACATCCTCATTTTTAGTCATTTCGTTTCCTGCAGGCTTTGCAAAATCAGGGGAGGCCTTTTCCAATTCCTCGTCGAAACTATACCACCCGTCCGCCTTTCCGTTTACGCCAACAACATATTCAAGGGAAGGCGTTTTAACCCTGGAATCATTTATATGTTTTACAACTTCATCCTCCGCAACGGAAATAATCATCTTTATTCCTGCGGCATTGCATCTGTATATAATATCTTTTGAAGTGAGAAGATGTGTTGCCGGAATGCCTATGGCACCGATCCTGTGCAATGCCAGTAGGGCATACCAGAATTCGAAGCGCCTTTTCAGGATGAGCATGACTCTGTCGCCTTTTTTAATCCCGAGGGATTTAAGAAAGTTGGCAGCCTTGCCGCTGTAATATTTCATATCGTAAAAGCTTATTGTTTTTTCTTCACCCTTGTCATTGCACCATACCATTGCCGTCTTGTCAGGACTTTTGTCTGCCAGCTCATCTACGACGTCATAGGCGAAATTGAAGTTCCCGGGGATTGATATCTTGAAATTGTTGTAGAAATCATCGTAATTATCGAATTTTTCTTTTAAAATATAGTTGTTTAGCACAGCTTTTTCCTCAATTCTGAATAAGTATTTTTCAGTGTATATAGCTTAAAATATTATGGCCAAAAACTTTGCGGGCTTGTCACCAAGCGCTTCCATTCCGTGGCTGCAGCTTGAGTCGAAATACAATGAATCCCCTTCGTTGAGCGTTAACTGGTGACCGTCGATGCAAATCATCAGCGTACCCTCTATTACATAGTTGAACTCCTGGCCTGGGTGTGAGTTGAAATGAACGGGTTCGTCCTGACCGGGCTCCACTGTCACCAGAAATGGCTCCGCTTTCTTATGGATGAAGTTGTATGCGAGGCTTTGATACTTGTAGGGATTTCTCCTGTCTACGCTGACACCTTTCCCTTTTCTTACCAAACTGTAGGTGTGGAGTCTCGGTCCTTCACCTGTAAGAATGGCAGTTAGTTCCACTCCGAACCTGTTTGCCACTTCGTAGAGGAAGCCGATTGGTATGTCTAGTGCACCGCTCTCATACTCCAAGTATGTTTCGACCGTGACACCGAGCTCAGCTGAGAGAGTTTCCGCAGAAAGATTGGCGATTTCACGGAGAGCCTTTATCCTGGATGCTACCTGCTTAATCTGATCGGACATTTGAAAGACCATCCTTTTAGTAGATATTTTTCACTGCAAAATACTTAACTGCAACATATTATTAGTAATTATAATATAATTTTAACACACGGAAATTTTACCACAAACAAATCGAATATCTCATCCTATATTCAGCAATATAGCATAAAAAAAATTAATGATTTTTGCTCTATCCGCCGGTATCATCTGAAAGCGAATTGTAAAAGCGGTGTAGTCAAAATGTTACAAGGCTTTTTCATTACATCACAAATCATTGATTTACTACAATCTTTATCGTATACTTCTTTATGTTAATATTAAAGGGGACTGACTATGATACTAAAGAAACTGCAAAATTCATTAGATAACTTCAAGGCCGACAGGGATTTTACGTTATTTCTCATAGTGGGGATGTTCAGCGGAATCGCGTCCGGCATAAATTCTACGGTTTTTAATAATTTCCTGAATGATGTTTACCACTTGTCTGCAGAGGCCAGAGGTATTGTAGAACTTCCTCGTGAATTGCCCGGGGTTTTTATCATGGTAGTACTTGGTCTTCTTGCTTTCCTTGGAGAAATCAAGATTGCCAGGATAGGATTACTGGCGGCGTCACTTGGAATGCTTGGAATCGGTGTTTTCTCTCCAACCTTTGGAAGCATGCTGGTTTGGATGATGATGTTCAGCCTGGGTACGCATATGGTCATGCCGATCACTCCTGTCATAGGAATGGATTTATCCCAAAAAGAAAACTTCGGAGCACGGCTTGGCAGATACAGTGCATATAGCCTTTCTGCCACAATCGTCGGTTATGCGATCGTTTGGCTGGGTTTCAAGTATCTCGGATTGACCTATCAAGTAGCCTTTATCATAGCAGCTGTCTTTTTCATATTTGCGGCGCTGTCCATGGGATTCATGAAAAATAATAAGCCTGAATATAAAAAAGTAAAGTTTATATTCAGAAAAAAATATTCGCTATACTATGTACTTTGTATTGTAAACGGGGCGAGAAAGCAGATATTTCTGACATTTGCGCCATGGGTGCTCATCCAGGTATTTCATGTGGGACCTCCTGTATTTGCAATTCTCGGTGTGGTTATTTCAGTTGTGAGTATAATGACCAGGAAAATCGTAGGAAATGCAATAGATATTAAGGGCGAAAGGTTTATTCTTACCCTGGAAGCGGTAATGCTTTTTGTCATATGCCTGGGATATGCATTTGCGGCAGATTTGTTTACAGCCGGCGTTGCAGTAGTTATTATCGCGGCATGCTATATCATTGATAATTCGATGAGTGCCGTTGAAATGGCCAGGTCAACCTATGTCAGAAAGATAGCCGTGGATCCGGCAGACGTCATGCCGACCCTTTCTGCAGGCACCAGCATCGATCATGTAGTATCCATGTCCATCCCATTTTTAGGCGGCCTTCTATGGGCAGCTTTTGGCTACCAGTATGTATTTTTTGCCGCAGCAGGCATAGCTGTTTTAAACCTGATTCTTTCAAGAAAACTGGAAATATGATTTGGGATCAAGGTTCCATTGCATTTTTGGCGAACGTGGTTTAAATTATTACATATAACATCTAATAAGGAGTGTGTGCATTTATGTCCATAGGTTCAAATCTTGAAAAATTATTTTCGCTGGAAAACAAAGTCGTTATGTTAACAGGCGCAATAGGAGGCATCGGAAGTGTCCTGGCAAAGGGCATGGCGGATGTCGGCGCACAGATGGCTTTGTGTGATATAGACCCTGTAAAGTTGGACAGTCTAGCAGCAGAAATAAATACAAATGGTATTGCAAAAGCATTTACACTGAATGTTCTTAAAATGGATTCTATTAAATCCTGTGTTGAAAATGTTATTAAAGAATTCGGAAGAGTCGATGTGCTCGTTAATTGTGCCGGCATCAACAAGCGGGAAGGCTTTCTGGATGTCGAGGAGGAGACCTATGACAGGATCATGGGCATTAATCTGAAAGGGCTTTATTTCCTTACGCAGGAAGTTGTAAAGCATATGATCAAGGAAAATAAGGGCAATATCATCAACATGGCTTCACATAATTCGGTCGGGATGCTTGGCGGAGTATCTGTTTATGGGGCAACCAAGAGTGCAGTAACTGCCCTGACCCGTTCCATGGCAGTCGAGTGGGCGAAGTTCAACATCAGGGCAAACGCAATTGCTCCCGGTCATATTCTGACACCGCTAACGACTGTGACCTGGGAAAACCCGGAGAGGGCAAAATATCTCAGGGAGAGGATCGCAATGGGAAGACCCGGAAACCCTGAAGAAATACTCGGACTCACGATCATGCTTGCTTCAGACGCCTCCAGTTACCAGTCTGGTATGATGTACCACATTGATGGCGGTTGTCTTGCTGGTGGCCAGCCCTGGCCTTATGATACAAAGTATTGACGGGTATATGCCAACTGCTCTATGAAATTGATTTATCGTACTTCATAGAGCAGTTAGGTTATAAAGAGTTATATAGTATGAATATATTCACTAGCAAGAAATAGAGAGGAGAGTGATTACTCTCCTCTCTATTTACCACCTGTTGCCACCGCCGCCGCCGGAATTCCTGTTGCCGCCTCTGTTGCCACC
>WSSedL1CaDRAFT_10001910_pt1 | contig 11355 bp, 9 predicted proteins | sample WetSurSL1Cattail_FD_9464 | JGI IMG/M metagenome (IMG submission 9464)
GAACATTGGCCAAAGCCAGCAGTATTTTTTTATCCATGCCCTAATCGGTTCTGAAAGTAATAATAATTATGTCCCGGAGATTACAAGTAGGGTAAACAACTTATTGACTCCGGATGGCGGCGCGATCTGCAATCTAGTTGATAATTACTACGTGATACTTGCCGTGATCAACTCTTCCCACAGTCAGTCTGAGATGTTCAACCGTCAAAGCTCCATAGCCCACTCCATCCATGCCTGTATGGAAAAGGCCGCCGGGTGCATGATAACGGCAGGAGTAAGCCGTATCTGTCCGGACATTCATCTTATAAAAGAAAAAAATCTTGAAGCGAAGCAAGCTTTAGGTTACCGGGTTTTTTTAGGCAAGGGCAAAATTATGTATTTCGATATAATTCAAAATATTACCCGTAGTATTAAGATTGATATTATCGATACCCGTATCAAAAATATTAAACTGGCCCTTTCCCAAAAACAAACCTCTCAGCTCTCCAATGAGTTGAAAAACTTGTATCTGATAGATCTTCAGGGAATTATACAATACAATTACCTGCAGCATGTTAACGCCTTGCTGTTGGGCCTGATCACTACCACCTGCTCGGAGTCGAATATCAGTTACAACAGTTTATTTGCCGATGGTACGATTCCTTTGGATACCATTCAAAATTTCGAAACCGTAGAAGAGATGCTGTCCTGGTTTACTGAAAAGTTTCAGGCCTTGATCAAAGCCATGGATGGTCTTTGCAATAATCATTGCAGCCACCAGATAAAAAAAATAGTCCAGTATATTCAGCAGCATTATGCTGAAGATATTGGACTCGAGAGTATCGCAAATCTCTATGATATCCATAAGGTCCATCTGGCGCGAAGCTTTAAAGAGAATACCGGTTTTAGCGTAAACGGCTTTATTCGTGAATTAAGAATTAAAGAAGCTAAAAATTTACTCAAAAATAGCGATTTAAATGTAAGTGAAATCGTCTACAAAGTCGGTTTCCAAAACTTTCAGAGTTTTTATACCGTCTTTAAAAAGCAGGTGGGGCTCACTCCCATGGAGTTTAGAGATCAGTAATTAACTATTCAAACCGTCAGTTACTTGTTTGATAAAGGCTTACTCTTTCGGCAAGGCGAAGGTTAACGCCAACGGAATCACCGGCAATATGCTTACCAGTTTAAGTACAAACCCCACACCCCTGGCATCCGCAATCGCCCCGAACATTAATACTCCTAGCGCGGCAACCGCTGATGCAAAACCGAGAATTAGCCCGGAAGCCAATCCGACCTGCCCGGGAATCAGTTCCTGGGCAATAACGACGGTAATACCGAAGCTGGCGATAATGGCGAATCCGCTCCAGCAAGCCATAATCAGACTCAAAATGCCCTTCGTATACGGCAATAACAAAAGCGGCGGAATGGCTACCAGAAAAGAAAAAAATAAGATCTTATTGCGGCCCCAACGATCCGCCAGAGGACCGGCAATGGCGGATCCCAGCACTCCGGTCAACAGAAACCCGCTTAGACATAATCCAGTCAAAAAGCGACTTTCCCCCAGATCATTCATCATATAAAGAGGGATAAATGTGGTTACACAAGTATAGATGATGGAGCGAATCGTACAAATCAGCACCAAAATAGTTACTATACTCCAGGTTGAAGAGCCGACGGATTTGCGTTCAATTTGCCGACATTGGCTCTCTCTTTCCCGTCCTAATTGGGATAGTACCGGCAACTGATACATAATTAACACCGCAACCAGCATGTTGGGAATAATTAGCCAGATGATGCCTTTCATGCCACTCATCGCTAATAACAATGTCGCAACAATCGGCCCCAGGCCTGCGCCGAGATTGCCGCCGATAGTATAAATCGACTGGGCCGCGGCCTGATGCTCCCCGCTGATCAGGAAAGATTGCTTGGCGCCCTCGGGATGATAAGCCGCCACACCAATACCGCACAATAAAACGCATATTATGATCCAGCCGTAATTCGGGATAAGCCCTACCAGAGCAATTGCTGCCGCCAAGATGCAGCCGAGCGGCATTAACCAGCGGCAGGATCTGCGGTCGGAGGCCACTCCAAAAACCGGCTGAATCAACGATGAACTGAGGTTAAAGATAAATACAACCTGGCCGAGCGCTGTATAGGTTAAATGATATTGACTTTTGAGCACCGGCAAAAGCATCGGCAGAGAACTGCCGCATACATCCACGATCCCGTGACCGAGGCTTAATAAAAGCAGTAGCAGATATGGCAATATGTTAGTCCCCTTTGAGTCCTGGTCCCTGTGGGACCTCTTCCCTTGGCCAAATGGCTTTTATGTTGATACACTCATTGGCATCTTGATATATTATAGATTATTTTAGGATGCTTTTGCAATCTTCAAAGCAATTAGCCGCTACTTGTTCATGATATTTTAAATACTTTGACGTAAGGTAAAGAAAATAGCCCGATATATTCGGCGGCATTGTGCTGAAGATATCGGACTCCAAAGTATCTATCAAGAGTATTTTAAGCTATCTTTGTAATTCTCAACGTACGTTGGAAACGCCGCGCCATATTCCAAACCGGAAATCGGCATAAAGAAACCAGCCTTAGGCTGGAAACATTGGCTTTTGCTTATAATAAGACCGGAGCCGTCTAAAAATCCCCTCTAGTATTTTTACAAAAGTAGTGAGTGAATAATCATAAGTGGTATTGAATAATTCAAGCAATTGCAAGGCCTCCGCTGGCGTAGCCAGTGATTGTATTCACAAGACTAACCCCGGTGGCGGTTGCGGAAAACACCAGCAATAAACGGGTTGCTGCAGTTACCGGTATGGTCAAACCCGTGATCAGGCCGGAGCTTGCTGTTCCAAGCGGAATAAATCCCGTGAGCGGAAGGGATAAAGTGACGATGGTACCCACAACCGGAGTAAAATTATTATCGGGAGGAGTAAGCGATTCATACAGCTGTGCCGTAATCGTGACCGTCGTACCAACAAAGTCAAGTTCTGCGGTTGTACTGAAATACGCCGCCAACGCTGTTATGGTCCCAGCTCTCGGAAGCGAGAAGGCAAAGTCGCTCAAACTTGTAAGGTCGATCACTCCGCCGACTATGTTAACCCCGCTAATGCTGCCGCCAAAGCCCACCAAACCGGAGGTTCCTACCAATCCGCCCTCGATAGTAGTAAGGGTGATGGGCATGCCGGATGCAAAGGGGATGATGGCGCCGGTGCCGGGCGCACCCGTTGCTCCTGTTGCCCCTACTGCTCCTGTAGCGCCTGCCGGTCCTGTTGCTCCTACTACACCTGCAGCGCCTGTCGGTCCCGTTGCTCCTGTCGCGCCTACAATACCTGCCGGTCCCGCCGGTCCAGGAGGGCCCGGGATTCCTATCGCGACAGAATTCGGTAGACTGACTAAAAGCTGTTGCAACCGCAGCAATTCTGCCAACAGCGGAGCATAGATGATCGCCGAGCACTTAGAAATAGTTTGCCGGGTTTGAATCTCATCACTGATTACAAATAAATTATTGAGTGTGCATTGGAGCATTCCTGCTTCAAAACAGCTTATCGCGGTGTTAATATTTTCAAGCAAAAGATTTTTACGAAATGCGTTTATCGGTAACTCTCTGATTCCGCCCTGAATTATCTGCAACTGATTCCTGATCTGCTGATTTATATTGGACAATCAATTCACCTCTCATCAATCGAACTATACAAGTTCATGCGTATGTCAAACAATTTAAAAGAAAGCTGGTCATTGGAGTGCAAAGCTCATTTTTAGAGCCTGCAATACTAATATATTACATGAGAATCATCTAAAAAGGACTTGGGCTATTGGCATTTTTTTGCGTTGGTTTTGTTGAGTACCTTTCAATTTTCTCCTATATAATGATTGTTTGAGTTTACATAAATTCATAAATTGGCTATAATTAATTGGGAATATTTGTATTCGTGTGGGGGGGAAGCCCAATGATAAGAAAGTTATATATTATGGCCATACTTGCTTTTTATGGAATTCTTGCATCGCATCGCCATATAAAAAATACAGCGACGATGAATTAATCGCTGTCGGGCTTTTTGCCAAGAGAATGTTCAAAGACAGAATCGATGGCGCCTGTACCGCATCGGCCACTTATATGATTGCCGTGCTTCGCTCCATCGGCATTCCCGCCCGAATAATCGAAACCAATTCGCTGCTCGATTATGGCGATTCACGGCAGGTCGGGCTTTTGAAAAAATTAAAAAATGTAAATTTACAAAAGGCATTAAAAGCCCAAACAGATTCCTACTACGGGCACTATTACATTGAGGCTTATGTCGGCGGCAGATGGATCAAGATCAATAATAACGGCAAAATTATGGAGAGTAATTACATCCCCAGTTATCCGGGAATATTCCATATCAAAGCCGATACTTTCTTCGATTATTCGGATACTGCCATGGTTGACGTATTCAAAAAATATACTTCTCATTACCGGCCTTATAAATTATTAGCCTTATCGGATAGCTACGGGAAATATTATGTTGATGAAAATCCGTTATTCAAAGCTTCAAAAATATATGGTGTAGATATAAGCAAAGCAAAGGGCATTTATTTATTCGGACCTAAGGATTTTTGCGAAAATCAAACTTCTGAATTCAATGACGGTATTGTAAAGTATAGAGCCTCCCTTAATCATATCGATCTTTCAATACTGAACGATGCCAATCTGGTTGTGATTTCGGCCGATAACCCATTTGGNTCGCTCCCGTCGGTCATCAAGGAAAAGATTCAGGAAAAAAANACAACAGTTTGGGGATAAACGAATATATTAGTGTTAATATTGGACGGGCAACGGTTCTACTGATCAAGAAGTAGCTAGCGGTGTGGTAATTGGGTTTAAATTCTTTTTATTTGAGTTCCACTCTTTCATTTTTGATATAATTAAAGCGGTCAATCCGTACCACAACCCAAAATTCAACGGCTTATCCGGAGACATCCGGACACCTGCCGATTTATTGTTATTTACGTTCATCAAAATTTCTATTATTGGCCATAAAGAACATAAAAAGCATGACGTTATTTCCATCAAACAAAGATTTTGCTATTTCTTCATGTCCTTCATGACCTTCATGGTATAATAAAACATGTTGATTATGAATTTCACTCAGGAAATCTCGACAAGAACATACGTTCGTGGTAAAATATAGTTGAACATACGTTCTGAGTGGAGGACTTTCTATGAAAAAATATGTTAAAGAAGTACTTAAGAAACGAAAAGTTGACTTGCCCATTACTGAATTTCAAAAATTGTTCAATGACGAAAAAGCATGCCAGAACTATTTATTCAAATCTCGATGGCCGAAAGGCTTTGTATGTCCCCAATGTGGACATACTGAATATTATTTGATCAAAAAACGCCATTTATATCAATGTGCTAAATGTGAAAAACAGCATTCAGTAACGGCTGGTACTTTGTTTCAAGACACTCACCTGCCTTTACTTAAATGGTTTTGGGCAATTTATTTAGTTTCACGCGATAAACGGGGCTTATCCGCTTTAAGCCTAAAAAATGCAATTCAAATTTCTTATCCAACAGCTTGGCTGATGCTTCAAAAAATCCGGCAGGCAATGAGCAATAAAGACCAAGCGTATACATTGAATGGTACAGTCGTTGTAGATGATGCCTTTTTTGGTGGTGTCGTGGAAGGTAGGAAACGTGGACGTGGCACCGAAAAAACAACTGTACTTGTTGCTATTAGTTTGAATAAAGCTCAAGAACCACTTTTTGCCAAGATGACAATACTTGAAAACCTAAAAAATAAGCCTGTTTTAGAAGCTATTTCTGAAATGATAGACATTGGAAGCATCATTCGCTCGGATGCTCATAAAACACTTGCCAATCTTTCAGGATATAAACATGAAATTGTTGTGGCAAGCAAAGATAAAGAGAAAGCGCACGAAATGCTTCATTGGGTTGATACAATTATTTCTAATGCTAAAGCTAATATTTTGGGTACATATCATGGCTTACCGAAAAAGTATTTACAAAGATACTTGGATGAATTTTGTTACCGTTTGAATCGTAGATTCTCAGAAAAAGTTATTTTCCATAAACTTGTTGATGCTTGTTTGCTTTTAGGTCCGGTTACTTTTGCGGAGTCATCTTTATAATCAACTAATTTTATATTAAGGTTATATATGATTGAACGGCTATTATACCGACTTTCAATATCTAATTATAATGAAAAATTCATTTTAAAAGGCGGTTTATTACTTTATATTCATCTTGAAGATAGAGCCCGGCCAACCCGGGATGTTGATTTCCTTGCTAGGCGTATTGCGAATGACGCCGAATCGATTTCTAAAGATTTTCAAGAAATCTGTAAAATCGAATGCGATGATGGATTGATGTATGATGGGGAGCATTTGCTTTCCGAAAAAATTAAAGAGGATGCTGATTATGAGGGATTAAGGGTGAAAATCGTCGGCTATCTCGAACGGTCGAAGGAAACTTTGCAGTTTGATATAGGTTTCGGAGATGTTGTAGTTCCGAAACCAGTAATGATGGAGTATCCTGTCTTATTAGATATGAATTGTCCCGAGATTCATACTTATTCAATTGAGTCAGTGATTGCGGAAAAATTTGAAGCCATGATATCCTTAGCCCTTTTGAATAGTCGGATGAAAGATTTTTATGACATTTTTACTTTATCCGAGAAGTTCAATTTTGATGGCCGGGTGCTTTATGAAGCAATTTTTGAGACTTTTCAAAGACGCGGTACTAATTTAATAAAGCAACCTGCTGTATTTACAGAGGCTTTTTTGCAGGATAATACCAAAAGAATACAATGGGAAGCTTTCATCAATAGAACTATCAAGCAAAAATTGGATTTCGAAGTCGTTTTAGCCAGAACCAAATTTTTTTTGGAACCAGTCTATAGTTGCATTTTAAAAGAGAAAGAATTTTTTGAACACTGGGATAAAGAAAATAGAAAATGGAAGAAAGCATAATAATTTTAATCTAAAAAGTTGCTAAGAATTTGCTAATAAAAGTTATAATAAGGTGCGAGAAACTAAAGTGTGGTATGATTTACCAATCGTTATTTTATAAGGGTTTTCATTAGTTGTGCAGAGTTATAAAACCTGTTAAAACTAGGATTTACTTACTCTTAATCAGCGGGTCTGCGGTTCGAGCCCGCAGTGGTCCACCAAAACAAAAATTTTAAACCTGTAGCATAGGCTGCAGGTTTTTTTGTAGGTTTAAATTTTTTAAAGTTTGAAGTGATATTATGGTCCACGGATTCCACCGGCCGGGTGATTTTTGGAGCGACCAAAAATATAATGTCCGTGTTTGGTCTCATCCGGAATATGGGGCTCATTGGCTAACGATCATATAGAAAAATTGCCCACTTTTTCACCTTTTGATGATTATGGTAATTTTATGATACAATAAAATTACGATTTGATGTTTGTGGTCATTCGCTGGCGATAATAGAGACAAGCGTTCTAGGTGCTTTTGGTCCATACTTTGGATAAATCAGGCCGCCAGGCTTTTACGAAATGGCGGTCGTTTTTATATGTTCATTGATTGGCGACAATTGCCGACTGCGACAGATGCGGTTCAGGCCGCAGGGTTAATCTGGCGCGGATTAATTGCATGGGATAAAGGCAGAGGCTCAAGGTCGCCACATACCGGATATCATAGACACCAATGTGAATTATTCTGGAGTTAGTCAGAGCTGTTGAACCTGGCGGGGTAATCCTCGATCCGTTTGCCGGGTCAGGTACTACGTTATATGTTGCAGAGCAAGAAGGACGTAACTGTATCGTGTGATACGGGGGAGATATGGTAGGGTAAAAATTTGGGTGCAAAGCGGAGTCCGTTTTTTCTCAGGGACGGAACCATCACCCGACTATAAAACTAAACCCATTCATCTACTACCGACAAGATTTTTAGCTAACGTTTCTTTATACCTTTACGATCTAAGAACCATTTGTAAGTATCTAGTAGCAAAGGAAAAATAAAGTTAACTAATAGAGCAAGCAATAGTTGTTGAAATGGATTATTCATAGCGGATTCCCCCTAAACTAAGATCCGCTTTGCACCGACTTACATTTATATTATTGCCAAATGATAGTTAATTAATAATTGCCGTAAAATTATCAACAATAGGTTCTTCTAGAAATTAAATGCATTGCTGAGGCAACGGTTATTTGTATAAAGTGGTTATCTTTCAATAGCAAATAAGTGAGAAAAGCATATGGCAGATGGCTGGGTTAAAGTATTTTATGGTTCAGCAGCATGGTTACATAAGAGAGCAGTTATACTTGAACGTGACAACTATGAATACCAGAAGCACTAATTTGAAATAATTGGATTAAAATGCTAAACTAAGGGCGAAGGGTGATATTCATGAATGGAGACAAAAATAAGCCTCGTCCATTGGCACAAAATTGTTTAGAATGCCAGTTGTATAAATATTTGATATGCACTGGCATCGGAAAATACGTGCAGCACCCGGGGAGAAAGATTTGTGAAAATCAATTGGGTGATGAAATTGCCATGAAAATTATAAAGAATTAATTTCTTAAAGGATTACATAATATTTTGATGAATAATTCCATATGTAAAAATATAAGGCCTATAAGCTTGATGTTGAATGTATTGAAAAAAGCTATTCGGTAACCCATTTATTAAATACCGAGGTTACAATAAATGAGATAAGCATAAAACTTAAGGGAGAAAATAAACCAATTACTTTTCCACTCCCAGAAAATAACGAAAAAGCGCATTATAGGGATTTCATTTATGTATTAACCAATCTTAAATAGAGCACCTTCGGGTGCTTTTTTATTTGGCATAAAGTAGCTGGACAGATTGCCCAAAATAGACCTCTGTGATAAGTGCGGCAAAGGCTGTGAAGAAGATTGTTTTGTACTAACGAGCCTTTACCAACTAGATGAGGCCAAACGAAAAGAAGAAAAGCGCGAGATACTAAGTGAACTCCGTAAACTTCTAAAAAATTGCCGGCCCCATTTTTTCACCTTTTGATGGTTATGGTAATTTTATGATACAATAAAATTACGATTGGATGTTCGTGGTAAGCATCAATAGAAAGGATAGTATTTAGCAACTCACAATGATTTTGAAGGTTGGTACTTCAAGAAGAAATTGCCGAAACATTTTCCAACCGGCATACACCGCCAGAGAAACAACCCATTGTGTTTAAAGAGACTTTTAGGAATGATCCAACCCGACAACAAGATTGGCGTCTTTTAAGCGGTATCACTGCATAATTTGGACAAACTAATTTGAAAAGTAAAGGGCAAACATGATGTGGCACTATATATTCATACTTTTTCCGGCTGGAATCTTGGCCGGGATCACTAGTTCGGTTGCAGGACTGGCCTCGCTCGTTTCCTATCCGGCATTGTTGGCAGTAGGTATACCTCCGGTTTTTGCCAATGTCACAAACACTGCCGCACTCATATTTACAGGTGTGGGGTCCGGAGTATCTTCAAGGCGTGAATTACGCGGCCACGGCCGCGAATTCCTCAGACTGCTGCCGCTGACAATAGGCGGCAGCCTTTGCGGTAGTATGCTTTTACTGGCGGCCCCGGCGACAACATTTGAACACGTGGTTCCTTTTTTTATTTTGGGCGCTGCTTTGCTGATTTTATGTCCCAAGCGGACTACTCTTGATCAACAACGGCAGTTGGTCGCTGCGAGCGCTGAAAATGGGCACCGTGAGCTTCGCAAAATAGCAACTGTCGTCGTCTATAGTATGGCTATTTTTCTTGTCGGGGCCTATACAGGATATTTTGGCGCGGCCGCCGGCGTTGTCATGTTGGCAATTCTTTCGGCGACAAGCCAGTCGGAATTTGCTGAATATAACGCGCTGAAAAATGTATCATTAGGCGCTTCAAACCTGGTCGCCACTCTGATCTATGCCTTTCGCTCCCATATCTATTGGCTGGCGGCGGCGCCGTTGGCCGCCGGATTTTTCATCGGCGGATATATTGGTCCGTCGATTGTGCGCCATGTTTCTTCCAAAATGCTGCGTATGGTCATTGCCGTCGGCGCGATAGGTTTGGCCATTGCGTTGTTCATACAGACATACTTTTAGTAAAACATTCGGCTACAAAATGCATTACTTCCATCCCCCGGCGCAACTGAGCGGGGCCTGCGCTAAAAAAGTTTTTGGTTTTTAACCTTTTCAGCTTTCTATATGAGTTGAAATAAATAATTTGGACATGAAATTTTTAAATGAGTGAAAAAATTAGGGTCAATCCAAGACAACTGTTGGCCTAGACCTCTCTCTGGCTCTCCCCCAACGTTGGTAATACAAAGGAGCACATTCAGTGGGAGAGTAACCGATGCCTTTGGGGCCTAAATAATTTAGGCGACATCGGCTAGGGTTACCCTTCCACTTGAATCAACAAATCTGTTCTGCTTCACAAGGGGAAGGGCCCGCGTCCATCGGACGCGCGGGTTAGGTCAAATAGACATTCACTTTTCAGCGATAATCTCGGATATCACTAAAATTTATTTCAACATATATATCAAAAAAGACGGTTCGCAAAAGGACCGTCTTTCTTTTTATCTTCAAGAATTATAGGGCGCGAAAAACCCAATACCCAAATGAAATCAGCAGGGTATCCCCGTCGGATTAGTTTTTTATAGTTTTCCAAAATGTAACTTCCGGATAGGAGCCATCTTCGATATCGATGGCAAATAACCGATGCCTTTTAGTTTTACTATATCCTATATATTCGACGTTAATTTCTTCAGTACGATGCAATTGACCAGAACGCCATATATTTACTTTGCAAGCAACAATCTCTCCTACTTTCGGACGTTTAGTGTTAATGTCGATCCATTCGGCCGCCGGCTGATATTCAACCCATTTATTATTGGGCCTTGCCGCAGCAAATATTTCAATATCACTCTGTTTCATTGATTATTTTTCCTTCACATCGTTAAGGGGGCAACCCTTATTGATTTTATTAACATCCTCAATGACCATGCCTTTAGTTTTCGGATGCCTGCAAGTATTAATATATGAAAAGTTAAATAACGAGCATTTCCCGCAGCAATCAGTTTTAATTTGCTCTTTCATAATTATCCCTCCATTCTTTTTATTGTTCCTTACGCCATGTAACAACCCCGTCAAGTTCAACCCCAACCGCTTTCGCGAACTTTATACAAGACATTCCTAATGGAAGTTATCGATTAACGGTGGAACTGCTTATCTGCAATTGGTCAGCCAATTCCTTCTTGGCCAACATAACTAAACCTCCGATCAATTCATATCTTATCATATCATTATCGGCTACCGATTACAGCAAACTTATAATTACATTTTAAGATAAATAAAAATACCAATAACGAGTTGATAT
>WSSedL1CaDRAFT_10001911_pt1 | contig 11352 bp, 15 predicted proteins | sample WetSurSL1Cattail_FD_9464 | JGI IMG/M metagenome (IMG submission 9464)
ATTAAGAGCGGCAATACTCTCTATGGGTCCTAATAGAGATACAATCGCCGAGAGATAATACGGTCCCATATCAAATAAAGGGCCACTGTTTTTCGTATAAAAAGGCGCAGGGTTAGGGTGCCAAGTTTCAACCCCGAAGGTGGTCATATTGGCCGTGACAAAGAAAGGCTTTCCTATAAAATTAGCATCAAGATAATATCGCAAACTCTGAAGACCTGACGCTAAAAAGGTGTCCGGCGCACAACCAACTTTAACACCCTTGGCATCTGCTAAATCCAGCACTTCCTTGGCAGCTTTTAAAGTGGGTGCAAAGGGTTTCTCGCTAAAAAGATGTTTACCGGCTGTTATGATCTGCTTGTTAAGCTCAACATGAAACTGGGGTGGGGTGAGATTGATTACTATCTCAACTTCATCATCATGTAACAATTCTTCCGTCGTATATGCCTTTTTTATTCCAAACTCCGAGGCTAGTTTTTGCGAAAGCTCTCCATCGATATCCGCACAAGCGATTACTTCAAGATTTTTGTAAAACGCTTTTATATCGGCAAGATATGTTCTGCTTATAACTCCGGATCCAAGTATACCTATTTTAAATATTCGCAAAATATTGCTCCTTTCTTATTCAATTTATACAAGCAAACCATCTTTCAATGTATCTTTTCATTACTTTTTCATTACCTTTTCATTAATATGTTATCAAATTTACATCCAATTTGCTCTTTAAAAATCGTGTATTACCTGTGCAGATTTTGTCATAATGAGTCTATAAGAAAACATTGATATAAAGGCATTTTGTCAATTTTGTATGCATATCCTTCCTTGAAGCATATCAAATATTGCTAATTGACATCATAAATGATAATCTAATCCTATATAAAACCTCATCCATACGCATCGACACTCTTATATAACCATTAAAGGAGATTATCGATTATGCTTATGAATAACTATTTCGAGAGGCTGAATTTTGATAGTGGGAAGAAATTTCTAGTATCAAAGAAAATGGATATCAATTTTTCTGACAGGATGCATTGGCATCCTTTTATTGAAATACTAGTAAGCCTTTATGATAATAATGAAGTAACCATTAATTTCACCAAATATGTTCTTAAAACAAATGACCTAGCCATAATCTACCCTGGTGACTTGCATTCGCTTAATCATGTAGCTGAAAATGCTTTTATTATCGTTCAGTTTCCTCTTGACCTACTGATGAATATTGGTGAATTTAATAGCAATTTTTCTTTGTTTTACCAGCATCATTGCATTAAATATGACCCATCAAATATTGATGCTGATCGAATGATTTTTTTAATAAAAGAATTGCCCGAGCTTTATCATTCCGATACCCTTTTCAGTGAAGTACGTATATATTCACTTCTTTTAGAGTTTTTTGCAAAGCTTGGACAATATTGCGTCAATGCTAAGAAAGAAAAATTCTCCGATGATGCCAACACAGAATATAAGTCTATCAAGCTAATGACAGAGGCTTGCCTTTATATATCACAAAACTGCACTAAATCCCTTACACTCGATGATATTTCTCATCACATAGGGGTTAGCGAATCCTATTTCTCACATTTATTCAAAAAATATACGAATATGACCTTTATGGAATTTCTCACCACCGAGCGTGTCAAGCGGTCAGAATTTTTGCTTTCGGATCCAAAAGCACATATCATTGATATTGCATTTGACTCGGGATTTTCAAGCATATCTTCATTTAACCGTGCTTTTAAAAAAATAAAAGGGAATTCCCCCAGCGAATTTAGAGAAACGATGACGAATAACGCATTTTAAAGTCACTGCCTTTGTTCCGATATTAGATAAAGTACGGTAACGGACGTTAATTAGTGGCCAGACTATAACCCTCAAAGCGTGGAGAGAACTTGAAATTATTAGGAATGACTTACACGGTAATGCAGTGGTTATCAGCGGCAAGGACATTGGCGTGTGGTATTAACAGCCGAAGCTGCCTTGAACCAAGGGCTTGAAGCGTGGTTAAATCCGCAGATGGGACTAATAAACCGAGCCTACACTCGCTTATATTACCGAAGCAGCCCAGGCAGCTCAGCCATTATATGAATATTATCCGGATAAGGTAGTGTTCAGTATCGGTTCTGAATTTACACTATTTATGCAAGGTTATCGTACCGGGCAAGGCACTAATGCAGCGTTTGTAGGCTGCCTTTAGTGCTGCACACGCAAGTATAAAAACAATCGGAGACATATACGGGCACGTAACCCCAACAATGCAACGAGAAGTAAATAACGATATGACTATAGCGTTACGAATAAAGGAGTTGTCCAAAAAGCAAATTAGAATTCCGGCACACTCCCTTCAGCCATCTCCCTTTTAGAAGGATCTTCAGCGATCCCTCCCTGAGTCCTGCGTCCACATCCGCCTGAGGCTCCCAGACGCCTTCATCCCAGAGCATCACAGTGCCGCCGCCATATTCCCCCTTGGGAATAAGTCCCTCAAAGTTCCGGTATTCCAGGGGATGATCCTCCACTTGGACAGCGAGCCTCTTGTCATGGGTATCATAGGAAGGCCCTTTGGGAACCGCCCAGCTTAAAAGGGCTCCATCCCATTCAAGACGCAAGTCGAAGTGAGGGCTGCGGGCTATATGGTGCTGGATGACAAACGTCAGATATTCTGCGGGCTGTTCCGATTTGCCTTCCGGTTCGGCCGTTTTTTCAAAATTCCTTTTGCGGTTGTATTCTGCCAATTTTGCGGTCATTGCCATTACTTTCCTTTTGGACATATTGCGGCTGCTTTTTAGATATTATCCGCCGCTTCCGTGGGGGTTATCCATTTTTAAAAACACTTAAAATCACTAGGCAATACAACAATCCCGCTTTCGGCGGGATTAATCGTAACTATTATAAGTAAACGCTATCTTTTTATAACTGCATTGCTGTTTCATAGCCTTCGGTTGTTGCGTCGATCACTTGTCTGACACCTGCGGCATCCCCGATGGCAATCACGCGTAACCCTTTTTCTTCCAGAATACTTTTAAGTGCGTTTTCGGGCTTTGAACCAAGGGCCATGACGATATTGTCTGCTTTAATTTCTGTTATACTGCCGTCATCAACGATGACAGCACCGTCTTTTATTTCCTTGACTGTCGTTTTTGTCAAGATATTGACCTTTTTGTCTTCCAATGCTTTCAGCAGGAAGATGCGCGGAGCGAGAGCATCTGCTAGTGCGATATCATCAAGCATTTCAACTATAGTAACGGACTTGCCCAGAATCGCGAGATAATCTGCTGTTTCAGATCCAACCTGACCGCCGCCGATAACTACGATCTTCCGGCCAAGAAAAACTTTGCCTGAAAGCACGTCATTGGCTTGTACAACGTTCGGAAGGTCTGCCCCAGGAATTTTAGGGGTAATTGGTACGGCTCCTGTTGCCAGAATGACAACATCCGGTTTTTCCTTGGTCAGTATTTCGGGCGTACCTGCTGTGTTCAGACTGATGGCAACATTCAGTTTCCTTAGCTGATTCTCCTGCCAATTGATGAATGCCGCTAGATCACCTTTATCAGGGGGAACAGCGGCCAAACGGAACTGACCACCGAGAACACTTGATTTTTCATATAAATGAACGGTGTGACCCTGCTCTGCCGCGGTGATGGCAGCCTGCATGCCGGCCGGACCGCCGCCGACAACGGCAACGTTTTTGGATGAAGTGGCCTTTTTCTGCTTGTATTCACTTTCTCTTCCAAGCGTCGGGTTCAATACGCACCGAATCGGTTTGTCGGCAAACAAAATCCCAAGGCAGCCCCAGTTGCATCCGATACATTGTCTGATATCTTCGAAACGGCCTTCTTTTGCCTTGTTCGGCAGTTCGGGATCACAAAGTGACGCTCTGGCCATGACGACTAGGTCAGCCTTGCCACTCCTGAGAACTTGATCTGCTATTTTGGGGTCATTAATCCGGCCTACAGTGATAACCGGAATTGAAACCAGCTTTTTCACTTCGGCAGCGAAATCCGTAATCCACCCATGCCGTACAGCCTGCGGCGGAACAATTGCATCGGCGCTTTCATAAACTCCGGCTGAAACATGAATCATATCAATCCCGGCCTCAACCAGAATCGGAACTATGGTCTTTGTATCTTCAATGGTTCTGCCGCCCGGCACAAATTCATCGCCAGAAATGCGGAAATCGATGATAAAGTCTGCGCCGCATTTTTTGCGAACATTATGGATGACTTCCAGCGGGAAACGCAATCTGTTTTCTAATCTGCCGCCGTATTGATCAGTACGTTTGTTTGAATAAGAAGACATAAATTCAGCAATCAGATAACCATGCGCGCCATGTAGCTCTATGCCGTCGAATCCACATGTTTTAGCTCGGTAAGCGCAATCTCCGAACTGTTCAATAATTTCTTCGATTTCCGAAATCGTCAACTCACGAGGAATTTCATAGCTAAACGGATCTGGAACCGGAGAAGGCGCAACCGGAATTTGTTTGGTCACCGGTGAGCTGGTCTGACGTCCGGCATGGTAGATTTGAGCCAAAATTATGCTGCCGTATTGATGCACTCGCTTCGGGAGTTCACTGTGGCTTTTTATCTGTTCGTCACACCATAAGCCGGCAACATTGCTGAAGCCTTTTCCCGCAGGAGTTATGGCATAATCTTCAGTAATAATTAAGCCCCAACCCCCTTTGGCTTTGGCTTCATGATAAGCCAGATAGCGTTCAGTCGCTGTGCCGTCTGGATTACAATAATTTGTAACCATTGCCGAGACCGTGGCCCGATTCGGAATCACTACATTCTTAACAGTCAGCGGTTTAAACAGATTGTTTAACATAGATAACCCTCCTAGTTGATATCATTGATAAAATCTAATGGATTCTAAGATTCATTGTAAACACAAATGACCCTAAAGTCAATAATGACTTCAGGGTCATTTGTGATCTGCTAACTTTGTTTATCGTAATTCACTGTCTTTTGACGATTATTTAGTATACAATAAAAAGCAAATTCAAAATGTCGATTTCAAAATCCAAGGAGTTTTTTATGGCGATATCTACAGAAAAAAGCAACTTAATACGCGAACAAAGACGAAAGCAAATCCTTGACGTGGCATTAGAAATGTTTGATGAAAAAGGTTTTACGAATACTCGGGTTTCAGATATTGCTGAAATCATCGGAATCAGCAAAGGGCTTGTGTATCGGTATTATAAAACAAAATTAGACATTCTGAAGGAATACAAAATTCCGATGCAAACGTGTTTGGATGATATACTGGAAAGACCAACTGCAATGGAGTCATTAAGAGACTTCGGATCAAAACTGATTACCGATCCGAAGGAACAGGGATATCTTCCCCCAATGCGTGTGTTCATTGCTATTTTTATCCGCGGGGAATTACCGCCGGATATGAATGAGAACTTTATTCATAACGACTTCGGCAAAAATTATCTAGCACCGATAATAAAAAAAGGGCAGGAAAACGGTGAATTTCGTCAGGGGGATCCAGTCGAATTGGCGAACATCTATTGGTACTATCTATTAGGAATTATGACCCATATTCTGCATGATAAAAATACCAAGGTAGAACGACCAAATCTTGATACCATTCTTAATATATTAAAAGGAGCATAATTCGTGACTACAGGTTGTCGAGTTCAAAAAATACATTCGAGCACCGAAATTCATATTTCGGCTAAAGTATAATGCCCCCCATTGTCAAGACACGGATTTAAAAAACTAAGTTATGCTCCTTTCCGTGTTTCTTGATATGATATGTCAACTCTTTAATTGGTTTATGGGTTTACCCAACTATATCAAGTGTTATTTCCAAACTTGACCTGCGAAAATTGAGTTCTTATGATAGAATGATCGTAAATATTATTTTAATGGAGGGATTTTAGCATGAAAAAAGTAGTCGCTTTTATGGGGAGTCCAAGAAAAAATGGCAACACGGTCACCCTTGTTAACGAAGTTATTCGGGGAGCCCAAGATGCTGGCGCCGAAACCACTATTTTTAATCTGTATGATATGAACATCAAACCCTGCCAAGGCTGCTTGGTTTGCCGTAAAGCCGGACACTGCGTCATGCAGGACGATTTTCAGAACATGTTTAAACAGATTATCGATGCCGATGTTGTCGTTTTCGGCTCGCCGGTATACATTTGGCAGGTTTCCGCTCAAATGAAGCTGTTATGGGATAGACTCTGCGGCTTGTTTGATGAAAACCACAAGCCTAGGTATGCCGCTAAAAGCCTGATCATGGTATATTCGCAAGGAAATCCAAACGCACAGGCTTTTCAGACAGCCTTTCAAACCAATGAAACCATGCTGAAGATGTTTGGCTTAAATGTAGTTGATACCATTTTGGCAACGGCCGGCACAAACCCCAACACCGCAGCTAATAACAAAGAACTTTTATTAAAAGCTTATGAAGCTGGAAAAGCCATTTAGCCGACCAGCAATAGTAAGGATATCGACATCACTGTCGGCTTTGGCTTCATCCCGCGCCACCTAGCCCCCGCCCCCAATGTCATCAGGCTATCGTGGCAAAATTTACCTGAACGAATGTCGACCGGAGGCTAAAGCCGTCCGTCTACAAGATGGAAGGGCTTTGCCCTAACTTAGGGATGAAATATTATTCCAAAGATTAGCCAAGGATGGCTTGTCTCTTGTAGCCGTGAGGTTTACCTCACGGTTGGCATCAAAGCATTATAGCCAATTCCAAAATTTGTATCCTTAGCCTGATGACATTAGGGCGGGGGTTAGGTAAAATAGGCATTCTTGAAACTAATTTTCAGACCCTGATCTTCTCCATGCCTTTTACCACCATCGCAACCCAATACCCAAGCATCATCCCGTCCATCAGCGCCGCGCTATAGATCAGCTCATCCCTGCGGCAAATCTGCAGAAACCAGATGTCGTCGTACTCCTTTAACAATTCTTTGTCTTCCGGCGACAATTTGGCGGCGGCCAGCTTTAACAGTTCTTCCGGGCGTTCCCCCAGTTTTTTGTATTCGGGGTCGTCTTCGGTCTCGTCAGTGATTTGGTCCAGCCGGTCGAAGATAAATTTTTTGATGCCGGTGTCTTTGTCGGTGAGCATGGAATATACCTCCTTAAATAAAGTGTAAAGTGAAAATGGAAAAGGGCACAATGCATTAGGAAAGAATTAATGTTTTGCCAACCGGGCGATAAATCACCCGGCTACAGGATGGAAGCCGTCCGTGGCTGACTTTAGGCAAATATTTCATCCCCGAATCAGGGCCGCAGGTCCTTACATCTTGTAGCCGGATGGCTTCAGCCTCCGGTTGGCGATTCAAACCCGCCTGAAAATATTTCATTTTCCCCCTTTTCACTTTTTATTTTCCTCCACCATCAACAGCAAACACCCCGACAATTCATTAACCGTATATTTACAGCCGGGTTTAAAACCGCAATTCTCTGGCCACTGGCCGGACAGGCGAAGCAGGGGGACTTTTTTGCCGTTGCTCTGGATGGAATAGATGTATATTTAATCTTCCCCTTCAGCCGGTTCTCCTTTGTCGCCCAGTATCTCCATCATCATCAACGTGCCGAGCTTAAAACCATATTCAAAGGATGCGTAAGCTTCCATCACGCTTATATTGCAATCCACATCCAAAAGCTCTTCCAGCGTTTGATCATCTTCTGCCGACAGTTTGGTTTCCAATATTTTCACGAGGTCGGATTTTTTCTGATTTACGGAGTGGAATTCCGGATCTTGGGGGACGATTTGTTCTAGGGGGTATAGGCGGCCGAGGTATAATTCTTCCAGAATGGATTTCATGGGACAGGCCTTCTTTCTATCGATAATATTTTTCATTGGATATGTGTGGAATGACAGTAACCAAAACTTTTTTCGGACTAATTTAGGGTCGATGGGAGACTGTTCCTGCCTCCCACACCCTCCAGGACAAAAGGTGCGGGGCGGCGCACCTTTTGAATCCGCCGCTCGGAACCTACGGATTCCGAACCTCCCTCATTCATCCAGGGCTTCTAGAACGTCTTCGCCATCCGTGGCCTTTCGACTGGCAACTATATAAGGCTTCCGTTGGCGAACACAAATTTTCATCCGAGAAAATATGTGTCGCCCGTCTTCCTCCTTGAAGACGGAGATCTTTTGTGTGTAGAAAATTATGGCCTGGTAAATTGCTTATTCAAGTTGCCTATTTGACTTCTATCAGAAAGAATAAGAGTGTAAGTAATCTACTTCACCCTTCACAATTCAAACTTTTACTTTATCTACTCCCTGACTAATCACCGCCACCCAGTAGCCAAACATCATTCCTTCCATCAGCCCTTCGCTGAAAAGGATCTCTTCCTGGCGGCAAACTTGGGCGACCCAGCTTCCTTCATATTTCTCCAACATTTTCTCATCTTCCGGGGGCAACTTGGCGGCGAGTTGTTGCTTGCATTCATCCACCCGTTCCCCCAGTTCCCGGTATTCCGGGTCTTCATTGACGATCTCGTCATCGATCTCACAGATCCGGTCGAGGATGTATTTTTTGATGCCGGTGTTTTTGTAGGTAAGCATGGGAAAGACCTCCGTTTCGAGTTCAAAGTTTAAAGTTCCGAGTTATGTGGAGTATAACTCCAGTGATTGTCCGAGTTGATTTGGTTACGAAAGAAAGATTTAATATCCGCCGACCGGGAGGTAAACCTCCCGGCTACAAGACGCAAGCCGTCCATGGCTATTATTTTGCCGAATATATCATCCCAAAGTTCAGGGCAGCGCCCTTCCATCTTGTAGCCGGATGGCTTTAGTCTCCGGTTGACAATCATAACAAGCTTAGCTTCCTCAAAGCATCTATATAAAGCCTTTTTCCCTTAAACTATAATAATTCCACTCTCCGGTGATCAGGTGTTCCAATAGTTCGATACACATGATTTTCCCGGCTTCTTTTAGTCTACGGGTCAGAAAAATATCATCCCGGCTGGGTTCAGGATCGCCGCTAGGATGGTTGTGAAAGGCGATGATCGCTTTGGCATTGTTCATCATCGCGGCCATAATAACTTCTCTGGGTTCGATATATAATTGATCGAGGGAGCCGGTTCCGATGATATGTATCCCAACGATTTTATTTCTGGTATTTAGAGAAATGATGCCAAACTTTAAAAGAGCATAAGTTCTTTTTTTAAGAGTTGCGTATTGCAACTCTACTCTACCCGGTTCGGAATTGAGGTCGAGCAGGAATTGGAGGACTTTATAACAGGTTAAGGGACTCGTTATTGGATAGTCTTCCAGGTCATAACGGTGGCGTTTGGTTCGGATTTGTTTTAGGGTGTAGATGTTGATGCTAGATAAAGGCATCTTAATAACCAGCTTCCAGATTCATTTAAGGTTATGTAGTTAATATTGTACTTATAGATTATCATAAAAGAGAAAATTCGTCAATCATTTTTGGTAATCTAGGCTATGTAGTTTATAGGACGATGGAAAGGAATTTTAGGATGTGTTACTATAGTTAGGACAGGAGGTTAATTTAATGCCGGAAAAAGAATATTATAGCCCTCAAGAAATAGCAGAAAAATTTAATATAAAGCCTCGTACTGTTTCAGCTTGGATAAGACAAGGAAAATTGAAGGCAATAAAACTGGGTGATCTTTGGAGAGTTCACAGATCGGATTTAGAAGCTTTTATAAAGGCATCTCAAAATGTTCAAAAGAATAATTAGTCCATCTAAGTGGAAGAAAATTTTAATTAAAAATAAGTAAATTTCTTGTCGTACTTAAAAGTAGAGATATTGTAAACCTCCAAATGGATAAAAAAAGAAATGTTAACATGGCTGTCACCAAGTTCAAAGTATATAAAATTCATAAAATCAATATATTACAAAACAGGTAAAAATGGATAGTAATCGAGCGAGAATGCTGTACCACCAAAATGCAAGTGCACTAGCATATATCGATGTACTCAAACCAGATGGTAATCGTGGGATTGGCTCTGCTTTTCATATCGGCGAGGGTGTGTTTGTTACTGCCCGGCATGTTTTGGAAGAAAACGAAATAATAGAAATTAAGGCTACTGAGCCAGTTGGTGTTTCAAGTACTGAATATATTCGAGAGATTATGAAGGTTGATGTTACAGATGAATTCATTAAGCAATATGATGAAACGCTGAGTAATGTTATGGGGTCAGTTCCTTTATTTAAGCATTATATAGAACCACTTGAGTTGATTAATGGTCCCTTTTTTTCAGATAACAAAGAAATAGATGTCGCTGTATTCAAAGTAAAGAAAATACATCCTGCAACAGCAATAGTAAAACTTGGAATCCATTGGGACGACTGGGTGTATAGGAAGATATGGCATCTATCGGATGCCATTTTACTTGGCTATCCTCCGATTCCTATGGCAAATGAACCTTTATTGGTAGCAGCTCGGGCTGAAATACATACTTTCTTTGTCCCTCGGCATGCGCCGGCAGTACATTTCATTCTATCGGCAGTTCCAAGGGGTGGATTTAGCGGCGGAGTAGCCATTCACGAAAGTGGTGATGCACTTGGGGTAATTACTTCGTCATTTGTACAAAATAGTGAGCCCGAACAATTAGGTTTCTTTTCTGTACTTTCTATTGAAGCAATAGTCAAATGCCTAGAAAAACACAAGTTATATCCAGAAATCCAAAAAGAACATCACGATAAGGTGCTTGGAATAGAGAAAAAGCAGTACTAGTAAGGCTCTCAACTTTAAATTAATTTTCTGTCAGTCTTTCTGTGCTTTGTATCACCAGACTCAAATCCGGGCTAATAATTCCTTCAACTATAAAATCCTGACTAGTGCCTATAATTTTTACTTTAAAGTGAATACCCTCTGTAATAAATAATGATTCTATAATTTCAACGATATATGATTCTTCTTCATCGGATAGATTAAGTTCTTTCAGTATCGTTGGTTTTAAGACAGAATCAACTATATCCTCGATAGCTGCATCAGCCTTAGAGTTTTGATCAATATATTCTTTTAAAGCAATATCGCTCCAATGCCAAGGAATTAATTTACGCCCTTTTCGCCATCTTTCTATAACATTTACATGTGAAACTCCTTTAACTGCACTACCACCGGCATGATCAGTAACAATTACTTGTAAATTACCTTTCATCCTGTCAATTGCCTTCGAACAAGCCTCAAATGTTTTTTTACTGCTTCGAATTCTTCATGTTCTGTTTCTTTATCCGTATCATCCGGGAAATGGGTTTGACTTGGTTGATCCAACACTGCATATTTCGGCCGCATCCGGACACTGATACCGGGAACATCCGGACAGCGTTTCGGAATTATCCGGACAGAATAACGGCACATCCGGACACCTTGTCGAGTTGATAAAACAACTGGTACTCTTTAATCAGAA
>WSSedL1CaDRAFT_10001912_pt1 | contig 11343 bp, 9 predicted proteins | sample WetSurSL1Cattail_FD_9464 | JGI IMG/M metagenome (IMG submission 9464)
ACGAAGTCGGGTTGCAGACTTCGATCCGAACTGAGAGGGGGTTTGGGGATTGGCTCCTGGTCACCCAGTGGCTGCCTGCTGTCCCCCCCATTGTAACACGTGTGTCGCCCCGGACGTAAGGGCCGTGCTGATTTGACGTCATCCCCACCTTCCTCACAGCTTACGCTGGCAGTCTCATTAGAGTCCTCAGCATGACCTGTTAGTAACTAATGATGAGGGTTGCGCTCGTTATGGCACTTAAGCCGACACCTCACGGCACGAGCTGACGACAACCATGCAGCACCTTCACATTTGCCATTGCTGGCTAAATCGTTTCCGACTTATTCAAATGCAATTCAAGCCCGGGTAAGGTTCCTCGCGTATCATCGAATTAAACCACATGTTCCTCCGCTTGTGCGGGCCCCCGTCAATTCCTTTGAGTTTCACCGTTGCCGGCGTACTCCCCAGGTGGATTACTTAACGCTTTCGCTAAGCCGCTTGCTGTATATCGCAAACAGCGAGTAATCATCGTTTACTGCGTGGACTACCAGGGTATCTAATCCTGTTTGATACCCACGCTTTCGTGCTTCAGCGTCAGTGATAGCTTAGTGAGCTGCCTGCGCAATCGGAGTTCCTTGTAATATCTAAGCATTTCACCGCTACACTACAAATTCCGCCCACTTCATCTAGACTCAAGCCCCCCAGTTTCAACGGCACGACTGCGTTGAGCGCAGAAATTTTACCGCTGACTTAAGGGGCCGCCTACGCACCCTTTAAACCCAATAAATCCGGATAACGCTCGCATCCTCCGTATTACCGCGGCTGCTGGCACGGAGTTAGCCGATGCTTATTCGCACTGTACTTGCAAGGGGGGACACGTCCCCCGTTTTACCCCAGTGCAAAAGGAGTTTACAATCCATAGAACCGTCTTCCTCCACGCGACTTGGCTGGTTCAGGCTCCCGCCCATTGACCAATATTCCTCACTGCTGCCTCCCGTAGGAGTCTGGACCGTGTCTCAGTTCCAGTGTGGGGGATAAACCTCTCAGTTCCCCTATCCATCGTTGCCTTGGTGGGCCCTTACCCCGCCAACTAGCTAATGGAACGCATGCCCATCCGCCACCGATAAATCTTTAACAAATATCCCCATGCGGGGCCCCTGTTTTATGCGGTATTAATCTCCCTTTCGGAAGGCTATCCCCCTGTGGCGGGTAGGTTGCATACGCGATACTCACCCGTGCGCCGGTCGCCACCAGAGTATTGCTACCCTTGTGCTGCCCCTCGACTTGCATGTGTTAGGCCTGTCGCTAGCGTTCATCCTGAGCCAGGATCAAACTCTTCTTTGTATGTTCTTTTTGTTTTTTGACCCTCTGTCCAGCTCAGAACGGATTATCAAATTCCTAGTTTTTTAAGAAATTGTCCGGTACTTCACATTCAAAAGCCGAAGCTTTTAAACGCCCCGTACTTTCCTGTTCGTTCTCTTTTTATATCATCCCAACATGTGAAAGATCTCTTCTTCTGAATCCATTAAGGAAGCGTTTTCCTTAAAAGCGAGTGCAAAGATACAACCACAACTCATACAATCCAAATATTACAGGAGGTTTTTTGCTAAATATTTTCAGTGACAATTTAATCCTTTGCTGATGGTGGGTTAACTTGAAATCTTAATCTATTTTCATTCAGTAATCTAGCCTATTGTCCTATGGATTCAATAAAAAGTAAGTATTTTCGTCTTTGAGTCAAGATTTACTCGTCTTCGGATAATATAATGTGGTGGTCTCAATAGATTGTCGTATTTTTATAGCGTATTTGCAAACAACTAACAGGGCGTACTTTTGACCAGACTGATTTTGCAACAACTACTTATTCCAGCTATTTTATTACTCATTTACTATCACCATGTTTTCTTTGCATTCCCATTACAGTCAATCTTTTTTCAATAATGGAGGGAAAATGAGATCTTAGAACAAATCGATCTTGCCTCCTTATTTGATTAAATCTAGTTGTAATGAAAAGAAATTGTCATCTTCGTTAATTTCCACGTTTGCCAAAATATCTTTTTAATTTTTTCCAAGTATTCCAAAGTCAAAATATACTTCATGATAATATTGGGCTACGGGATTATCCAATATCCTTAGTGTTATGTCCAAGCAATAATCAATATTACTATTTGCAGATGACATTTTTTGCTTGAACTCACCAAGATTGGTTAAAATTTTAATTACTGGCATGATATTTGATTTTAGTGCTATTTATTGTTGTTTGCGGTGATTCCGAATGACTCAGTCGTGGGAAAATTTGTTTTTATATGATTACCAACGGGTATATGTCAACTTTTAACTTGTATAAATCAGAATAATTAGGCTTGAAGGTAAAAAGGCGCGATTTTTGTTTTATCTATGAAATGCCTGGGACAAGGTGTTTTGTATTATGTCATCATGGTTTCACGTAATTTTTTTGTATAAATAAGAGGGCAAAAAAAAATTCTCGCCGTTGGCCTGTAATGCGATGTTTTCCGGTTGCTTGAATACCCTTGAAGATTGGAGAAGCAAAGTGATCTTTGTTCATAATGCGGCATAAGCGAACGATAGGCAAGACATATCTGCCTTACCCATCGTTTAGATTTGCACTCCTTGGGATTATGTGTTGACGATGCTAATTGCCTTTCACCACGATGGCGTCGTTATAAACAGCACTCACTTTGTCCAAGAAATCGAGAAAGTCTTTATATTTGTCCGGAGTCCATCTTCCGTTATGGAAGAGAAGCTGTTGGCTGATATGGATTGTTTTTCCAACTTGCCTGATGTTTGATTGAAAGTCTCCAAATGAAGATTTGAACGAGATGGATGCCGGCAGGTATTCCACTTCTGCACCCTCGGGCAATTCAATTTCTATTTTGTCGGATTCTTTCCATCCGTTGTTCACCACAATGTCGTTCACCCGCTTGTTTTTTCTCAATTTGAAATCATTTTTCCGAAACGCATTCAGCGGAAGAAAATACCGGCTTCCGGTGGAAGTACCGAAAGGAAATGCCGTTACTTTATAATTCAAGGAAAAGAAAGGTGTCGCTGATTTTTCTTCCGATAGGGTGAGTTGGGAAACATTGGCGTTCGGTATTTGTATGGTTTGCCGCACAAAATCCACTTGTTCATTTGGCTTTGCCAATTGCAGTTCCATCAAGTCGTCGTACTGTTTTAGACAGTAATCGCATTTCAAACTGATTTCGGTTGGTTCATTTTTCCTGAACTTTATCTTAATGTCTTTTGCTGAAATATTGGTTGAATCGGGATAATCTGGCAGTTTTTGCATAAGCCCTCCATTTGGTGTAACGACTACGGCATTGTGGCCCGCAATATTGTTGTGGACAAACCCAAACGGAACCCTGTTGGCAGCCGTGCATTCCAGCCAAAGTGTGTCTTGAGGGAGAGGCACTTGCAGGATGACGTGGTTGGTATTCAAGAAAGCCGTGAAATTATCTTTCAACTGTTTGTTGTTTTCATCCATCCTGATGACGGTGTAATTGGATGGGATTCCTACCACTTCAAGCATCGCTTTCAGATAAAACGAAAGCCCTTTGCAATCACCGAATCCGTTTTTGCAAACATCGGCCGATGGAATGGGTTGCCATCCACCAATCCCCAATTGGATACTTTCGTAGCGGGTGCTTTTACCCAAGAAGTCGTATAGGATTTTTACTTTTTCTTTGTCGCTCTTTGCATTCTTGGTGAGTTCAAGGATCTTTTGTTTAGTAGCATCAGTCAATGTATTGCGGCCTTCGTTGAGTTTGTTCTGGAAGTCGCCCATTGCCTTGATTGATTCGAAAGAACCTTCGTATTCGTCGTAGTAAAATTGCTTTGGAGCGGTGAAAAGCAAGGGCTTTAGTTCAGCACTCGAAGGCGATAATGGCTCTTGCTCAACGGTTGGAATGTCTTTTAACTCCCATTTGTACGTGTTTAGGTCTTGCATATCGTTTTTAGAGGGAGCCGGAATGAATTTGTTGCCCTCGGTCAAAATTTCTGTGTTTGCAGGAACTTGCAGGGTGTAGGAAGCTTGTTGCACTGTCTGTTTGTAATCTTCCTGTGGAGCAAAACTGGGAAATGTAAAAATACCATTTTTCCATTCCACTTCATAATCATACACGATGGTGAAAGGATAACTTTGTGCCGGGCAGTCCCAAATATAATTCAAGGCATCAGTAGTGAGGTTTTGTGACCATTGCGATGTGGCTACATCTGATTTTTTATATTGCTTGATCTCTTTTCCTAAAGCATTGTACACTACTGCCGAGAACTGTTTTAATTTTTGGTATTGGCTGCATACAATCCAAAAATGAGCTTGCCGCAATCCTTTTTCGTTCAGCACGGTTATTACCTTGTGTTGTACTTCCGTACCCTTTGTTTTGTCAGTATAGATAAATTGTGTTTGTGCATCTCGGACTACACTGTTTGCACCTTTTGTGAGCGATTCGGGTATCAGCAGGGCGGCCAATTCCGGCTTGTCTTTTGCATTCAGGGAAAGCACGCTTCCTAAAAGGATTGTCAAGAATACGATTCTTTGTTTCATGATTAGTTCTGTATTGTTGTTTTTACAGTTTTTTTAGCACAATCATATCTGTATTCTTGGTTGCCGCAATACCAAAGAAATCACGCAACATGGAGTAATTCATGAAAGGAAATACCACTTCGTTTAGTTGAAAGCGGTAACTTACCTGAATAACATTGTCTTGCTGAACAGCAATATAAGCTAGACTTCCTTGCTTATTTTCCAAAACTAGCCGGGTGTCTTTTGGCAATTCTTCCACTGCATATCCTTCTGGTATAAAGATGGTGGATGTGATCTGATAAGTGTATGGGTAACCAAATTCGACAGGCAGTTTCCGTTCCGATTGAGTGAAATAGTTTTTGGTGAAATGTGGTATGAGTAGCGGATTCACATAGATGAAATTTCCTCTTTTAGAAGCTTGCTTGGTATATTCCACTTCTTCTTTGACCAGGTTGGAGAGTTTGTTTTTATGGCCTGTTATGGAAATATTTTCAATTTTCAGCTTGTTGTTTGTTTCGTATTTTTCTATGTATTCTGCCGAGTCTTTCAGTGCTGCGTAATCTGACCTGTAGCGATAGGCGGGCTGCATTTTGAAATAGCTTGTGCTTTTCACTTTCAAAGCGCCATCTTCCGTAAGGTGTGCAATGTTCACAGTGGTAGTTTGGTTTTTTACTGCTTTTACCAGATTTATGAAATCATTTTTTCCGCTTGGATCTAATGTCCGTGCCCGGTCCACAAGCAAATCTGTTGGAAGCATATCCACTCCGCCATATTTTGCCGAACCATCCATAAAGTGCAGGGTTGTGTCTGAAAGTTGAGCGGCAACAATAAAGGTGCTGATTTTGTCAAACGATGCGATAGCTAAAGGCAAGCGTCCTTCGACACGTCTTCTGAGCAAAACGGGAAATGCTTTGATTCCAACTTGGTTGAGAGCGCTGATCAATGCTCCATTGATTTGAGCATTGTTACCGAGTCCTGTTTTGAAGGCCTCGTTCGGGTTGCCGGTGAATGCGTATTTGCCATTCCATTCTATTTTGCTTTTGATGAGTCCGTAAACTGCCGACAGTTTTTCATATTCATCCGTTATCGATGAGATTTGCTTCAGCTCTTCTTTGTAAGGCACTGTCTTTTGCGTGTTTTTTACTAAGTCAGTCTCTTCCTTAATTGTTTTCTCAACCGATTTCCAGTCGTAATTGAATGATTTATAAAATTCCCCGGGAAAATTTGTTGCGGATAATTCAAATCGTACGGCTGAAAGAAAATCGGAAATCTCCCAAATGTAATCGTCTCCAATTAAAGCAGGAATGTTCTCTCCTTTGAATATGTAATTCTTTGATTTGAAGTTCACCATGTGTGCCTGTCCTCCATAAACAATGGTGAGTGTTTGGTTCTCGTCTTTTTCAGTGAGATTGATAGTCTCGTATCCTTTTGTTTCCCTCTTGTAAATGAAATATTCGGGGATCAAAACCTCATACCTGGATTGTTGCACGGGGATGTCCCGCTGAAATGTCCAATCGGAAATATCGTAATAGAATGGGGAGTTGAGTGTGTATTTGTATTCAATAACGGACCCTTCTTTGGCTCCAGGAATGGCGAGTTTTGTGCGGTAGAGGTTGTCTGTGATTTTTTCTTCGAAAATATTTGTTTTCTCGAGTTTTGTTTTCACTATTTTTCCACTTTCTAAGTTGTAGGCATAAGCTTCTATTCCGGTTAAGGTCTCTTCTGTTCTTCCTCTTTTGTAAATAGGAATTGAGATGGTAGCTTTTTCGGCTCCATCTGGTTTCAATATTTTGATGCGGCATTTCACCTCTGTTTGTACAGTAAAGAAGGTCCGTTCATTGTAGATGTAATTGGTGTATCCGTCTTCGTACAACACCACTGCACGTGCCGACGAATCTTGCGGATAGATTTTCATTTCCAATTCATTTGTCCCAATTTTACCATATTTGTATTGGGTTTGTGCTTCTGTTTTTATTGCGTTCGCAATTGAAAAGAGCGAAAATAGAACGAGGGTAATGTGCGCCTTCATAAGCAGAGTTATATTGTTTGTTTTTTATTATCCAAAAATAATATAATTTTTTAAAACAATATTTTTTCTTGTTGTTTTTTTTCTATCATTTATTTGGCTGCTTATTTCTTGCCCATGGTTTAGCTTTGGTAAATGAACGTTTTTCTATTTTATAGTTATAATAGGCTAAGGCTATCATTCGCCGGAAGCCGTATTTTAACCAAAAAGAGGTAATCAAAGAGTATAAAGGGGTGAAAATGCGTGATTTGTATGCTATCAGGTCTAAAAACTTGGAGGCTATTTTACACACATTTATTGCGGTGTTTGTCGCAAGACGGATGAAACCAGATATTTTGCATATCCACGCTGTAGGTCCTGCATTGCTCACCCCTCTGGCACGGTTCTTGGGGTTGAAAGTTGTTGTGACCCACCATGGTCCCGATTATGACCGGGAAAAATGGGGGTTCTTGGCGAAATTGGCTTTGCGGCTTGGTGAAAAAGCGGCTACTCGTTACGCCAACAGGGTTATTGTGATCTCGAATGTCATTCAGGACAGCTTGCGCAAAAAATATGGTTATACTAATAGTACCCTGATCTACAATGGTGTACCTGATATATCAAATAATAAAAGTGAGAACTCGTATATCACGAGTTTGGGACTGGAATCCGAAAAATATATTTTGGCGATGGGACGTTTTGTTCCCGAGAAACGTTTCGATATGCTGATTGAAGCTTTCAACCAGATTGAAAATAAAGACATAAAGCTCGTCATTGCTGGTGATGCAGACCACGAAACTCATTATTCGGCAAATTTGAAGTCGTTGGCCAAGGAGAGCCGGGTGGTTCTGCCAGGATTCATTTCAGGTGAGCCGTTGCGTGAAATTTTAACTCATGCCCGTTTGTTCGTACTCCCATCCACTCACGAAGGTTTGCCTATTGCTTTGCTGGAGGCCATGAATTTTGACCTAGATGTTCTTGCAAGCAACATATTGGCCAACAAAGCTGTTACTGCATTGCCTGAAGATTCATTTTTTGAGTCGGGCAATTTGCAATCGTTGAAACAAGGATTGCTCGAAAAATTAGCAAAAGAATACATTCCGATCAAATACGACCTGACCGAATACGATTGGGATAAAATCGCCTTGCAGGTGAAAGAGGTCTATACTGAGATTTTGAGCCGCGATCGATAAAATACTCTTTCTATTTTAGAGACTTCACGCTGCCTTTCCACGAACATCCCAAGCAATACAAAGTATCAAGGTCGAATCCGTCCAACGATTCTTCGGGATGTACCAATTCAATTTTTCCGTTTTCTGAAACGGTTACCACGCGAATTTCTCCAGCATCATTTTTCACGGAAAAGCGCCTGATGTCGCATTGTGGGCAGAGCTTGTTTCTAGCCATGGTTATCCTTTATTTTTAAAATACACTCCTCAACGCTTAGAAGCTCTTGCTGGCCGCTTTGCATATCTTTCAAAGTTACTTTTTGCGACTTGAGTTCGTCTTCACCTACAATTGCAACAAAAGGAATGCGTTTTGCGTCGGCATACGACATTTGCTTTTTCATTTTGGCAGATTCCGGAAAAATTTCGGTGCGGATTCCTTTCCGTCTGAATTGGTCTGCCGTTGGCAAAATAAAATCTTCCTCGTCCGATCCGAAGTTCACAAACAGCACTTGGGTGCTTTGGGTGGAGTCTTTGGGATAAAGATTAAGCTGGTTCAGCACATCGAAAATGCGGTCGGCTCCAAAAGAAATTCCCACTCCGGAAACTCCAGGAAGCCCAAAAATACCCGTCAGGTTGTCGTAACGTCCTCCGCCCGTGATACTTCCCATTTGAACGTTCAATGCTTTCACTTCGAAGATGGCGCCAGTGTAATAATTAAGCCCGCGGGCCAAGGTCAGGTCAAGATCCAATTGAGCTTCGATGGATAGTAAATCAGTCTTATTGAGGATAAATTCAAGTTCCTCCACACCTTTTAGCCCGATTTCGGAAGCGGCCAGCACATTTTTCAGCGTTGCAATCTTTTCGCGGTTGGTCCCGCTGAGGAGAATAATTGGCTGCAACTGTTGGATGGCTTCCTCGTTGATGCCTTTGGCTGCCAACTCTTCGTTTACCTTTTCCAACCCAATCTTGTCGAGTTTGTCGATTGCAACCGTGATGTCCACAATCTTATCTGCTTGCCCGATGATTTCGGCGATCCCGCTCAAAATCTTCCGGTTGTTCATTTTGATAGCCACCGGAAATCCAAATCTCAGGAATACTTCGTCCATGATGCGGATAAGTTCCACTTCATTGATAAGCGAGTCTGAACCTACAATGTCGGCGTCACACTGGAAAAATTCTCGGTAGCGGCCTTTTTGGGGACGATCGGCACGCCAAACAGGCTGGATCTGGTAACGCTTGAACGGAAACGTGATTTCGTTTCGGTGCATCACCACATAGCGGGCAAAAGGGACGGTGAGGTCGTAGCGAAGGCCTTTTTCGGATGCTTTTGCTGCAAATTTCAGTGAGTTTTTTTCAGAAAGTTCCTCCGTGGTAAAATCGGAAAGGAAATCTCCCGAATTCAATATTTTAAACAGCAGTTTGTCTCCCTCTTCTCCGTATTTTCCCATCAGGGTAGAGAGGTTTTCCATGGCGGGAGTTTCGATTTGATTGAATCCGTACAAGTTATACACCGAACGGATAGTATCAAAAATGTAATTTCTCTTGGCCATTTCTTCGGGAGAAAAGTCTCTTGTTCCTTTTGGGATGGATGGTTTCTGCATTTTTTAGCTTTTTTGGTCTGCAAAGATAACTATTTGTGCAGAAACAGGAAAATATTCGAAAGATAGATGGGGACTGCATAAATGAAATAAGGCCTATGCCAGCTATTGGAGGGCATAGACCTTGTGAATTTAGTACTTAAAACTATTATTGCAAATATGGCTTCAAATCTTCCAACCAGTTTTTCAATCGTTCGTCGGTGAGGTCGTATTCGTTGTCTTCGTCAAGTGCAAGTCCGATGAATTTTCCATCTATCACTGCGTCAGATTCGTCAAATGTGTACCCTTCTGTGGAAACTGCGCCGACGAATTCCGCTTTGCCTTTCAATGCTTTGTATATGTAATACATCGCTCCTGCAAAACTTGTGGAGAATGAAGCGCTGTCGCCCAATGAAAATAAAGCAATTTTTTTGCCTGTAAAATCCAATTTTTCAACTTTAGGAAGGATAACATCCCAATCGTCCTGAAGATCACCTACTCCGGTAGTGGCTGTTCCAAAAAAGTAGAAATCAAAAGGTTTTAGATCTTCCACATTAACGTCTGCTGCATCAAACAATTCAGCTCCTTCCACAAGGGTTTGAAGTTTTTCGGCAATTGTTTTTGTAACACCGGTGGACGAACCGTACACTATAGCAACTTTATTCATAATTATTTTTGATTTATGTTATATATGTATATTATTATTCAATAGCCTTGTTTCACTATAACAGATGGCAGGATTTATTGTTTTTACATAATTATATTGAATGAGAGAAATCGGAGAAGATATTTTCTGCTTAACGGTAATTGATTGATTTTTAGTTAATATAGATTCCGTATATTGTATATTAATAATATATAATAATTTTAGCCTCTAGTCTTTGTGTTTAAGTGATAGACTTTTAACCCCAATTTTATTGACTAGCCCAACTTTCCCTATCTAAATTCCGGTAATTGATTGCTTCTGCAATGTGTTGTGGTTCTACATTTGATGAATCATCCAAATCGGCAATCGTTCTCGACACTTTCAGAATGCGGTCGTAGGCGCGTGCCGAGAGGTTGAATTTGTCCATCGCGACTTTCAGCAGTTGCAAGCCGGCTTCATTCGGTGTTGCATATTTTCGCAGCAAACGGGTACTCATCTGGGCATTGCAATAAACGCCTTCTGTGTCGTTGAAGCGTTCTTCTTGTATCTTCCTTGCTTTTTCTACACGTTCGCGTATGTTTATGCTGTGTTCTGCTGCTCTTGTGTCGGATATTTTTTCAAATGGAACCGGCACGATTTCAATGTGGATGTCGATCCGGTCGAGCAATGGCCCTGAAATTTTGTTGAGGTATTTCTGCACTGCACCTTGCGGGCAAACGCATTGTTTTTCGGGGTGATTGTAGTATCCGCAAGGACAAGGGTTCATGGAGGCGACAAGCATGAAGCTGGCGGGATATTCAGCCGAAAACTTCGAGCGTGAAATGCAGATCTTTCGGTCTTCGAGCGGTTGCCTCATCACTTCGAGCACACTCCGGTTAAATTCGGGCAGCTCATCCAAAAATAAAACTCCATTGTGTGCCAAGCTGATTTCTCCTGGTTGGGGGAATGTGCCACCGCCAACCATGGCTACATCCGAGATCGTGTGATGCGGTGACCGAAATGGGCGGTGCGACATGAGCGATGTTTCTCCGCCTATTTTGCCCGCAACGCTGTGTATCTTTGTTGTCTCCAAGGCTTCGTATAATGTAAATGGGGGAAGGATGGATGGAACTCTTTTGGCCATCATCGATTTGCCAGCTCCCGGAGGCCCGATCATGATGATGTTGTGACCTCCGGCAGCAGCCACTTCCAAAGCCCGTTTGACGCTTTCTTGTCCTTTCACTTCGGAAAAGTCGAACTCGAAAGATTGTTGATTGTCTAAAAATTCTTTCCGTGTGTCAACGATAGTTTCTTGCAACACCTCTTCATTATTTAGAAACCTGATCACCTCTTGAATGTTTTTTACCCCATAAACTTCCAAGTTGTTGACTACCCCGGCTTCACGGGCATTTTTTTCTGGCAAAATGAATCCTTTGAATCCTTTTTCC
>WSSedL1CaDRAFT_10001913_pt1 | contig 11341 bp, 11 predicted proteins | sample WetSurSL1Cattail_FD_9464 | JGI IMG/M metagenome (IMG submission 9464)
GGCTTCTATCGCAAAAAACTACATGCACGATTCTGTTGAAATTACAGTAGGAAATAAAAATGCAGGTGCTGATACTGTTCAACACCAATTTTATATGGTTCACGCTTCGGACAGATACTTGGCATTAAAACGTATTGTTGATTATTATCCTGATATTTATGGTATTATTTTCTGCCGTACCCGTCAGGAAACTAAAGATGTGGCTGAGAAACTAATGAAGGATGGCTATAGTGCCGATGCTCTTCATGGTGACCTTTCGCAGCAACAACGTGACTACGCTATGCAACGTTTCCGTCTTAAAAATTTGCAGATGCTTGTTGCTACCGACGTGGCTGCACGAGGTTTAGATGTTGAAGAACTTTCCCATGTAATTAATTATAATCTCCCCGATGATGTAGAAATATATACTCACCGAAGTGGTCGTACCGGCCGCGCTGGAAAAAAGGGAATTTCAATCTCAATTATAAATCTTAAAGAAAAAGGACGTATAGGTCAGATTGAAAGGATAATAAAGAAAAAATTCGATTCCAAACAAGTTCCCAGCGGTAAAGATATTTGTGAGAAACAATTATTCAACCTGGTAGATAAAATGGAAAAGGTTGAAGTTAACGAAGAACAAATTAATCAGTTTTTACCAGATATTTATAAAAAATTGGAATGGATGAGTCGTGAAGAACTTATTAAAAAGTTCGTATCCGCAGAATTTAACCGTTTTCTTGATTATTATAAAGATGCTAAAGATATCAATGTTAAAGATTTCCGCGAAAGCAGAGATGGTTTCGAGCGTAAGGATAGGGATCGAGGCCGTGACCGTGACCGCGATCGCGATCGTGACCGTAAGGACGGTGGTTCAAGAGATTTTGCTTCTAAAAGCGGGAAAAAATATACATTGTTCCGTATTAACATGGGCAGCCGCGATGGTCTTACTTCACCCCGTAATTTAATCGGGCTTATTAATGAATATACCAGAAACAGGGATATTGCAATTGGTAAAGCAAACATTATGAAAAATGACAGTATGTTCGAAGCAGATTCCCGTTATGCCAACGAACTGATGGACGCTTTTCGTGATTGTCAAATCGAAGGTCGTAAAATAAGTGTTAAAGTTGCTGGTTTTGAGAAAGGTAACAACCGACGATACTAATTTTTTTATTTAAATAAGTGAGCCATAAGAAATTTGTTTATATTTAAATTTCTTATGGCTTTTTTTATGTTAAAGGATTATAAATATTTACAATTCACCCAAAGTCTCTGTACACAATGCTTTAAAAAAGTAGATGCCAAATTAATTGAGAAAAATGGCTCTGTTTATATATTAAAATATTGTCCGCAGCATGGCTATTCCGAAGAGATTATTGAAGAAGATGCTTCCTGGTTTTTAAACCGCGAGGATTATAATAAACCCGGAAATGTAAATCATGTTCAAACTGCTATCAATAAGGGTTGTCCTTATGATTGCGGCATTTGTCCAAATCACGAGCAACATACCTGTATTGGTTTAATTGAGGTTACACAAAATTGTAATTTGAATTGTCCAGTTTGCTATGCCAATAGTAGTGAGGGAAATTTCATTTCACAAGCTGAGTTCGAAAAAATGGTTGACCTTTTTATTGAAGCTGAAGATGGCAAAGCCGAAATTCTTCAGATAAGCGGAGGTGAACCTACTTTGCATCCAGAAATTATTAGGTTTATAGAGATAGCCCGGCAAAAGGGTGTTAAATATGTAATGTTAAATACTAATGGTCTAAAGTTGGCTCAGGATATTGAGTTTGTGCAGAATTTAGCTCATTTTAAGGGAGGATTTGAGATTTATTTACAGTTTGACGGTTTTAAAGAATCTACATACCAATATTTTAGAGGTTCAAATATATATGATATTAAACTTAAAGCTATTGAGAATTTAACAAAGTATGAGATTCCTGTTACTCTGGTTTGTACTGTTGAACGTGGGGTAAATGACGATGAACTTGGAAATATTGTAAATTTTGGTCTTAATCAAAAGATTATCAGAGGTGTAAATATTCAGCCGGTTGCCTATTTCGGAAGAAATGAAGCTCCTGCAATTAAAGATCGTTTAACAGTTTCCGGAGTCATTAATAATATTGAAAAGCAGACTTCTGGAATGATAAAGAAGTCCGATTTTGTTCCACTTCCATGCAATGTCGACAGGGTAGCAATAACCTATCTCTATAAAGGAAAAAACAATACATTTATACCTTTTACAAGAAATTTAAATACCAAAAATTACGTACCTTATATTCGTAATACCTTTAAGTTTGAACCAGAGGAATTAATGTCAGATTTAACAATGGGTTTATTGTCTAAGGATTGTTGCAGTATTCCTTCTTTAGTAAAAGGTGCATCTAAATTTTTACCTTTAAATTATTTCGTAAAGTCTGAAGCTGCTAAAATTAATTTTGTTAGCGAAAATACATTTAGAATCAGTATTACCTCATTTGTTGATGCTTTAAACTTCGATATTAAAGCTTTGCAAAAAGAATGTGTACATATAATTACACCGGATTTAAGAAGAATACCCTTTTCTTCATATAATTTGTTTTACCGATGAATTCTGACTATTATCTGTTTTTAGTATATCACCATCCTTCCGGAAGGCTTTTTGTTATTGCCAATGTGTTAGTTATGATTTGCTTGATAGCCTTGTTTTTATCTATAATTCTTGATTTTATAATGTTTCATAAACAAGAATATATTAATAAACGAAAGAAAAGTATAGTTGAAACAGGCACAATGTTTATGTTTTTTTTATTTTATTGTTTTTTGCTTAAAAGAGGTTGGGGTATACTCTCTGTATCAAATATTTCTTTAAAGAATTTATTAATAATTTCAGGAACACTTATTATAATTTCAGGAACTGCAATAAATATTATTGGGAGGTGGTATTTAAAAGGCAACTGGGCGAATCAGGTTACCGTTTATTCTAACCAATTTCTGGTGGAAAAAGGCATTTATAAATTTATCAGGCATCCGTTATATTCTTCTATTATTGGAATGTTTATAGGCAGTTCAATCTTATATTCCAATATTTCTGCTTTAGCTGCTACTGTTTTTATATTTGTTCCTATGATGATATACAGGGCTAAACAAGAGGAGAAATTATTATCTGAATTATTGCCAGGATATATTGAATACCGGAATAAAACCGGAATGTTTTTACCTAAATGTAAAAAATATGCTAAGAGTAAAACCAGTAGAAATTAAAAAATGGTCGTTTGCATTTTGCAGATATGGTATTGCCATAGCCATTTGGATATCATTTATTTTTAGAATTAAGTTCATATTGTGGATTGTATCTGGGGTCTTTCTTTTATCAGTATTATTCAGAGTAAAGCATGCTCCAATGATTTTGTTAGGAAATGTTTTATTTAAACCCTTTGATAAACCTGGAAATAATGTCTGGGTTAATGAATATGCCATACTTTTTGCTCATTTCCTGGGACTTATATTTTCATTAATCTGTGTTGGACTGGTATGTTTTTCAAAATTGCATGGAGCTTGGATTTCTGTCTTGTTCTTTGCTTTACTTAAATCGGTTTCAGCTTTTGGATTCTGTCCCGGAGCAAAACTGTATGAATGTTTATTTGGCGGAACCTGTTGTGTTCGAAAATTTAAATAACTATGGTGCAGCAATCTGTTTTTTGGGGAATAAAGCCGGTTTTATTTAAGATGTATGGTTTTTCGGTCTGCACATATCCTGTATTTGTGTTTTTGGGAATACTTGCCGGAGCTTTTGTATATTTTTTGGAAGCACGAAAACAGAACGATATTGGTGAATATTCTTTTTTAATAGTTGTGGGTGCTTTGGTTGGCGGAACTATAGGTGCTAAGTTTTTTGAATTACTCATCAATATCGATAAATTGCATACAGGTTCCTTTATTCTAATGATTGTTAACGGAAAAACAATTGTTGGCGGATTAATTGGTGGACTTGTTGGCACTGCAGTAGTTAAAAAAATATTAAAAATTAAAACCCGAAAAGGTAATTATTTTGCTCCAGCGGTTGCTTTGGGATTATCAATAGGCCGAATAGGTTGTTTTTTTAATGGCTGTTGTTATGGCAAACCTAGTCATTTGCCATGGGCTGTTAATTTTGGAGATGGCATAGGCAGGCATCCTACACAGTTGTATGAATCCGTTTTTATGTTTTGTGTATTTATATTTTTATGGAATATACGAAATAACTATAAAAGTAAACCTGGATATTTGTTTACTTTATTTTTAATAATTTATCTTGTATTTAGATTTTTTATTGAATTTATTCGTGAAGAGCGCGTTGCTTTTTACAAGTTTACTTATTTTCAATTATTAACCTTTATTATGTTGATTTATATAATTGGTAAAGAGTTGTATTTTAGAAATAAAGCAAAGGTCGGAACGGTTATTTCCACTAATAAATAAATGCGTAAATGTTAAATTGAACTATTTATATAGAAAATCTTCTTAACTAAATATTAATTATCATAATGAGAAACAGTGAAATCATTGACGATAAAATTGCAGATAACTCACCCAAACATTCTAACGGAGGAGATGCTGGAATTGGTATACTATGCGGACTCGCATATTCTTTAATAGTATGGATTTTGGGAGGTTTGTTAAACTATAGCATTGGCTATTTTGTAATTGCAGTCTTAATATACATTGTAGGAGTATTTTTAGCATTTTTTAAAAATCGTAATTATATAGGTATAGGTTTATTAATAATATTGGCTATCCCTCTTATTATTTTTGGAGGATGTGCTTTGATTCTAACAAATCTTAAAATATGATAGATATCTGTATTATTGTTTAAAACCATTATTTTTGTGTAAAACCTGTTTTTAAATGGAAGGAAGAAAAAAGGAACATATAGAGTTGGCTTTACAATCTCAGAAATCATTAGATTCTCTGGATAAGAGATTTGATTATGAGCCATTGTTAGCAGCTCATCCCACAGGATTGCCTTCTTTTCCGTTTTTAGGATTTAATTTAAAAGCTCCGGTTTGGGTTTCGAGTATGACCGGAGGCACTAAACTTGCAGCAACCATTAATACCAATTTAGCAAGGGCGTGTAAGGATTTTGGCATGGGCATGGGGCTTGGTTCCTGCCGGATTATTCTTGAGGATGACACCTTTTTCAACGATTTTAACATGCGTGATATTATCGGTGATGAACTGCCTCTTTATGCCAATTTGGGTATATGTCAGATTGAAGATATCATCGAAAATCAAAAGACAGATAAAATAGTAGAATTGGTAAAACGATTGCGTGCCAATGGACTAATTATACATGTTAATCCTTTACAGGAATGGTTTCAACCAGAAGGCGATCGGTTAAAGTATCCACCTGTTGAAACGATAAAACGGCTTTTAGACAAGCTCGATCTTCCGATTATTGTTAAAGAAGTTGGGCAAGGTATGGGGCCTGAGAGTCTCCGGGAATTATTAAAATTACCTTTGGCAGCTATTGAATTTGCCGCATTTGGAGGTACCAATTTTTCAGAATTGGAACGTTTGAGAATTTCCCCAACATTAAAGGATATCTATGAACCTCTGGCAAATATTGGGGCTGATGCTTCCCAAATGCTGAATACCGTGAATGAAATTGTTTCTTATGAAAAGAATATTTTATGTAATCAATTGATTATAAGCGGTGGAATCCAATCTTTCCTGGATGGTTATTATTTTATAATGAAAAGTAAACTACCCGCGATATATGGGCAAGCTTCATCTTTTTTAAGATTTGCCACAGAGGATTATGATATATTGCACTCCTATATTTCTGCTCAACTTAAAGGCCTCGAAATGGCTTATGCCTATTTAAAGATTAAATGAAATATTGATTAATTATTGCATAAATCCGATATTATATATAGGTGATTTAGTATGTCAAATGCAATTGTTATAAGGTTTCCTGTTTAGTTTAAGCGATATTTTATTGTTATCTGAATTTACAACTACCATATTAACATTTTGTTAATAACTATTGTTTAAGTGATAATCTTCTTTTGTTTTCAAAATCAATATTTTTTATATATTTAAAAAGATTTTCTATAAGGCAGGGTGTAAATCTCTACCGGCGGTGACAGTCCGTTTTTTGTTTTCTTAGGTTTAATCCGGTGGAATTCCGGAGCCGACAGTTAAATTCTGGATGGGAGGAGAAATTCATAGCATAATTTTATTTGAGTGTTATTGATATTTATCTGCCTTGGGATGAATTTGTTTAGTTTAATTAAATCTACATTTACAATGAAAACAATCAAAGATTTTGGCGTTGATTCAAAAGAACGCATCGAAAACGCTTTAAAAGCGTTACAATCAGGTAAAGGTATTTTGTTAGTAGACGATGAAGATCGCGAAAACGAAGGAGATATTATCTTTCCGGCAGAAACAATGACGGTGAAAGATATGGCTCTTATGATTCGGGAATGTAGTGGCATCGTTTGCTTGTGTCTTACTCCTGAAAAGTGTCAAAAAATTGGGCTACACCCAATGGTTGAGCACAATACCAGCAGAAACAAAGCTGCCTTTACCATTACAATTGAAGCAAAAGAAGGTGTTTCAACCGGAGTGTCTGCTGCAGACCGAATTCAAACTATTCGAACCGCTATTTCGGCAAATGCAGTTCCTGCAGATTTGGCACATCCTGGTCATGTTTTCCCGCTTATTGGACGGCCTAATGGCGTTTTTGAACGTGGCGGACATACCGAAGGCGGTATGGATTTAGTTAAATTAGCAGGGATGGGAGAATCTGCCATTCTTTGCGAACTTACCAACGAAGACGGGACAATGGCCAGATTGCCCGATGTTATTAATTTCGCTCAAAAGCATAGTATGACAGTAGTTTCCATCGAAGACATTAAAAATTACAGGTTGTCATTGCAATAAATATATAAGGAATAGCTCCTGTAATAGATTAATCAGCATATTATTTATTATTTTTATGACAATTTAATTTTATTTCGTAATATTATGTTATAAATCAAATTTTTATGCATATTTATTAATTTGCATGCTTAAATATTATACTATTAACCATTAAATATTAATTAGATATATTAAAATTTGTTGGTTGATGGACTTCTTTTGAGCTTTGATTTTACTGCTGTAAAATATTATAATTAAGATAAATTGTAAACCTAATTGGTTATTAATTGTTGTAAAATAATAAAATACAAATAAATGAAGTTTGTTTTATTCATTTCGGGGTTATTTATATTGAATACGCTTTGGGGACAGAATATTTTAAATGAGAATAAACTTAAAATTAAAAACCATGTAGCGTATACAGGAGATATTCCTTATACCGGTATTGCTTTTGGTACCGGATTTCAGCATCATTATCTTAATGGTCTCAGGGAAGGTGAATTTAAAGAAACTTACTATTCGGTTTATTATAAAGAAAATAAAGCCAAATTATTTAAATACTATGATAAAAAAAACCAGACCATATTATCTGTAAAAATAGACTCTATTAATTTCTTTATAACCAATGTTAAATTTAAGCTTATATGTAAAGGTGCAAAAAATGATACTTTAAAATTGGGTGTTACTGCCACTTTTGAACCAGTTATAATTTATGAAATAGATTATAAGGAAGTAGACACGTTACATCTTAATAATTTTTCATTTAAAGGTATGTTTATTACTGCCTCTTTTAACGGGTCGGATGTTAATGATTATATCAAAAACAATACTTTTAATACCGTTCAGTATAAAGATATGATGGATAATGTATGGTGTTGGATTAGCCCATCATCGCCCAAATATAAAAATACCGAAATCGAATTGTCTTCAGTCCGACTGTTCTTGAGTAAATGATTAGAAGTCTTAAGTGCTAGGTTTCTAATTCTAAGTACTTGATTCTTAGTATACAGCTCTAACCTGAATTAGTTTAAATTTTTCATATTTTCATGATATCGCTTAGACAGAAAGCGTAATAACTGGCTAAAAACTGACATGGCATCACTGGTTTCGGATGTAATATTTTGCTGCTTAAGCTTCAATAAAAGGAAACCATACAGTCCATAGAAACAAACTTCAATTTCGGTTAATTCTGAAGATTTCATTTTACTTTTTAATTCGCTGATGATAGGACGGGCCCACCTGTAATAACTCTGATATTGCTCTTCTTCAAGATTGTTAAGTAACGAAATATGAAGATCGTTAAGTTGAGCCATGAGTTCTATTAAATGAGCGGTATGGCCGGTTTCTTTTAAATCCTGCTGAACCATTTGGTTAATTATAGAATGATACCACTCTTTAACTTTCTGATGCTCAGCTTGTGGAAGGTGGTAGCTCATAATTATTTTTTCTTCAATCAAATCAAGGTTAAATTGGTTTGCCCGAATAACATCTTCGATATTAAACATATAGAGTATATATTCGGATATATTGGTTTTGTATTTTTCCTGTGCAATAAACATGTTTTATATTTTTTGTTGCAAAATTATAAAGCTTTTTATTCCTAAATAATGTTAATGCAAAAAAATGATGTTTAATTTTGGTTAACTTGCAGAAAATTTCAAACTGGTATTTCATCCAGAACACCTCTACATACCTGTGAAAATTATTATTTTCCTATAATTTACTGAATTTCAGTTAGTATTTTATTGGTTTTTATTCTAAAATAATAATATTAAAATGAAAATTATTCAACAAACTGCAATCTCTTATCGTTTTTGGTTCATGGGATGTTTAATTTACTCCCTTGGAACTATTGATATTTGTGCCCAGAATATAAAATTTAGCCCATTTAATGGAACTATTCAAAAACAAAATACCCCTTTTAATTTGAATCCAAGGTCCGACGAATCAATAAAAGGATTTGATTTATCGGGTTTACCTGATGATTCTTTGTCTGGTAAACCTTATAATAGCTTAAATAATTCATTTTTTAACCCGGATTCAATCATTTATGATCCGGCTCTTTTCATGTTGGTTATGAAGCAAAAAATGGATAACCTGCCTTTTATACCCAATTATTCTTATGGAGACTATTCGGATTTTAAATATAAAATTCTTCACATGAAAGTTGAAGATCCTTTAGCTTTTTTAAAGCAACAAATTAATAGGGAAAAGAATAGACTTCCTAAAAATCCATTACCGGGTACTAAAGTTGATCAATTTAGTCCTACTGCTTTTGGGGTAACTTTAGGTATTAGCCCAATAACTGCTATTTATAACTTATTCAGTAAAGATGAACATTCCAGGAGAATGCTTGCCGAAGTAACTCATAAAGAACCATTGCTTAGGATGGCGCATGCCAAATATAACAAGGAGATTGTTACGCAGATTACACATCTGAGCGGATATTTACTTGATAAATTTGTTATTAAATACCGACCTTCTGATGAATATCTAATTAGTGCTTCTGAATATGATGTGATTGAAAGAATTTTTATGGACTTTGAACTTTTTAAAAAGGAATTGGCCAAGGAAAAAACTGACAGTATTATGAAAGTTCGTAAAGATTCAATTCGATTAATCAGATTGGATAGTTTAAGGATTAAACAGATGGAACCGAATATTGAATAATAAAAAACCCCTGACTGCAAAGGCAACCAGGGGATGTAATTAGTTAGTTCTTTCCAAAAGTAGTCTCCGGCCAATCATCTGTTCTGAAAGGGGACGCCGGTAATCCCTCTTTGTTATAAAAGTTCGGATTGGGTATGTTTTGCCATGCAAAGCGTACTGCAACCGGTTCGGTAATATTATCTGCCCATACAACCACAGTATTACCTTCAATAATAGCGTGAGCAGGAACAAACTTTTTTGATTTATCGCAAATTGTAAACTCTGTAAGGCTGTCTCCGTTGCATTCTAATCCAGAACCCACTGAATTGAATGTAAGGGTTATTTTATTTCCGTTAATAAAGTACGCTTTATAAATAGGACCGGAATAAACTAAACCTTCTTTTCCATAAGTTTTTGCTAAGGCCCATAATGAAAGGCGGTAACCCACTACCTGTTTTTTTATAGGGTGAATATTTGCAGAATCTCCAACATCGGTAGTTACAGCCATACCTGTGTTTGGCACACTTTGGTATGTTAACAGCTGAGCTTCCCTAATTTCAGGTATCTGGCTTCTGTGTGGGGCTATCTGAACGAAATAAAAAGGAAAATTTCCTTCTCCCCAATCGTTGCGCCAATTGGATATAAGAGCCGGGAATAATTTTCGGTACTGATATGCCCGATCTGCATTATTTTCTCCCTGGTACCAGATTACGCCTTTTATCGAAAAAGGGATTATTGGGGCAATCATGGCATTGTATAAACCACAGGGAGTTTTATTACTACCAAATCCGACAGGAGCTCTGGGTGGATTTTTTTCTTGTCTGGGAGAGAGAAGACTATCCTTTAAAGCTTTTTGCCATTTTTTAATAGTATCTTTATATTCTTCATTTAATCTTGGAAAATTATCAATAGTATATTTAAATCTTTCTAAAATAGGATGAAAGCTAGAATCTTTCTCAAGTACTTCTTTTTTCATCCAGGCTTCAGCAGGAGTTCCTCCATAATTATCGCTGATTAACCCGATTGGTACATTTAAATTTTTATAAAGTTCACGGCCATAAAAATAAGCTACGGCAGAGAAATCGACAATTGTTGCAGGTGAACATTCGTCCCAGCTACCAGTAGTTTTCTCCTGAAGCGTATCACTGGTTTTTCGTTCTACAGTAAATAATCTGATATTTGGATAATTAGCTTCAGATATTTCCTGTTGGTAATTATATATACCCGTTCTCCAGTCTTTTTTGTCTCCAAATTTTCCTAATGGGAAATGCATATTAGATTGTCCGGAACATACCCAAACTTCGCCTAGCATAACATTCTTTATCTCTACTGTATTTAAACCTTTAATAGTTAAAGTATAAGGTCCGCCAGCAACAGATGTAATAATCTGAATTTTCCATTTCCCATTTTTGTCAGCTTTTACGGTAACTTTTTTATTGTTCCAACTACCTGTAATACTGATTTTCTCACCTTTATCGGCCCACCCCCAGATGTTTACTTTTGTATTTTGTTGTAATACCATATTATCAGCAAACAATGCCGGTAGCGAAACATTGGCATTGACGCTTTTAAGCGAAAGTATTAATATACAAATAGTAACATAAAATGTAATTTTATTCATTTATATTTAAGTTAAGAGTATTTGTTTATTTATTTTTCTTTTTAAAATCAGGTTTTAATTCGTCTGGACTGTCATTGGTATAAGCGTTGTAGCCAGACCTTGTTTTCTTTTCGAATAAATCTGAAATCACAGGCAGTTTAACCGTATATTTGGGTTTAAACTGGTCAGAATTCATATAATTTATAATCGAATGATATAATTGAC
>WSSedL1CaDRAFT_10001914_pt1 | contig 11339 bp, 5 predicted proteins | sample WetSurSL1Cattail_FD_9464 | JGI IMG/M metagenome (IMG submission 9464)
TTGGGTACAATTTACCAAAGTTTGGAAGATTACAAGGAAGCCGACTATTACTACTCGGCAGCCGAAAAAGATTATCCAAACAGAAATATGCATGAAAAAGCTATTTTTAGCAATCTCCGGGGCAACTATTATTATTACACCGAAAACTATCGCAAGGCTGAAGAATGGTTCAATCGCGGAAAGCAGTTGTCGGAAAAATTGGGAAATGAATTTCTCGTAAACCTCTGCCTCCTGAATTTGGGGGATGTGTCACTCCACCTTGGAAAATTGGATGTGTCGGAAGTATATTTGAACAAGGCGGAACCCTATTTTCTATCTATTCAACATAAAACAGCACTCTATTACGTGAATACAATCAGGATAGGGTTAGCCGTAGAACGGAAAAATTACAATGAGGCAGATTTACTCAAAGAAAAAATGGAGGATTCCCAGCCAGGCATCGATCCTAGCATCGTCTCCATCCGCAACAAATATCTCGAACAACTTTATTTGGCAAAGGGGAACTATCAGAAAGCATACCAATACCAGAGCGACAACATCAAACTTAACGACTCGGTACGAAGCGACATTACCCGAAAACGAATTGGGGAACTTGACATGCGCTACAAGCAGGATACGCTGGTTCTATCGCAAAAGATTGTTATAGGGAAACAAAAATCGGAAGTAAAGTTTCTTCGCTTAAGTACTTATTTGTGGATTATGGTCAGTATATCTGGTTTGCTTCTCACGATTCTTGCATACTTCATTATTCAAAGAAAGAACAACAAACTTCGGTTGGAATCTCAGGAACAAGTAACCAGATTCAAAATGACAAACATCCAGAATCGCCTGTCTCCGCATCTCCTCTTCAATATGCTCAACCATGAAATGGTGGATATGGATGAGAAGAAAAAAGGGCGTATCCAAGCTCTGGCTGAGCTGTTGAGAAGAAGCCTCAGACTGACAGAGCAAATTTCTATATCCTTATCAGACGAAGTTGAATTTGCCAAAGAATACCTAGCTTTAGAACAGAAACGGGTGCTGGATGACGATTTTGTCCAACTCTGGGACATAGGGGATGACATTGACATGCAAACAAGCAAGATTATTCCGATGATGATCCAAATTCCTGTTGAGAATGCAATAAAACACGGATTGCAAGGAATGCCCGGAGAGAAAGTTTTGAAAATAAAAATTCAGAAGACACCTGCAGGGCTCCATATCTCTATCGTGAACAATGGGAGAGTGTATCGTCCGAATACCCATGTATCGGGAAAAGAGGGGACAGGAACAGGCCTTCGGGTTATAAGCCAAATGATCTTGATATTAAACATGCACAACAAAGAGAAAGCCTCCTTTTCCATCCGCAACATTGAAGATGAGGTGGTAGTGAAAATCTTTATCCCCCAAAACTATAAATTTGGATACAAATGAAAGATGAATTCATAGCGGTAATTGTAGATGACGAACGTGCCGGAATAGCCCATCTGCGGGAATCCTTGAGCCGGGTTCAGGAAATCAAGTTAGAAGAGACAGCCATGAGCGCAAAAAAAGGGAAAGAGATGATTCTCCGCATAAAGCCGGATTTGATCTTCCTGGACATGGAAATGCCGGAGATGTCGGGGCTTGATTTGCTGAGAGATATAAAGGAAAAAATTGATTGGTCGGTGAAGGTGGTCTTTTATACCGCTTTTGATAAATTTCTGCTTGAGGCTCTTCACGAGTCCGCATTCGATTATTTACTAAAGCCATATATTGAAGCTGACTTTTTGAAGATTATCAACCGTTTTTTTACATCTATGGAGCAAGAAGATCCATCGAATTATTCGAACCAAGCAATGCAGACCCTTTTCAAGGAGCATCCAACCCATTTCTTGGTGCCAACCTTGAGGGGGCTTCGTCCGCTCAAGGTTTCGGCTATTGGCCTTTTCGAATACCACCAAGCTTCTAAACACTGGCATGCAATACTGGAAGGTGAACGAATAGCCTTGAGACGAAATACAAGTGCAGATGACATCCTAACTTTGTCAAAGGATTTCATCCAAATCTCGCCTAGCCAGATCATAAATTTGTCCTATTTGTTTTTCATTGAAGGGAATCGTTGCATATTATCTCCGCCGTTCGACACTGCTCCTAATTTATCAGTGTCACGCAACAAGCTCAAATCGCTTCAAGATAGATTCCATATCCTTTAGGATTTCAGGAGAAGTTGATCCTCTGGAGATTCGTTTGATCAGGGCTAAATCCCCCAATACCAAAAAGCGGAGAACACCCAATTGTGGATATTCCCCGCGGATATTTTAAACAAAAATCTTGTTTTCTAAAGTACGTAAAGTGAGCTGATCGATTCGTTGTTGCAAACACGGCGAATCGAATCGGCAAATACTTCCGAGATGGATAAGATTCTCACCTTTTCGCTTTTCTTGGTGTAAGGAATGCTGTCGGTGAAAAGAATCTCCTTCAAGGTGGATTGATCGATGCGGGCGGATGCCGGATCCGACATCACGGCGTGGCTGGCAATTGCCCTTACCGAGCGGGCGCCGTTTTGCGTCATCAAGTCTGCTGCTTTGGTGATCGTTCCTGCAGTATCTACAATGTCGTCCACCAAAAGCACATCCATGCCAGTAACATCACCAATGATTTGCATTTCTGAAATCACGTTTGCTTTCTTACGAAGCTTGTAGCAGATTACCATCGGGATTCCAAGGTATTTTGCATAAGAGCTGGCACGCTTTGTTCCTCCCACGTCGGGTGTTGCAATCACCAAATTTTGCAAATCCAGATTGTGCTTGATAAAATCGGTGAAAATAGCCGAGGCGTACAAGTGGTCAACCGGAAGGTTAAAGAATCCCTGAATCTGGTCAGCATGCAGATCCATGGTTATAAGACGATGAATGCCGGCAGCACTGAGCATGTCGGCAATCATTTTTGCACCTATCGAAACACGAGGTTTATCTTTTCTATCCTGACGCGCCCAGCCAAAATAAGGAATAACGGCAACGATCGACTTGGCGGAAGCTCTTTTTGCTGCGTCAATCATCAGCAACAATTCCATCAGGTTGTCTGAACTTGGCTGCGTGGATTGGACGAGAAATACCACTGAACCCCGGATCGATTCATCGTAGGAAACGGAAAATTCTCCGTCTGCAAAATGTTCGATATTCATTTTCCCAAGAGGGCAGTTGAGGTGAGCACAGATTTTCTCCGCCAAATAGCGGGAATTTGCCCCGGAAAAGACTTTAAAAGGAATAGTAGGAGTTTCCATTTATAAAATTTCTATCGATATGTTCTTAGCATTTTTTTCACTGAATGCCAAGAAATAAGTGATTTGTGGCGCAAAAGTATAAAAACAATCTGTGACTATGAATTTAATTCAACAAAAATTTGAATATTTTACCGGAATACCCTCCAATAGTTTCTTCAAATTGTCCGTTAGCAACTGCTTTCGTCTTTTTTGTTCCTCCAAACAATAACTCGTTGTAACCCCAAATTCGTTTTGGATCAATTTGTAAAAAGTCAAAGGCTTCTTTCGGGATATTTACGGCGAGATCAATCTCTTTTTCATTAAAATTGGCCACAATCAATATTAATTCGTTAGCCTTTGCCCTTAGGAAAGCATATTGCTTGATGGAATCGAACTGCTGGTTTTCGTAATTTGCATACATTAAGTCATAGAACAGCCCGTCCTTGATGGCCTCTTCCTTGTTGCATATTCCAATCAGCTTGACGTAGAACTCTCTCAAAGCGATTTGCTCGGGTGTAAGTTTTTCATTACCGAATTTCCCTCCGTTCCTCCAATTTTCAACCGATTCGATGTGCCAGTAGTCAAAAATGGTTGTGCGTCCGTCCAGACCGCTGAACCCTTCTTTATCCATGCCTCTTTCTCCCAATTCCTGCCCGAAATAGACCATCACCGGGTTTGTGTTGATGGAAGCGGAAACAAGCATTCCTGGAATTCCCTTTCGGGCATCCCCTGCGAAAAAGTCCGATGCAATGCGTTGTTCGTCGTGATTTTCCAAAAAATTCAGCATGTTGGGCTGAAGTTCCTGAAGCCTTTGCCAGCTGAAAGTGATTTCCGAAGTGGGCGATTGTCCTGTGATAACCTGGCGAAAAGTGTCATACAGCCCCACCTTGTCGTATAAGTAATCAAACCTGCCACTGTAGATGTAGTCGTTGTATTCCTGAGGATTGTATATTTCGGCAATGAAAATAATTTGTCCGTTTTTCTCCTTCACCCGCTGAATCACCCAGCTCCAAAATTCGACCGGCACCATTTCTGCCATGTCGCAACGGAATCCATCCACTCCTTTTGAAGTCCAAAAAAGCAAAATGTCACGCATTTTGATCCATGTGTCCGGAATCGGCGTGAAATATTTTTGGCCGCCATTTCTGTAATCTACTCCGTAATTCAATTTGGCGGTCTCATACCAGTCGTTTGCGCTTGGGTGGCTGTGGAAGCAATCGTTTCCCGTGACACGTGCAGGAGACTCCTCATAGGGTTTTCCGGCTGTGTGGGGAATGTGTAGTTGTAAATTTTCCCCTGGAAGGTAATAGAAGTTGTTGTCGGGCGAAAAAGCTTCCGATTTATTGTCCTTTGCTCCCAAATCGGTAATCTTTCTCGGCCTCACATCCGACCGGTATTGGCGTGCGACGTGATTCGGCACAAAATCAATGATCACTTTCAGCCCTGCTTTATGGGAGCGGGCAATCAGATCTTCGAACTCTCGCATGCGGTGGGTTACGTTGTCTGCCAAATCGGGATCGACGTCGTAGTAATCCTTGATGGCATACGGTGAACCTGCATTTCCTTTCACAATGTCAGGGTGGTCTTTGGGTATGCCAAACGAAGAATAATCGGTTTTAGTGGCATGTTCCAAAGCTCCGGTGAACCAAATGTGGGAAAAGCCCATTTTCTTGATTTCACTCAGTGCTTTTGCCGTGAATTTCGAAAATTTTCCGCAACCGTTTTCTTCGATTGTCCCGTTCTCCTTACGTGTGCTATTATCATTCCCGAACAAACGGAGAAAAATTTGGTAGATAAAGAATTTTTCTTTCATGCGGTAGTGTTTGTTTATGTAATGGTTAGGGATTACAAGATCTTAAAACTTTTAAACTTCTTATATTAACCAAAGCAGGATGAAACTGGACGTTGACCCTAATACCTTTTTCTCGATTCTCAGTCGTGGCCGAAGGCTTGACCTGTCAAATGTAGTAAATTTTTCGGATTTTTAAAGCCGTTTTTGAGGGTTTTAAATCATTGTTGTCTGGTAAATAAAAAATAAGATACAAATTTTATAGGACAACAATGAATCATAATCTGCATGCGGCATGCAAACAAAAAAATATCAGCCTCTTAAGAGCCAACTAGGCCTTAAACCATGATGATTCTATACCCACGCCTCTCTCCTTCAAGACATGGAACAGCTCTTCGATGATTCCCATTTGTTCATCATCGTTTTTGGTCTTATTGAAAATACAAATTGTTGATTTGGTAAAACAAGTATTTTACCAAATCAACAATACAACAACACTGGAATATGCTCCTAAGAATCTAATAATTAGAACTTTTTCATTATATTGAAAAAGATACTTCCTTCATTAAGAAAAAGCTCTTTAATTGATTATGTATTTTAATATCCAGGGTTTTGATTAAGTGTAGCACCAACATTGGCTTCAATGACGGACAACGGTATCGGCCAATATGCGTATGTTGATGTGAAAATATCTGATGAATTTGAATTGTAATAGAATGGATTATAATTTTTGACTCTCTCTACAAATACATCCGATCCCAAACGGCCAAGTGTCAACCTTCTCTTTTCTTCAATTCCAAACTCGCGCAGGCGTTCGTCCAAAAGGTAATCCAAACCTTCAATGATTGATCCGCCTGATCTTACAGCCAAATCTGTTTCTGTAGCTGCAGGGGCATTAGAACGGCTTCTCACCGTATTGATATCAGCAAGCGCATTGGCATAATCGCCCTTGTAAAGATAAGCTTCAGCTCTCAACAAGTATGTTTCCGCCAAACGGAACATATACTGATCGGTGAAAGTCCCTCCTGCACCTGCAGAGCTGGTTACTGTGTATGTTGTTGTGCTTGTAAGCAATGCAGAAGGAGTTTCATCGTACAATGTTGTACACTTTGTCTGGTAATACGTCAAACAACGATAGGGTATTTTTGTATCCTTAGTTGCTCCATTCATACCTGAATGAAAAGTCCAACCATTATTTTCATATGTGTCATTTTCATCTACATCTATTGTATCACTTCCGAATGCAGCAACCGCAGAAGAAAGAGCAGAAGAACTCGTATTATTAAATTTGAATTTTCGAACGAAATTATAATTGGAATTACGAATATCCTGGTTGAATTCCGTAGAACCTTTTCCACCCCATAAATCATATCCATAATAATCGGTAGGAATATTAGATCCAATACCTCTAGTACCGGTATAATCTGCTATTGGCCAGGTAAACGGTGCATAAGTTGTACCATCCTTTGTCATTGTGAATTGTCCTGTTTGTGGAGCAAAATACCTGTCAAGAAGATAACTTCCCGGATTACTCCAAATAGATGTCAAATCTGCCCCACCACCGGTTGTTCCAGCTTCGATTTGGATAACCCATAAACCTTCGGTATTCCCGTATGTTGATCTGTTTTGGTTATTCAATCTGAATAAATCAAAATAAACATCTCCTGCCCAATCTTTCTCATAAGCCGAACCAAAACGTGATGTCATTAAGCCCAAAGAGGAATTATTAATAACGGTTGTTGCTGCACTTATCGCACTATCAGCATATGCTGTGTTATCTGTATTTATTGTAGTGGTACTGTCAACCATTGCAGCTAAATAAAGTTCAGATAATAAATGGTAAGCTGCCGGTGAACTTATTTCTCCATCATCCACATCCGTTATGTCCGGTAAGTTTTGAGCAGCATACTTTACATCGGATATTGCCTGCAAGACTGTTGCTTTCCTTGAAGCCCTGGTATAATCATATTTCGGTGATGTCACCTCTTCCAACTGCAAAGGAACTCCTCCATATTCATATGCTAAACATCTGTAAGCGAATCCTCTGAAGAATTTTGCTTTTGCCATATATTCTGCTTGTTCATCTGCTGTAAGAGACGAACTTGGCAAACGACTGATGATCGTATTTGCTTGACCAATAAGCTTATATAACTTACTCCAATGAGCCGAAGCAATAGAGCCGGAAGTAGCATAGTCCGATACAAGATTAGATTGAATGGCTGTAGCTTCAACAAGATCACATCCAAGAAAAAAATCTAAACTATTGCTGCCATTGCAATAAAATTCATATCTCGTAAGATAGTGCAGTTCGTTTACAGCATAATCAAAATCGGTTGTTGTTGAATACGCAATATCTGCACTGAGGAAATCCTCCGTAGTTTCATCCAAAAAGGAACTCTCATTGCAAGATCCCAAAAATAGAATGGCAGACAAGCCCCAAAATAAATATATATACTTTTTCATTTTTCTATCATGTTAAAAGTTAAAGTTTATACCAAATGTAAAGCTTCTCATAACGGGACGCCCTTCATAGTCATCTCCAGATTTATTGACCGTTTTATGATCTTCGTCTCTTCCTACATAAGACATATTTATTGTTCCAGAGTTTGCTTCCGGATCCCATCCATGCCAACCCGTAAAAGTAAGCAGGTTCTTTCCGGTAACATAAACATTAATATTATCTAAACCAATTTTTGATATCATACTTTTAGGCAAACTGTAATCCAATGTAATATCTTGTAAACGTACAAAACTTCTGCCTTCGTAACGAGTAGGAGTAATTGCACCAGCTGTTTCATATGCAGCATAGATTCCATCCGGATTCTTAGGCGACCAAACATGTTTTGAAAATTCATATAGGTGGTTGCATTCCATAGAAGTATTATCCATAGCTGTCAAGGTGTATGAATTTTGTCCCAAATATGAATTTTTACCACCCTGAACTGAATTAATAAAAAATGACAAGGTAAAGTGTTTATACATGAAAGTATTCAAAATACTGAAACGATAATCCGGGTCGGTTTTTCCTATAACTGAAAGGTCAGCCGTTGATATGCTGCCATCGCCACTTACATCATGAATCTTATAATTACCTACGTGATAATTGGTAGGAATTGTTCCATTGGTTTCATCAGCGACTTGATAAATTCCGTCCACCTTGTAATCATAGATAGCAGACAAAGATTTACCGATAAACAAGCCGCTTCCTACTAAGTCACTACCGTTTAAGGCAAGTATTTTATTAGAGTTAGATGCAATGTTGAAAGTTGTACTCCAATTAAAGCTCTTTGTGGTAATATTGTGAGACGTAACGGTAAATTCAATACCCTTGTTTCTTATCTTACCAATATTCGATTTAATGGATGAAAATCCGGTCATAATAGGAATGGATACATCAAATAACAAATCATGAGTAGTTGTTTGATATGCTTCCAACGATCCCTGTATTCTATCATGTAATAAGTGAAAATCAAGTCCGACATTTACACCGGTTGTCCTTTCCCATTTCAAATTATTGTTTGCCAAAGATGCCAGCTCTTGTCTCATAACAGTTGAACCCTCATCTCCAAAAACATATCCTCCGGTAGTGTTTACAGTAGATAGTGAGGTGTAACTATTGGTATAATTGGTTTTATTATACGGTAAGTTTCCGCTAACTCCATAACCGAGACGCAGTTTCATATAATTAATTGCAGGGACCTTAAAGAAACTTTCATCAGACATAATCCAACCTAAAGACGCAGATGGAAAATAGCCAAATTTATAATTTTTGGCAAAACCGGAGAAACCATCACGCCTCAATGTTGCTGTAAACAAATAGCGGTTATTGTATTTGTAATTTACACGACCCATTTGATACAATGAGCTGTTGCTGTTTGCCGCCGATGTGGTATACTGATTCGTTCCTTCGGTCAACGAATTATATCCCAAACTCAAACGGTCAAATTCAGTAGCATCGGCTTTGGTGTATTCGTATGTATAATGACGAACACCGTAAACCAAAGTTCCACCTATACTGTGTTTACCAAAATCATGCGCATAAGTTAAAATATTATCCAACGTATAGGTAAGGGAAGATGAATTTACCTTGTATGCCTCACCTGTTTCCGAATTACCGTGAGGATTTGACTGAAAATGGTTGTAAACATTGTATTCGTTTCCATAGTTCAATCTATAGGATAATCCTTTTAAAGGCAATTGAATTTCGGTATAAAGATTCCCCACGAAAAAATTTTTGCGTTCCTTATCCGACATATCGCTACCTAAAAGAGGATTGGATCTTGCCATATTCATTGGTGTTGTAACAAGATTACCATCATCATCATAAGGCGTAACCATTGGGTTCATGGAATACAAAGTCCACAAAGTTGGTTCAGCACCATCCATATTCTGGAATGAACCCGAAAGTTGTGTGCCAAATTTCCACCACGGACGGATTTTTGCATCCAAATTCAGACGGGCTGTATTTCTTCTAAAGTCATCGTTTACAAGAAGGTTCTTCTGGATTACATTGCCTAATGAAAATAAATAGGTAATATCTTCATTTCCTCCGGAAATATTGAATTTATTGTCAAAAATTGATGTTGTACGTGTACACTTTCCCCACCAGTCATAGTCTGTTGTAGTGAAATCTGTATTATCATCGTTACTTAATAAATTGTCTGGATTATATGTAAAAAGATTAAAATCAGAATTATCTTCCGTATAACCTGATGCCGCAGTATATGCTTTGCTCCACATCAGGTTTTTCATGAATTCCAGATCTTGAGCTCTGTTCATTGTGGAATAATTGTGCGTCGGATTCTGAATACTATAAGACGAAGAGAAGCTCACTCTTGCCTTACCTGCTTTTCCCTTTTTTGTCGTAACTAACAAAACACCATTAGCTGCCTGTGCACCATAGACGGCTGTTGAACTGGCATCTTTCAATACTTCAATGGAAGCAATATCCAGAGGGTTGAGAGATGAAAGCGAATTGCCTGTAATAATCCCGTCCACGACAACCAAAACACCTGTACCTCCCGATATTGTATTCTGTCCACGAATGGTTATATTTGGAGTTTCACCTGCGCTGGTTACCTGACCCACATTCAAGCCGGGTACAGACCCCTGCAACGACTGACCGATGTTGACATTCGGTGATTTTTCAAAGCTCTTCAAATCGGCACTCGAAACAGCACCTGTTAGATCACTCTTCTTAATAGTGCCATAGCCAATCACCACAACTTCATCCATTAATTTTGCATCTTCTTCAAGCACAACATCAATTTTGGTTTTTCCTGCCACATCAATAACTTGTGTCTTGTATCCCACATAAGAAAAAGCAAGTTTACTGGAAGATGGAATTTGGATGGAGTATTTTCCATCTAAATCGGTGATTATTCCGGCAGAAGATCCCTGAACTTTGATAATTACTCCCACAAGAACAGTGTTCGAAGGACCCCTAACGGTTCCATGAACCGTTATTGTTTGCCCAAACACAGAGATTGAAAACAAAAGCAACAAGAATAAAACCCCCGTTACTTTGAGATAACTAGTTTGTTTCATGATAATAGAATTAAAGGTTAATTTTAATTTTTGCTCTGAAGTATATAAGTAATTGCAAGAATGAATTGCCGCATTTTTTAATGCAAAGCTTTTAATCGGGTGAACCAGTGGCAGCGTTGCCAAGAACGTTGTTATCTTGGTCTTTCGTTACTAGGTTACAAGTAAAACTCCCTAGCATTTAGGTTTTCCATGTGATTTATACGGCAACAAATTATTTTTCTACTTAAATATGATCATCTTTTAAAGTTTTTCTAGACTCATACTGTACTCTTTTTTATCTGTTAATTACTTATTTTTGCTCACACTTTCGCCACGAATATAGCAGCATCAGATATAAGGATCTATGTTTTCATATTTTAAAGTTTTTAATTAAACTTATACTGCTTATCCTTCTCGAGAGGATATTTAAGGGCATGTCATAAAAAAGACCGGTTAATCATTCAACCGGCCACGATTAGAAATGGTTTTTGCTTGAAAAGCAAATACCATTTTGTTAGATCATTCCACGGTATTGAGATTTTGTCAATACAAATATAGGTATTGATAATTTGAAGTGCGTGGCAAATAATCTCATTTTATTGATGATGGGTTACATTGCTTTCATATACGTTGCATTTTTTTTCGATTTGGTTACACAAATATATATTGGCTTATTTTTTAATATTTTAGTTTTGAAATCTAAGTAGCGAGAATCATTTGTTATCGTAAAATGTACAAGCTGATAGCCAATAGCTTTTAGCCATTAGCCTTTTCCAACAGCTATAAGCTAATAGCTAAAGG
>WSSedL1CaDRAFT_10001915_pt1 | contig 11337 bp, 11 predicted proteins | sample WetSurSL1Cattail_FD_9464 | JGI IMG/M metagenome (IMG submission 9464)
ACCTGATTGTGAGCAAAGCCGCCGATGATTTCACCCTCTTCAATTTGAATCGGAGCGTCACAGGTTTTCGCAAGTTCGATAATCTTAGTAAAATCCTTATGACCGTTTTCATCCTTTTCAATATGTGTACAGCCTGTTACCCCGGAGGCTCCGGTGGTGAATAATCTGTCTTTATAGGAAACGGCAGGAGGTACGACACAGTTAGTGGTCATCAGAATCGGGCCACGGAAGCTTTCGAATTCTTCCTTTTGCTTCCACCATGCATTACCATAGTTGCCTACAAAGTTATCATATTTCTTGAAAGCAGGGTAGTAGTGGGCAGGAAGCATCTCGGAGTGAGTATACACATCAACACCGGTTCCTTTCGTCTGTTCTAAGAGTAACTCAAGATCCTTTAAATCATGACCGGAGATAAGAATTCCGGGTTTTGTTCCGACACCGATATTAACTTTGGTAATCTCGGGATTGCCGTAGCTTCCGGTGTTGGCGGAGTCAAGAAGTGCCATGCCGTCCACACCGAATTTACCGGTCTCAAGAGTTAGGGCAATTAAGGCGTCTGCACTTAAGTTGTCATCCAGTGTTGCTGCCAGTGCTCTCTGTAGGAAGGCGCAAATCTCATCACTCTCAGAGCTTAACTCGTTTGCGTGCTTAAGGTAGGCAGCAAGACCCTTGAGACCATAGATGATTAGCTCTCTTAGGCTTCGAATGTCTTCATTTTCGGTAGTCAAGACACCTACGGTGGCAGCTTTTTCTTCCAGTGCCGTTCTTGTGTCAGCTGACCACAGGGCAGCAGGGGTAAGGGTGGAAGCATCCAAGATCTGTTTGAGTAATAGGTTTTTAATACTTAAGGTTTCAATTACTCGCTTGTAGAAAATCTCATCATCAAAATTAGCATTTGTGATGGTTGTAAACAGATTAACGGTGATATAATGATTGATTTCCGGGGTTATATTTGATCCCTGCGCTCTAAGTTGGGTCGTCACTTCACTTAAACCCTTGGTTACATAGATAAGCAGATCCTGCATTTTAGCTAAATCGGGAGATTTTCCACAAACTCCGAACTGGGTACAACCCTGGCAACCGGCGGTCTCCTGACATTGATAACAAAACATTTTATTCTCCATTGCTATTCTCCTTTGAATTCATGACAAGCGAATTGGTTACAACTCACTTGTTTATGATTGATTTTTGTGAACATCCTGAGTATAATACAGATATATATTGAGCAATGTAGCCATGGCTACATTGTAAAATAAAATATTTTATTGATTCATGACATATCCTAGAAGCGTCTTATGATGTGCAAATCAATATAGTTACAGTAATGATAAATTGAAGGAGGCGCTATGGAGAATTATACGGTTTTAAAAGAATGTGCTTTATTTCGAGGAATTGATGAAACACAGCTTTTACCGCTGATGCAGTGCATGAATGCCCGGACTCGGAACTATCAGGCGGAGGAATACATCTTCCTCTCCGGAAATGTAATAGATTATGTAGGTGTTATACTGACAGGAAGTATCGAGATTATAAAAGAAAATCTGTCAGGAAACAAGCATATTGTAGCTGTCTTAAGTGCTTCTGATCTATTTGCGGAGGGAATTGTATGTACGGCAGATCGTGTAGCGCCGGTAAGTGTGAGGGCAAGAGAAGCGGTACAGATAGTTCTGATTCCATATGAAAGGGTCATCAAATCCTGTGGTAACAGCTGTACGTTCCATATCAGACTGATTCAGAATATGATGGTTGTCCTTGGTGAGAAGAATAGGAACCTTAACCACAAGATGGAGCTCCTCGTATTAAAAGGAATGCGGGATAAGCTGTCCAGTTACCTGTTAAGCGAGGCGGAAAAAAATAAAAACGTTATTTTTGAGATAAAATTAAATCGAAATGAGCTGGCCGATTATTTGAATGTTGCCCGTACCTCCATGTGCAGAGAGCTTGCACGTATGAAGGAGGAGGCTTTGATTGATTATTATGGAACCAGCTTCAAGCTGATAGATCAGAAGAAGTTAATAAAAGGGCTGGAAAGTAGGTAAGTAAACACTATTGCAAATGTATAATATAGTTAATGAGTGACATGAAATGACATTCATTTACGAAATATATGATAAAAATAGGAAATTAGGACTATTAAATAGAAAAAACAAAGAGTATAATTAGTATAATTACGTTATGTCATTGCCGGGTTTACCGCTACGAATGATTGGGGTGAAAAATCATATGAAAAAGAGAAAACTAATCGGAGTCATAATATCCGAGGTTGAGGAATTATACCAGCACAGGCTTTTGGGTGGTATTATTACTCAGTGCTATGCTTTGGATTATGATGTAGCTATTTTTTCTACTTTTATCAGAAATTCCGGCCTACCTGAATATAAGATGGGCGAAAAGAATATATACAATCTTATTAATTTTGAGCTTTTTGACGGGATTATCGTAGCCGGAATCACGCTGGCAGCCGATAACCTGCCGCAAGAGATTGAAAAAATGCTTTTAAATAATTGTAAGTGCCCGGTGCTTTATATAGATCTAGCCTCTGCGTATTATCCATATATTTATACAAATGACAGAAAGGCCATGGAGCAGTTGACCGATCATCTAATCGAACGGCATGGAGTGAGTGATATCTTTTGTCTGGCAGCGGATCCGAAATCCCTCTCTACGATTAATCGTGTGGCGGGATTTAAGGATTCCTTAAGTAGGCACGGGATACCCATCGATGAAGATCGCATAAGTTATGACGGAGAATTCTATTATCCCGGCGGAGAAAGACTTGCACGGGATATTATAAGCGGTAAGATAATTAAGCCGGAAGCAGTTATGTGTATCAGTGACTGTATGGCTATCGGGTTTGTAAATGAAATGACAAAGAATGGATTTCATGTACCCGAGGATATCCTTGTAACAGGATTTGATGCTACCGATGAGGCGGCTTTTTGCAGCACGGTAATTACTACGTATTTAGCTCCGATTATGCAGACCGGAGCTGAAGCTGTCTGTGAATTGACAAGACTTATGACCGGGGTACGGCCAGAGCTTACAAGTGTCAGTAAAGGTCATCTTGAAATCGGACAAAGCTGCGGGTGCAATGATGTAAACTTTATGAAGCGGAGTAGCTTTAACCGACTGAAGAAAAAAAATGAGGAGTATACGATTTTGTTGGACAGCTATATGATGGAGTCACTGGCAGCCGTAGCAGATTTTGATGAATGTATTAAAAAGTTCTGTCAGTATTTGTATCTGGTCAAGGATTGCTCGGATTACTATCTTTGTCTGTGCAATAACTGGGATGGAAGTGCTCATAATTATAGCTCAGATAAGGAGAAAACACTCACCGTCGGCTATACGAATAAAATGTCATTAGCCTTGGTTAATGAAAATGAGGAAATGGTTGGTAGTCAGGATACGTTTTTCACCAAAGACATGTTACCTGATTTGTGGAAGGAGAGGGAGAAGCCCAAAGCGTACTATTTTACGCCCCTTCATTTTAATGAAAATACAATTGGCTATTCTGTTCTTACTTACGGAGATAAGGTAAAGGTATTTAATATTATCTACCGTAACTGGAGCAGGAATATTATGAATATACTGGAATTTAATCGCACACACAGGAGATTGTATCGTACTTCCTTCCGTGATGTTCTCACCGGAATCTACAACCGCAGGGGTCTGGATCAGAACCTGCCAAATTTAATCAATGAAGCAATTACCCAGAAAAAAAAGCTAATGATCATTATGTCCGATCTTGATAATCTGAAATCCATTAATGACCAGTACGGACATCAGGAGGGGGATAATATCATAACGGTTGTAGCAAATGCGTTTCAAAGTTGCAGCAGGGGAAATGATATCTGTGCCAGGATCGGGGGAGATGAATTCCTAGTAGCAGGTGTGGAGGATGATGATGTTTCGCAGGATCGTTATATGACTGCGGTAAAGGAATACATAGAGAAATATAATATGAAATCAAAGAGACCATATCGAATAGAGATCAGTATGGGTTCGGTATGCGATTATATAACCGATGATCAAGATATTAAAATCATGATAGACCAGGCTGACCATATCATGTATAAGAATAAGGCAATTAATAAACGAAGGTATAAAAGATAAGTACCGAGGGGCTTGCACAAGAAAACTGCAACAGACCCTCGGTACATCTATTTAAGCAATGCGGGTTCAAGTTCACTGTAATCAGCGAGAAATTGTAAAGAGTCAATTTTAACGGATTCCTTTGCATACAGGGCACAATTGTATAGGGATAATACATTGGATAAAAAAGGAGTCTCTTTGCAAATACCGAAGGAAAGTGTTATATCATTTTGTTTTTGAAAACTGGAGATTTCTTCAGTTAACTGTATAACCAGTAAAGCAACGTCGATATCTTTAAAGTTTTCCAGAAATACGGCGAAAGTATCAGAGGTTAAGGGACAAAATAGATTTGGCTCGGGTATATATGCTTTTAATATATCTTGAACATAACAGGTCAGTTCTAACTCGGTTATAGGTCCGTAATCAGCGGTGATATCACTAAGATGATTAAGACCAAAGACAATCATAATGTGAGGCCCGTTATTTCTGCTATTATATAACATCCGTTCTGCGGATATTTTAAAATGAGCAGCGTGAGAATTTAAAGGTAAAATAGTTTCATAATATGTCATTTGTATTAGCCTCGCTTTCGGTCAGTGGATACTTGGTAGCGGAAAGCATAGTACGACCCTGTAATTTTGAGAAATTGCAACTGGCTGCCGATTCTTAAAAAGATTAGGCCCTATAGCTTTGCGTCGCTACCTTTCAGTAGGTTTGCCAAAGATAAATGTCAAATTGATTTTACTATAATCCCCTTTGACTGTACAGTAAAAGTAATAAAAATAGGACTAATTACTTCCGAATATATTCAAAAACTGTAAAAGAAACAGGGTATGGATGCAATTGTCATTGATAAGACATTTGTATCTGTACCCTGTTTCTTTTACAGGAGTTTACTCCGAAAGGGATTGTTCAAGCTGTCACCACAGGGGAAGCAAATCACTCTATCCGGAGTTCTGATTTTGTTATTATTTATGGGAGATTGCCTGTACATGGCTTTTAATCGCATCAAAACTTTCCTTACTGATTACATGCTCTATTTTACACGCGTCTTCCGAGGCAGTTTTTGCATCAACGCCAAGCTTTTCCAGCCAGACGGAAAGAAGCTGGTGTCTTTCTAAAATCATGTCGGCAGTTTTTTTGCCCTTGTCTGTAAGATAGATAAAGCCGGCATCTGTGACAGTAATATATTCCTTCTCGCGTAGGTTCTTCATAGCTACACTGACACTGGATTTTTTATAGCCAAGTTCAGTCGCAATATCAATGGAACGAACGACGGGCAGACTTTTACTAAGCATTAAGATGGTTTCAAGATAATTCTCAGTTGATTCATTATAATTCATAAGAATTCCCCATTTTCATATTGTTATCGTTAGTTAGTGGTATAGAACTTCAATCCAGTATAGCATAGTACGGATAAGATTTCAAACTGTAACGTTTTCATTAGGAACCTTTATTATGAACATTGACAATTCACATGGGTTAGAATATACTAACCAGCAAGCGAATTGAAAATGATTATAAAAAAAATATTCGTATGGAGAGCAAAGGATGAAGGACTATTCAGATGGTAAACCCAGTATAAGAGAAGTTGATTATCATGAGATAATAGAGTGTATCGTAAGCGCCTTGGATGCAAAAGATACTTATACGGCAGGACATTCACAGAGAGTAAGTGATATGGCTTTGAAGGTATGCATGCTGATTGGGCTAAATGAGAAAAGCACAGAGCAGATACATATTGCAGCACATTTACATGATATAGGGAAAATAGGTGTACCGGATGCAGTGCTAAACAAAGCGGAAAGATTGACGGAAAAGGAGTGGGAGGAAATTAAAAAGCATCCAATTACAGGAGCTGAAATATTGAGCAAATCCAGGCATTTGAATGAGCTTAAGGATATAGTTTTGTATCATCATGAACGATATGACGGGAAAGGATATCCGGAGGGATTGCAGGGGGAAAGAATTCCTGTAGGGGCCAGAATTATAGCAATCTGTGATTCCATCGATGCAATGACTTCGAGTAGAAGTTATAGAGAAGCGAATACCAATGAATACTGTTATGATCAAATCAAGAATAATCTGGGAATTATGTATGACCCAATCATCGGAGCATATGTGTTGGAGCATTGGGATGGAATAATTGATAAAAAATAAATAAAGTTATTGACAACTAATTGAGGTAAGTATATACTAACCATAGATTTTAAATGATACCAGAAATGGATTGTATTGAGAAAGTTGGTGATTGGGATGCCTTTAACAATGGCAAGAGTTGGTGAGAAAAATGAAATCAAGAAAGTCGGCGGTAAGGAAGAAACCAGAAGGTTTCTTAATAATTTGGGCTTTATAACAGGCGGTTTTGTTACAGTTGTATCTGAAATCGGTGGCAATGTGATAGTTAACGTTAGGGAATCCAGAGTAGCAATCGGAAAAGATATGGCTGCCAAAATAATAATATGATTTAGTGATAGCGCAAAGCGCCATAATGGAGGTGAATATGAAAACACTCAGGGATATAAAATGTGGTGAGACGGCCAAGGTAATCAGATTAAATGGGGTAGGTGCCATAAAGAGGCGCATCATGGATATGGGTATAACAAAAGGAACAGATGTCTTTGTAAGAAAGGTAGCTCCACTGGGCGATCCGATTGAGGTCACAGTGAGAGGATACGAACTATCACTGCGGAAAGCGGATACAGAAATGATCGAAGTGGAATAGCTTTTTTTTATGCAGCACGGTTAGCCAACACTAATCAAAGTAAGTTATATGGTACTGGCCAATGAATCATAAGAAATGGAGTGAAGAGATGTCGATTAGAATAGCACTTGCAGGAAATCCAAACAGCGGGAAAACAACATTATTTAATGCCCTCACCGGTTCCAATCAATTTGTTGGAAACTGGCCGGGAGTTACGGTTGAAAAAAAGGAAGGAAGGCTAAAGAACCATAAAGATGTTGTGATTATGGATCTTCCGGGAATTTATTCACTATCACCGTACACACTGGAAGAGGTTGTAACACGTAATTATTTAATGAATGAAAGGCCGGATGCAATTCTCAATATCGTTGATGGTACAAACATCGAGAGAAACCTATATCTTTCCACACAGCTTATGGAACTCGGAATTCCGGTTATCATGGCAATCAATATGATGGATGCTGTCGAGAAGAACGGAGATCGGATACATCTCGACAAATTAAGCAAGAAGCTTGGTTGTGAGGTGGTCCCGATATCAGCGCTTAAGGGTACCGGAATCATACAGGCAGCTGAGAAGGCAATTAAGCTTGCCGAGGAAAAAAAGGCGACTCCCGCCGTACATAGCTTTTCACCCCAAGTTGACAGTGTGTTAAATCGAATTGAAGTTAAAATAGGATCGCAAATACCGGATGAGCAGAAAAGGTTTTTTGCAATAAAGCTTTTGGAAAGAGATGAAAAGATTGAGGCACAGATGAAACAGGTGCCGGATATATCCGCAGAGATTGAACTGATAGAAGCTGAAATGGAGGATGATACGGAAAGTATCATTACAAACGATCGGTATCTGTATATCTCGTCCATTATTAAGGAGTGTTATACAAAGAAAAGCAGAGGAAAATTAAGCAATTCTGATAGAATTGATCAAGTGATTACAAACAGATGGCTGGCACTGCCCATCTTCATGGCAATCATGTTTATCGTATATTATGTTTCCGTAACTTCAGTAGGCACAATAGCCACGGATTGGGCGAATGACGGAGTTTTTGGTGATGGGTGGCATTTATTTGGAATAGAGGCGATATGGATTCCGGGTATTCCGGTATTGATAGAAAATGTCCTGAATGCAATCGGTTGTGCAGCTTGGCTCCAGGGGCTTATTCTGGATGGAATGGTTGCAGGTGTCGGTGCAGTGTTAGGCTTTGTACCGCAGATGCTGATTCTCTTTGCCTTCCTGGCATTTCTTGAGGCCTGCGGTTACATGGCGAGAGTAGCATTTATCATGGATCGTATCTTCCGTAAGTTTGGCTTATCCGGGAAATCCTTTATCCCTATGTTGATTGGAAGTGGATGTGGAGTGCCCGGTATTATGGCTTCCCGTACGATTGAAAATGACAGAGATAGAAAAATGACGATAATGACCACCACCTTTATCCCCTGCGGAGCCAAACTTCCCATTATAGCATTAATAGCCGGTGCAATCTTTCATGGGGCTTGGTGGGTTGCACCGAGCGCATATTTTGTTGGAATATCAGCCATCATATGCTCCGGCATTATATTGAAGAAAACTAAAATGTTTGCCGGAGATACGGCACCCTTTGTTATGGAGCTGCCTTCCTACCACATGCCTACGCTCAGAAATATACTTGCCAGCATGTGGGAACGCGGATTGTCCTTTATTAAAAAAGCCGGAACAATCATCTTGTTGTCTACTATTTTCGTGTGGTTTACGGAAAACTTCGGTTTTACGAACGGATCCATTGGTATGGTAGAGGACATGAATGATAGTATCCTTGCAGTGATCGGAAGTATGCTGGCATTTCTCTTCGCTCCGCTTGGATGGGGGGACTGGAAGTCAGCTGTAGCTGCCATAACCGGATTGATTGCAAAGGAGAATGTGGTGGGCACCTTCGGAATACTTTTTGGTTTTGGAGAGGTAACAGAGAACGGGTCACAAATTTGGGGCTCACTTGCCGGTAATATGACAGCAGCCGCAGCCTATTCCTTCCTGGTATTCAATTTACTCTGTGCACCATGCTTTGCGGCAATGGGAGCGATAAAACGCGAAATGAACAACGTGAAATGGTTCTGGATTGCAATCGGATACCAGACCGGCTTGGCTTATGTGGTATCACTTTGTATCTATCAAATTGTCACGTTAATTACAACCGGCAATTTTGGTATCGGAGCACTGGTTGCATTCGTATTAGTCGCAGGTCTTTGCTATCTGATTTTCAGACCTTATAAACAAAATCAATGAAGGAGGCATTATGGGAACGGCTATAACAGGAATAGTAATATTAATTATCATAGCATTGATTATCAGTAGTATGGTTAAGAGTAAAAGGAACGGAAAATCCATTCAGTGCGGCAACGACTGTAAGCATTGCGGCGGACATTGCAACCATTGATTATAGGTATCTTATATCTTGCAGTATGGAGGATTTATCGGAGTCCGATTCCCCTGTAAGAATTGTAATCTGCTCTTTTGGTATCCTTAAATTGACATTTTTCAGGTTGAGGGCTTTTGCTCCTGTAATTTCGATATATTCGTATCCCATATTTCTCCCTCTGGTTCAAATACATGCATTTAACAATAATATTACCACAATTTTGTGGAATAATAAAAAAATGTGTGATAAAATAAAGAGTCAATTATAACTAAAACAAGAAGGACATAAGAAGTACATTAAATGAACCAATAGGGAGAAAAATTATGAATGAAGTCACAGACAGAAATGCGATGAAAAGAGTAAATTTTGTAGTAATCGTTTTTAGTATCGGATTGGCTCTGTTAATCGTGATTAGCCAATTATATATGCATTTTATCAAGGAAATTACTTCTTGGAATTATCTTATTGCTTTATTAATCGTATTTTCACTCATTATATTTGCAGCCGGTATTATGTACATAAGAAACCCGTTCTCTAAATATATAAAAAAAGTGACAGCTTATTTGTATTTCTTATTTTATTTGGTTCTATTATTTGGTTCAGGCGATCATTTATTATTTGCTGTTGTGTCACCGATTATGACTATTTATATCATATATTTTGATTTGCAATTAATAAAAAGATCAGCTATCTTAATAATTCTGTCTAATATAGTCCTTGTGATTTACAATATAGTTCATAATGGAATGAATGCACCTTTACAATTAAATGATTTTTATATACAAATGATTTGCATCATAGGTTATGCCGCAAATATGTATATAACTACATACCTTTCTAATAAATTTAACAATGCTAAACTATCCAGTATAAAGGAAGAAAAAGAAAAACAGGAGAAATTACTTTCGGATTTATTGAAAGTTGCCGGCGTGCTCAGTAATAATTCAAAAGAAGTCTATCATATATTTGATGATTTGAAGATGAACAATGAGTCAGTAAACACTGCGGTCAGCCAGATATCAAAAGGAACGGCTGAAAGCGCAGAAAGTATTCAAAACCAGTTGCTTTTAACTAACCATGTTCAAAAAATCATTCAAGAGACATCAAATCTTTCCGCGAACATGAAAAATATATCGGATGAGACGAGTGTTAGTGTGAATCATGGAATCTCTATCGTAGACGAGTTAAATCAGCAAAACACAATTGTGAATCAATATAATGATAATGTCTTTCAAACAATCAGTGGTTTGAATCAGAAGATGACGGATATTGTACAAATTATTGAAACGATAAAAAGCATTGCTGCGCAAACGAATCTATTGGCACTAAATGCATCGATTGAGAGTGCAAGAGCAGGAGAAGCCGGGAAAGGCTTCGCCGTAGTGGCGGAAGAGATCAGAAAATTAGCTGACCAAAGTAAAGATTCCGTCAACAATATAGGTGATATTATTGTTGAATTGCAAAAAGATTCCTTGGATTCTATGCAAGCCGTCCAGAATTTAAGAGAGGTAAGTAAAAAGCAAAATGGAATCGTCTTAACAACAAAAGAGATATTCTACGAAGTGAACTGTAAAATGGATACGGTTGATCAAAATGTGGATCAAGTATCTGAAAGTATAACCGCCATATTGAAAGCGAATGATGAAATAGTAAATAGTATTAACGAAATATCAGCGGTTAGTGAAGAGACGATGGCAAATGTTCAAGAAGCAAATGGAATGACGCTTGAAAGCGTGAGCAAGGTAAATATATCCAAGAAGCTTGTGGAAGAACTTATTAAAACCTCGAAAGAGATAGATAGCTATGTAGTAAATAATTAATATTGAGAGCTTTATAAAGATAACATAACAAAGCCTCCAGAGGTTTTCTCACTCCGGAGGCTTTGTTATGTACGGGTTTTTAAGAATTTAAAAGACTCTCCACTCGGTTTCTTCCATTAGCCTTCGCTTGGTATAATAGCATATCTGACTTATTAATGAAGGCACTTGGCGTCTCACCTTCATACTGGGCGATACCGATGGAGATGCTTACCGTCATGCCGGTTATGCCATAATCATAATCACAGACAGCCAGGCGAACACGTTCCGCTATCAATATGGCGGCTTCAAGTTTAATACCGGATAGGACGACAATAAATTCTTCTCCGCC
>WSSedL1CaDRAFT_10001916_pt1 | contig 11332 bp, 6 predicted proteins | sample WetSurSL1Cattail_FD_9464 | JGI IMG/M metagenome (IMG submission 9464)
GCGATCGCAATCAATGCGCTTTCAAAAAGCGAGCATTTTGAGACCCCACAAGGAGGCGGGCAGATCCTTGATAACTATATTGATAAAAATATTTGGGAAAAGTGGGATGAAGGTCTACGGGAATTTATGCTCATTACTTCCGTGTCATACGAGATGGATGTCGAATTATGCAGCATCCTTACAGGCAGAAAAGATGCGAATGAAGTTTTGGAGACGCTGGTTACTCAAAACCTATTCGTAGTCAAGACCTCCATGAATACATACCGGTATCATCACTTGTTTTTGGATTTCCTGCGGGGTAAACTGAAAGAACATCCGGATATGGATGTTCAGCAACTAAATTTGAAAGTTGCTGAACTGTATTATAAACGGCGTGACTTTTTCACCGCGCTCGCTTACTATGCCCGCGCAAAAAATTCCGACGGCATAGATACTTGTTTGCTTCAATTGAACTCCGGCTATCTGGATTTCAGTGTAGAGGAATGGCTCAATTTTTTCACTGTCTTTGTTTTTAATAAACTCCCGGAGGAATTTATAAGAGACAATTTTTCTTTAGTCATTGAATCCGCGTGGGCAAATTATCTAAATGGAAATGCCGAAGCGACCCTCCGATATATCGATATCGTAAACGATTATATTGCTTCCGAAGATAACCTGATTAGGATGAAGGAGAATGATCTCCTCGGTTTTGTGTGCACAATACGATTTGCCGATTTCCGCAAAAATATTTTTGAATATACCGAAGATTTTTCAGAGTGGATAAAAACGCTGTCTGACGAAAGCCGTGATAACATTAATATTTATACGCCGTCGATTACACAGAATTTCCCTTACATGCACCGCTCCTTTTGTGACTGTCTGGAAATCGTCCTTGACATGGATGGCCGATTTCAGGCAATTGAAGAAGTGTTTGGCCGTCTTTTCTATAACGAAATCGATGTTTTTTGCTATTGTGTCAGGGCGGGCCTTTATTATGAGCAGGATAAACTGGAAAAAGCGTATGAAGCAATCGTTCTTGCACAATGCGAGCTCAAAAAAAGCCTTCGGTTTGAGATGCATTTTTGCGTTTCCATGCTTTTATCCCAACTATTAAATGCAATGGGGAAACCGAAAGAGTCGAAAAGCGCAAGAGCGCATTTTGCCGGGCGCATCAAAGAGGAAAACGCTCTTTATCTGAATCCAAACTTTCTTGCGATTGACACAAAATACCGGTTATGGGACGCCGACCGGGATGCAGCGAAAACATGGTTGGAACAGCTTTTTGTCATCGACGACGAACAGCTTCGTTTTTATAAGCTATATCAATATTTTACCACCGCACGTGCGTATATCGTTCTGGCTGAACGGGAAAAAGCCATAGAATATATCGAAAAGCTGAAAAAACTGGGTTCGGATTATTGCCGTCCACTTGATGTTGCGGAAGCCGGCATGCTGTTGGCCTCGCTCAAGTGGGCAACCGGCTTCCGAAAAGAAGCCGAGCAACTGCTGGAAGGGGTTCTTCTTGCCATGCAGCCATACCGCGCCGTGCGTATCATTGCGGACGAAGGCGCGGCGGTTTTGCCAATCTTGAAAAAGATAGCCTCAAAAACAGACCGGGCTGAGTATCAGGGACGCCTCGAGGGACACTATCTGAGGCAGGTCTTACTTTGTGCCTATGAGGTATCCAAAAGGCATAAGGGGATTACTGCCTACCTCAATGAAAATCCGGTAAAATTATCAAAACAGCAAAAGTATATTCTTACACTGTTGGCACAAGGATACAAAAACGCGGAAATTGTGAGTATGGCCGGACTGACGATCAATACTGTCAAGGCGCATACCAAGATAATCTATTTGAAGCTCAATGTCAACAAAGCGGCCGATGCAGTTTTAGAAGCCAAAAGACTTGGTATTATTGAATCGTAGGGATTCATAAATCCGCGGCTTATTGTCAGAAGGATATGCCAGTCAATTATGGCATAAATATGTTCCGCCAATAAATACGGCAGGGGTTCCGTTAAGAACCCCTGCCTGCTCAAGCTAATATTTAAATTTTCCAATATGAGAAATTAAACAGTCCAACTTAACCATCCCCCTATTGCAATAAATATACTTCTCGTATCATAACAGGTTCACGGATAGTTCCATTCAACTTAAACATCTCCCAATTTTCAATTAAACCTTGCTTGATCATTCAACCTCGGGCATATTTGAAGTGCCCAGTAATTATGATTGACCTTTCCTTCGTGATTATTCGGTGGAATTTTTATCCAAAAATGATAATTTGAAGCTTATTAATACTTACCCTCAATGATCTGAAGTGGCTCAGGCTGCTTTGATTTTGATTGAACATCTTGGATTTGGCTGGTCTCCTCACTGGGTTGGGACTGAATCTCTTGGATTTGATCGGTTTGTTCTCTTAATTTAAATTTGCCGACAAGTTCTTTCATTACCTGAGCCTGCCCTGACAGCTCTTCACTTGCCGCAGCACTTTGTTCGGCGGTTGCGGAGTTTGTCTGTACTACACTGGAAATTTGGTCAACGCCCAGTGTTACCTGACTGATTGCAGCAGACTGTTGATTTGACGCATTTGAGATTTGCTGTACCGTATCTGCAACAGCTTTTACGCCTCCCACAACCCGCAGGAGAGACTTTGCAGTCTCATCTGCAATCTTAGTCCCTCTTTCCACTTGTTTCACTGAATTTTCGATCAAAACGGTTGTATTCTTCGCTGCTTCTGCGCTCTTGCTGGCCAGATTTCTTACTTCGTCTGCCACAACAGCAAAGCCTTTGCCTGCAGCGCCCGCCCTTGCTGCTTCAACAGCTGCGTTCAGTGCAAGAATATTTGTTTGAAAAGCGATATCTTCAATGGTTTTAATGATTTTTCCTATTTGACTGGAAGAATCATTAATTTGAGACATGGCAGTGACCATCTCACCCATATGCTTGTTACTGATTTCTATTTCAGAGCGGGCCTGATTTACATTTGCACTTGCTTCGGTTGCATGTTCCGCATTCTCCTTGACATGAGTCGATATTTCAACGATCGTCGCGGAAAGCTCTTCGACAGAACTTGCCTGTTCGGTTGCACCCTGTGCCAAAGCCTGCGAACCGTTGGAAACTTGGATAGAACCGCTTGAAACTTGATCTGAGGCCTGATTAATATCAGATAAGACATCATTAAGGGATTGGGTGATGGTGACAAGTGACTCCTTAATCGGAGCAAAATCCCCCTCGAAATCCCCCTCAATCTGAGCACGCATATCACCCTGGGAAATTCTCTCAAGTGGTTGTGTGATTCCGGTAATATATCCGCGCAGGGAATTGATCGTTTTAGTGAGCGAAAGTGCCAACGTTCCGGTCTCATCCTTCGCATGAACCTGTACGGTATCGGATAGCAAATCGCCTTCCGCCAAAAGCTCCAGTCTGCGGCAGACAAGAGAAATCGGTGCCGCAATGGACTTTGCCGCCAATGTAGCGAAAAAGATGCCCAGCAGGATGCATAGTACAGAGGCTATGCCAAGACCGGCGACAGTATACCAAATCGTCGAAGTCATCTCAGAAATAGGTGCCACGACTCCGTATGACCAACCATCCGTATTTTTCAGAGGTGCATAATAGCAAATTCTGTCCCCCGTTTCGTATGCGTAGGTTTCTACACCGCTCTTACCTGCAATCATATTTTTCTGAACAACGGCAGAGGTTGCATAGGCAGAATCTGTTTTCGCTTTTTCAATTAAGTTTGTTCTGCTTGTCACGACTTCCGGACGGATATTCGCAATCACGGTCCCCTGTTTGTCAAGCATAAACACATTGCCTGTTTTTCCGACAGTAATATTCTTAATAATGTTACTGTAAACCTGAGGATCGTAAGTCGCCATAACGATCCCTGAGTAATGGCTTGCATTGGAAACCGGCGTGCATAAAATCACGCACAGTTTTTTATTAATATCATAAGTTGAAGTGGACAGATAGGTTTGCCCTGCCAGTGCATTTTTAAAATAGTCCTGATCCGCAACATTTTTGCCATCAAGGTCAGCATCACTGCTGATAATCGTACCGGTATTATCCACAACACTTAAGGATTGATACCCCATACCACTCTTCTGGTTATCTAATAAGTTCATCATTTCAGCATTGGATTTCCCGATAACATCCGACTTTGCTACGGATTGAATGCCCAGCTTCATATTATTCAAAGAATTGCTGATCGCGACATCTGCCGTTACTCCGATGGAATGTAAGTCGCTCGCTACATTTTCAGTGGTACTTTTGTAGCTTGCAGCGATGCCAATAATTAAATTCAGGATAGCAGTTAAACATACAATAACTGCGGTACACACGATAAGTTTTGTTTTCAGTGATTTGAATTTATCCATTTTATGACATTCCTTTCTTGATCGAGCTGCGAAACCTCTTTTTAATGATTCTACAATACAAGAGAATTTTTATTTATAATTATTTATCGTCATAAATAACGATAATTGTAGTTTAATCTCCTGATTCTACTAAAATTTCTTGTTATTTGTTGTGGTATTTTGTAAATATATTCCTAATATTCAATCATTCTCCATTCCTTCTGTAATGAGATATGCTGTTTGCTTCTTTCTATGTATTTGTATTTTGTGACATAGAAAATGCCTCCCCTTCTTTTGTAAACTGAGATCTATCGCTCGTTGTTTACAAAAAGGGGGGCATTTTCCAATTTTATCTCTGCTAACGCGTTTTATCAGCCTGAGCCACTGCCACATTTCAGTCGGCAGTGATTCAAGCTACGAGCAGTATTCTTAAAAAAGCAGTTTTAGTTGCCGGTTTTATTCTAACTTACACACCGAATGTCCTCTTGTCATGCTGGCACTTAATTCAATAATCTTGGTACCGTCCGTTTTTTCTGACTGCAACCGGGCAAGCATCATTTTTGCAGCATTTTCCGCAATTTCTCGCATTGGCTGAACGATCATTGTGAGAGTTGGCTGGACGACCTGAGCCAGCATCAGATTATCGAATCCGATAATAGAGAGGTCATTCGGAATTTTAACCCCGGATTCGTTAAGTGCAATGATTGCTCCCAATGTAATTTCATAATTTGCACAGAACAGTGCAGTGGGCGGTTTCTCCAATTTCATCAGACGTTTTGCGCCCTCATATCCCCCGCTGATTGTCATTTTTTCGCTGATTAAATACTCTTGGATATGTTCAATCTGATTTTTCAAAAGAGCCCTCTTAAACCCATCCATTCTGGCTTTCATGGTAAAAATTCCATCCGGTCCGCACAAAATTGCAATGCGTCGATGCCCGTTATCCACGAATTCCTTCACAGCCATTTCTGCAGCTCCTGAGTTATCCACAATCACCGCATCCGTTTTAAAGTCTGTTTCAAGCCGATCAATCAGTACAACAGGAACATTTCGTTCGTTTGCCGATTTAAGGTATTCCCCGCTCTTGTCAAATGGGATGGTAATAATGCCATCAACCATCTTTCCAAGCAAAAATTCCAACGCATCTTTTTCCATTCTCTTATCCAGATGACTGTCACAAACAATCGTCCCATAGCCATGCTGCCGCAGGATATCCTCCACATCGGCGATAATCGAAGTATGAAACGTACTGTTTAGTTCCGGAATCAGTACGCCGATTGTTTTTGACCGTTTGCTTTTTAAACTTCGTGCGAACTCATTCATGCGAAAATCCAGCTTCACAATTGCACGGTCAATTGCCTTGCGGTTGGCATCAAGCACATTTCCGCCATTAAAATATTTTGATATCGTTGAAAGGGAAAGCCCTGTCAAACGCTGAATATCCTTATAGGTTGCAGCCATACTTATGTATTCTCCTTTCTTGCAGTCAGAAGGGATTTGCGTGATCGAAACTAACAAAACCCAGTTCAAAATCCATCTTTCAAACTCACCGGCTCCTTAAATTTGAGGTCATCAATCAATTAACCCGTTTGCAGACCAAACTCCAATTTATGCACCACTCCGTGGCGTTATTTCATTGTTGTTTAGCGTTATCTCATTATGTGTACTCCTCCGCCTACTGCGTTTCAGCTATAAAATAGTCGAAACGTTTCGATAAGCTTATTTTACTGTTTATCCGACGTTTTGTCAATGATACGAGTTTAAAAACAAACTGATATTTACAGAGGAACAGGAGATTTCACAGAATATTAACTAAAATGCAGTTATTTCATGCTAGAATAAGTTTCGCAATCTCACCATTTATGTTATAATAAAAAGCACTTCTTTCGCTGATATCAGTAATCACATTAGAACACCTAAAAATTCAAGTCCGTCGGCTAAAGCCGATTCCGTTTCAATTTGCGAACGGAATTTGGCGTGATTGACTTTATTAAAGGGGAGCGTATTTTGAATCTAAATTTCATCATCGATCTTTTTCTTCATTTGGACAAGTACCTTAATATACTGTTAAGCCAATATAGTGTGTGGGCCTATGTGCTCATCTTTACCGTTATATTTATTGAAACAGGCCTTGTAGTAACGCCATTTCTACCGGGAGATTCTCTGATTTTTGCGACTGGCGCGATTGCGGCGGTGGGCGGTCGAATTCATATCGCATTCGTTCTACTTTTACTCTATGCTGCCGCAATCGGCGGAGATACCTTAAACTACCACATTGGCCATCTTCTTCGTAAAAAAGTGCTTAACCGGGAACGTATTCCCCTGATTAAAATAGAGTATATTGACCGGACCCACGCCTTTTTTGAACGCAATGGCGGAAAGACCATTACTATTGCCCGGTTTATGCCAATTATCCGTACATTTGCCCCATTTGTAGCAGGGGTCAGTGAAATGTCGTACCGCCATTTCATTGGATACAATATTGTCGGCGGAATTTCATGGGTAACGCTCCTTTTCGGCGTTGGCTATTTTTTCGGAAATATCGAATTTGTAAAAGATCACTTCAGCATTGTGGTAATTGCGATTGTTCTCATTTCGGTGATGCCGGCGGTTATCGCATTCCTCCATAATAAACTGAAAAATCGAGCCAGCATAAATCCAAAGCAAAGCTAGCTTCAAGTCGGCAGCGCTTCAAAGCAGAACAGAAAACAATATTGTATAAATAAAAGCTTCAGAAGCCGTGAGTAAGAACTCCGGCACCTGAAGCTTTTTTCGTTGAAATTTCCATCATTTTCGTTTAAGAAATGCAGGCAGCCTGATCAAGCCTTTTAAGTATTGAAACTCTTTTGTCCGGTAAAAAACAAGAAGATATAACGAATTTGGAATAATTAAGCAAATCATACATTTCACGGCAAAACTGAGCAAAGCAGGGCCGCCGACCAGCGAACAGCAATACCATGTAAGAAAACCTACTGCAAATGTAAGGCTGGTGTAAAGGGCATACCGCAAAAAATACGGCGCCATGGAACGATGAAACCCGTGCCGGAACAGAACCAGAGGTTCCACCCAAAAGTCAATTGTTATTGTACTGATGAAAGTTCCGATAAAAATACCCGCAACACCCACATACTTGGACAGAATAATAGATGCAGCCAAATTTACTGTGGCTTCGATAATGGCCTTGTACCTGTCATACCAAAATAATCCGAATGCGTTTTTAAACAGTAACGTTGCCTGCCGCATTCCCGTAGCATAAAAATTCAGAACGATAAAAAACACAACCGAAACAGGGAACAGCAGAGTCTTGCCCAGCAACTGCCCAATAAACGGATTAAACAAACAAAAAAGGGAAATGGAGGAAAAGCTGAATATCCAAAACCCTGCAAAATTAATGGCAAGATAAATATTAAAAGATTTCCGGTGATTTTCCACCGCGCCGAGATTGCCGACACTCGCTAAAACCGCATTAAAAGCCTGAGAGATAATTCCAACTAACGTAGTGGTAATCAGAAGGTAGTTCGAGTAAATTCCTACAGCTGCTAATCCAAAGAATTTCGACATCAGAATCGTATCGGTTCCGTTTATAACCGAGCCGCCGATTTTATTTAAAAACATTGCTTTGATATTTTTAAAGATCGAGGTTCTGTCCACCTGGCTAAGCTTTTCATCCTTGTAATGATTCAGATAAGGATACATTTTATCCGCTTTTCTTGCCAAGAAAAAGTTTGTTAAAAAGCTAAAAAGGACTTGCATGCTAAGGTATAAAATAAAGTTTTTTGTCACGAATAAGATAACGATTTGAACGACATTCTGAGCCATGCTGAACCCGTATTGATACACCGTGCAGACGTAATTTTTTTGGTCGGCATTAATGATCGCCTGTTTGTAAGAGAAAAAATAAGTGAGGACGGAACTGAAAAGATACATAAAGTAGATAAGCGTAAGATTTGGAATATCTGACGGAGTATTGATAAAAAAGCGATAAAACGGAGCCAGAGCCAATCCGGCTATTGCGACAATCAGCCCAATAATATGATAGGCTCTTTTATAAAGCCCCATTAGCGCTCCGACTTTTTTGCGGTCGTTTTGAGCAAGCGGTTTATACATACTAAAATTAATCGCAAATCCTATTCCCAGCTCCGCAACAGAAAACAGGGTGAGAATGTTAGTAAACAAACTGCTTACGCCCAGATACTCCTTGCCAAGCGTCCAGACAAAAACAATCCTGCAAATAAAGCTCACCAAAGTACTTGTCAGCTGACCGACGGTATTCACAATAATATTTTTCATAGAATTTTCGCTTCGCACAAACTCACTGACCTTTCAAAAATAAATGCTTAATGATTCGGCGATTAGATTTTCTCACTGAATCCACACTTTTTTTGTGTATTTATTTCCCCGCCGGGCAGAATAAAAAGGAGAATATTATATGAATCTAAAGTAGTATTATACCATAAATAAAAAGACAAACACTACTCTTTTTGAAAAAAAGAGAGCTTATTCAGGGTACCGAATACGGTAATTCTGAATAAGCTCCCGCTTCATGTTCAAATATATGTGATTCAGTTGTTACACAGCCGGCAGGCAACCCAATGACCTGGAGAAACTTCGCGCAGTTCCGGGCTTTCACTTTCGCAGCCTTCGAACTTTGCAAAGCAGCGGGAGCAGAACCGGCAGCCATCCGGCGGGTTGATCGGGCTTGGCACATCGCCGGACAAAATAATGCGCTGCTTGCGTTTTGTCGGGTCAACGGACGGAATTGCGGAAAGCAATGCCTGCGTATAGGGGTGGATCGGATTTGCGTACAGTTCCTGCTTTGACGTAATTTCCACCATCTTGCCAAGATACATCACACCAACGCGGTCGCTGATGTGTTTCACCACATTCAAACCGTGCGCAATAAAGAGATAGGTCAGGCCGAATTCCTCTTTCAGCTCGTCAAGAAGGTTCAGTACCTGCGCCTGAATGGAAACGTCCAGTGCGGAAACCGGTTCATCACAGACAATCAGCTTCGGCTGTACGGCAAGCGCGCGGGCGATTCCTACACGCTGGCGCTGGCCGCCGGAAAATTCGTGAGGGTAACGGTTGCGCTGATGGTTAGCGAGGCCTACGCAGTTCAGCAGATAGGTTACCCGCTTTTCAATCTGATCTCTCGGAAGAAGGTTATTGATTTTGATTGGCTCCGCAATAATGTCGCCGATGGTCATTCTGGGATTCAGTGACGCATAAGGATCCTGAAAAATCAACTGAATATCTTTGCAGAATTCACGCCGTTTCGCCGGAGACAGTGTCGTCAGGTCGTCCCCGTTAAACAGGATTTGCCCTTTGGTTGGGGTATACAGATTGACCAGCATTTTTCCGATGGTCGTTTTTCCGCAGCCGGATTCGCCCACAAGTCCAAATGCTTCGCCTTTGTAAATCTGGAAGGAGACGTCGTCCACCGCTTTCAGCACAGAGGTCGGACGGCCAAAAAAGTCATGTTCCAGTGTAAAATATTTTGCAAGATTCTTTATCTCAAACAATACTTCGCTCATGATTTTTCGCCTCCCTGTTCCTCTGACTGATAAAGGAAACACCGCACTTTGTGACCGTCCTTTTCAATCAATTGCGGCATTTCCTTGCCGCAACGCGCCATGCACCGGTCACACCGGTCAGAGAACGGACAGCCCTGCGGCATGTGCAGCGGATCAGGAACCATACCCTTAATCATATAGAGCGGTTCCGTACTTTCATCTTCCAGACGGGGAATGGATTTCAGCAGTCCGAGCGTATAAGGGTGGAGCGGCTCAGCAAACAGGCTTTTAACATCCGCTTCCTCCACAACCTGGCCGCAGTACATAACAATAACCCGGTCGGCCGCTTCCGACACAACCCCCAGGTCATGGGTAATCAGCAACACAGCCATGTTGAATTTTTCTCGCATATGGTAAAGCAAATCCAGAATCTGTGCCTGAATTGTCACGTCAAGCGCCGTGGTCGGCTCATCTGCAATCAGTAATTCCGGGCGGCAGGCAAGTGCCATGGCAATCATCACCCTCTGGCGCATACCTCCGCTCATCTGATGTGGATAGTCATTGGCACGTTCCTTCGGGGAAGGAATCCCGACGATCTCCAACATATGGATGGTACGTTCCATGGCTTCTTTTTTGGAAAGCTTCATATGCGTCATAACACTTTCCATAATTTGATCTTTAACGCGATATACAGGATTCAGCGAAGTCATCGGTTCCTGAAAGATCATAGAGATCTGGTCGCCGCGCACCGCCTGCATTTCCGTGTTGTTCTTTTTCAAAAGGTCTTCATCCTTAAACAGGATTTCACCTTGTGTGGTCTTCCCGGGCGGCTGCAAAAGCCCCATAATAGAAAGTGAGGACACGCTCTTGCCGGACCCTGACTCCCCCACGATGGCTAAAATCTCACCTTTGTCAATGGAGAAGCTGATATCATTTACGGCGGTTACAATTCCGCGCTTCAATTGAAACTCTGTTTTTAGATTTTTAACTTCAAGCAACATATTTCATCACCGCCTTAATTCTTTCTGGACTTCGGGTCGAGCGCGTCGCGCAGACCGTCGCCCAAAAGGTTGAACGCCAGCACCGTAATGGTAATTGCTATACCGGGAAAAATCAGTGTGTAAGGCGCGGTGAAAATGAAACCCCTTGCGCGGCCGAGCATGTCGCCCCACTCTGCCTGGGGCGGCTGAACGCCAAGGCCGAGGAACCCAAGCGCAGCAGTGTCAAGCACCGCTGTAGAAATACCCAGTGTGGCTCTGACTACAATAGATGACATTACATTCGGTAGGATATGCCTGAAAATAATTCTGCCGCTGCGGTTGCCTATCACGCGCGCCGCCTGCACATAATCATTTTCTTTCACTGAAAGAATGCAGCCGCGCACAATACGCGCATATTCCGGAATAGAAACAAGCCCGATTGCGATAACTGCCTTATCGATGCCTTTGCCCAAAGCCGCCATAAAAGCAATAGCGAGCAGGA
>WSSedL1CaDRAFT_10001917_pt1 | contig 11325 bp, 12 predicted proteins | sample WetSurSL1Cattail_FD_9464 | JGI IMG/M metagenome (IMG submission 9464)
GGCCCAGGCGGAGTAGCCGTGGCGGGCACCGTCTCCTATGATGCCGTCAACCTCATTGCGACCTTCACGCCCACTGCCAATCTGGCCGCCAGCACCACCTATATCGCGACCATCACCAGCGGAGCGACGGATCTGGCAGGCAATTCACTGGGGAACTCCGGTGCGACGAATCCGTGGAGCTTTACAACAGGCACGACAACCGTTGTGCCGCCCATCGTGCTTGGACCGGTCATTGCGCTGTTCGGAGGCTTTGGTGGTGGCGCGGGCATGACCAACCAGGGAACCTCTACGGTGATCAGTGGCGCCATTGGAACAACGGGCGCTTCGACTACGATGACCGGATTCTACGATGAGAGTATCGCGGCCGTTGCCAGCGTCTATCCGTGCTCCTATACGGTGACGCAGAGCAATCTCGGATTGGTGATCGGCACGATCAATACCGCGCCTCCGTCTCCTTCCGTCGCATGCCCCAATGAAGGAACAGCGACGACCTTGGCCGTTGCGACGCAGGCAGCACTGGAAGCACAGACCGCATTCACCACGTTGCAGAATCTGCCTGCCGGAACCACGCTTGCCACCAACGAACTCGGCAATCGTGTTCTGGCACCGGGCACCTACACTTCCACGAGCTTTTATCAGATCACCGCTGGCCCCCTCACACTCGATGCGCAGGGCGATCCGAATGCGTACTGGATCTTCCAGATGGGTTCGTATCTGACGGTAGGCACTCCGACGGCATCGGAAAGCGTGCTGTTGGTGAACGGCGCTCAGGCGAGCCATGTCTTCTGGCAGGTTGGTGGACTTCCAGGTGCGGTCATCAACTACGGCGGCGGAGGCACGATGGTAGGAACCGTCCTCTCTCTACCAGGGATCACCGTTTCCAGCCCAGGAGTTGCTGCCGTCACAACGATCAACGGAAGAGTCTTGGCACTGACCGCTTCGACCACACTCGTGAACACCGTGATCAACGTTCCGTAAAGCTTGCGTGCAGGCGAAGACTGCTCTTCGGGGCGTCTTCGCCTCAGGCCCGCAGGTTTTCGGCCCCGTTTGATTTGCAGCAAGCCAACCCGGCGCTGAGATTTTCGACGATCACGATGCGCAGTTGAGGAGACGACAATGATTTTGAGTGCAAGATGGATTGCTACAGCGGTGTGTGCCGTTTCCCTTATGCCTGCGCTAGATTCTGCGCGCGGCTTGGCAGAACCGCTGGGCGGAGGAAAGCCTCCGGTCGCCGGTATCGCCGAGCCGATCGCCTCCATATTCACCGCTCCGGTGCGGAGCACTTCCATGGCGGCAGCCATGCCGTATACGGGAGGCTCCACGTCGGGCATTCCTCGGTATGAGTTATTCGTGGGTTACTCCTACCTGCGCGCGATGCCGGGATATACGGTGGATAACCGGCTGGTCTGGCTCCATGGCGGCAGCACATCCTTCGCTTACAATCTGAACCGCAGGTTGGCGCTCGTGGGCGATTTTGGTGCTTTCGCAAACTCGCAGGTGCGATTTGCAGGGGGATACTCCGGCACGGTCGATGTCGACAACACCAATGCCGCAGTAAGAACCTATCTGGCTGGCCCGCGCATTTCGTTCTTGAAGCAGAACCGGGTAACTCCCTTTGCGCAGGCTTTGTTCGGCGCTGTGCATGCCAACCAGATCGTGCTGAAAAATTGCACGGTGAATTGCACGTTGCTTCCCTCTGAGAATTCGTTTGCGCTGACGGCGGGACTCGGTCTGGACCTCAGGGTTCGTCCGCATTTTTCCGTGCGCGTGGTGCAGGCCGAATACCTGATGACACGATTTACGAACTACACAACCGGCGCAGGCGGCACACAGAATGACATGCGGCTATCTACCGGAGTCGTGTTCCGATTTGGCGGAAGCGGCCCTTCTTCTCTGCCTGCGCAAGATTCGCTCTCTTACTCCTGCGCGGTGACGCCTGCATCCGTATACCCTGGAGATCCGATTGCCGTCTCAGGCTCGGCTCTGAATCTGAATCCGTCGAAGAGGGCCGTATATACGTGGTCCGTGGACGGTGGCAACATTGTTGGGGCGTCGGAGACAGCGAAGATCGACACGACAGATGTTATGCCGGGCACATACACACTGAAGGGACATGTCTCCGAGGGAACAAGATCACGCGAAAACGCGGATTGCGCCATCCCCTACAGCGTGAAAGCCTTTGAGCCACCTACTGTGAGTTGCTCGGCAGATCCAGCGATTGTGATTGCGGGCAATCCTTCCACAATCACCGCGGTTGGCATAAGTCCCCAGCATCGACCTTTGACGTATCACTATACCTCGACCGCCGGATCGATTGGTGGAAATGAATCGATGGCCACACTTTCCACGAGAGGTGCCGCGGTTGGAACCATCGATGTAGGTTGCAATGCTGTCGACGACAAGGGCCAGAGCGCGTCGAGTCATACTGACGTGACCGTTGCTGCTCAAGTCGTTGTGCCCAGGCCGTTACCCCAACAGTTATGCTCGATCCACTTTGATCGGGACGCTCACCGACCGTCGCGTGTGAATAACGAAGCCAAAGCCTGCCTGGACGAAGTCGCACTCAATGTGCAGCGCGACCCCCGTGCGAGTCTTGCCATCGTGGGCAATGCTGCCTACGCGGAGAAGGACGGCCGGAAGTTGGCCACTGACCGGGCCATAAACACGAAAATCTACCTGGTGAGCGAAAAAGGAATCGATGCCGCACGCATTACGGTTTACGTTGGTTCGCAGGATGGAAGAGTTGCTTCCATCACGCTCATTCCTGCCGAAGCAACGCTCGATACGACCGGGGTTACACCCGTGCGTTAAGTTGCTTCTGAGTCAGATCAAATGTGAACAGCCTCGCCCCTCCTCATGAGTTAGAAATCAAGGGGAGACAAGGATCCATCACGAAACACTACGCATGTTTGTATAGGGAGAAGAGCAATGACGATCACGAAAAAGTGTGCAAATCCTGGCTGCAATTGTCAAACCGAGAGCGGCAAGAAGCATTGCAGCACGGCATGCGAACAGGCGGCAAAGAGTACGGAGAAGCCTTGCGGATGCAAGCATTCGGATTGCAGCACGAAGGCCGTTAAAGTCTAGTTTTGTCACAACAGCAAAGGAGACAGAATGCTCATTGAAGCAAAGACACTGAAAGGTTCTTCCCTCAAAGGCACCGATGGAGATATTGGTTCGGTGAGTGAGTTTTACTTCGACGACAGGTATTGGACCATTCGGTATCTCGTCGCTGAAACAGGGAGTTGGCTTTCCGACAAGAAGGTTTTGATCTCCCCTTACTCGCTGAGTAGCGGCAATGTTCTGGATGATCGAGTGAATGTTCGTCTGACCAAAAAGCAGATTGAAGACAGTCCCTCGATTCATACGCACGATCCAGTTTCTCGTCAATTCGAAGAAACCTACAATGGCTACTATGGATATCCGAATTACTGGGATGGAGACCACGCATGGGGTGGATTTCCCTACATCGAACGCGATCATAGCAAATGGGGAAAAACTGAATCTGGGGCCATCGGACGCGAGCGGCATCTTCGCAGCACGCAAGAGGTGAGCGGCTACCACATCAGCGCGCTGGACGGCGAAATTGGTCACGTCGATGACTTCATCGTCGATGAGAAGACCTGGAGCATCCGGTACGTTGTGGTTGCGACGCGGGATTGGTGGCCGGGGAAAAAAGTTCTTATCTCTCCCAAATGGATTCAGAAAGTCAGTTGGGAAAATCGTGAGGTTACCGTCGAACTCACCCGCGATGCCATCAAGAATGCACCGGAATACTTCGGAGGCTCTCTGCTGACGAGAGAATATGAAACGGGACTTTACGGGCACTACAACCGCGAAGGCTACTGGATCGACGAACTCGCCTCTGTGTAAGAGGTACACATGGTATCGGCCTCAGGATATTCGATCCGTCGCCGTCGGGGGGTGTGGGACAGCGGAGGCGCAATTTGCTTTCCACTGCTCCACACCCCTGCTGTTCGTGTTGCTCCAGTGTGCGCGTGGAAGCGTTCCCTACTCGTCCCTGTTCGAGCCAGATGTACCAAGTCGCCTTGATGTTCGCTCACGCTGTACGCTGTTCCGCACGGGCGCGAACAGCACATCGCGCCGGCCTTCGGTATCTCCGCCGGTGAAGCGCTATTCTTAGAGCAATATGTGTGGCCGCTATGCTCGAAAATCCGCGCAAGAGATTCTCGCCGAATGGTTCGATCTGGACTTGCACCTGATGCCCTGGTTCACTGCCAGCTACAACGCAGCACCACAGAGCTTCCAGCCCGTGGTGTGGCTGGATTCAGAATCGAGCCAACGACGCATTGCCTTGATGCGCTGGGGCTTTGTTCCCTCATGGGCCAAGGATGCTCGGATTGGCCTGAGCACCATCAACGCCCGTGCTGAAGACGCTGCCGCCAAGCCTACATTCCGTGAAGCGCTCAAGAAGCGTCGCTGCCTGATCCCCGCCGATGCTTTTTACGAGTGGCAACGCCGGTCGCCGAAGACACGCCAGCCCTACGCTATCGGCATGAAGAGCGGTGAACCTTACGCCTTTGCAGGATTATGGGAGAGCTGCCAGCCGCTGGAGGGCGATGCGCTGACCACCTTCACCATCCTGACCACCACCCCCAACAAACTGATGGCCCCGATCCACGACCGCATGCCGGTGATCGTCGCCCCGAAGAATTACGAACGCTGGCTGGACACAAACAGCAAGTCCATGCCATCGCCTGATCTGCTTCAGCCCTATCCGGCCGAAGAGATGGAAGCCTGGCCGGTGAGCAATAAGGTCGGCAATGTTCGCAAGAATGCCCCGGAGCTTCTCGCTCTGCAAGAGCCGATCCAAGGGACCCTGTTCAACTAATTATGGCGTTCGAAGATCGGCCTTATCGTGAGACAGGAAGTGCGGATGGCTCGCGCTGCGCAAGGGCGGCAATCTGGTGGAGCATCCCCTTGAAGATGCAGTAATGGATGGGATAAAGAGCATACCAATAAAAAAGTCCACTGAGCCCTGCTGGATCGAAGATCGCGGTTTGCCGGATCACCGAGCCATCGCTGGTTGGCTCAACATCAAACTGAAGCCACGCACGGCCCGGCACTTTCATCTCTGCCACGAGGTTCAGCCTGCGGCCCGGTTCAATACTCTCGACGCGCCAGAAATCGAGTGCGTCGCCTGCGACCAGAGCATACGGATCACGGCGGCCCCGGCGCAGTCCCACGCCACCCACAAGTAGATCAAAGAAACCTCGAACCTGCCAAAGAAAACTGGCAAAGTACCATCCGTTTGAACCTCCAATCCGCTGGATGGGCGCAAAGGCCATGGCCGGGGGAACGGGCACACGCACGACTCTGGAATCAACCAGCCTTGTTCCAAAACGTACTCCGCCCCACGACGCAGGTTTCCCGCTGGAAGAGAGCGCGTCGGACCAGAAGGTTGCGGCGTATTCCAGATTTTCATGATGAAGCGCTCTCTTGACAGCATCTTTCAAGCCCATTGGCTGAATATTGAAAGCTGTCAGCGCCGATGTATCGCGGACCAGCGTTGGATTCCTCATGCTCTCGATCAGTTTGCGGCCAACGCGTGCATAGATCGGAGTCACTAGCCCCAGCCACAGACTCGACAGGCGCGGCGTTAGAATGGGCACCGGGATCATCCATCGCCGCAGTCCGCATTGCCGCGCGTACTCCTGCATGATTTCGCCATAGCTGACCTGGTCGGGACCGCCGATCTCAAAGACTGCGGACTGTTCCATCGGTAGATCCAGTGCGGCTACAAGATAAGCCACGACATCTTCGATTGCAATCGGCTGGGCTTTTACCGCAACCCATCGCGGACAAATCATGGCTGGCAGGCGCTGCACGAGAGCACGAATCATCTCAAAGGAGAGGCTGCCAGAGCCGATGACGATCGACGCTCGAAATTCGATCGTCAGAATCCCCGTACTGCGCAGGATATCCGCCACCTCGTGGCGACTCCGCAGATGTGCGGACAACGACGGATCCTGAATTCCGAGGCCCCCCAGATAGACAATGCGCTGGACTCCCTGCTCGCGTGCGGCATCGGCGAAGTTGTGCGCGGCTTGACGGTCTTGCTCTTCAAACTGCCCTGTCGACCCCATGGAATGGACGAAGTAGTACGCTGTTTGCACTCCAGCCATTGCCGGGCGAAGAGAAGCGCGATCCAGACAGTCCGCCTGAATCACCTCCGTAGAAGAAGAAACCCGCGACCGAAGGAACTCTGGATGCCGTGCAAGACAGCGGACGGGCTGCCCTGCGGCTTCAAGCACCTTGAGCAGTCGGCCTCCGATATACCCCGAGGCTCCCGTCAGCAGAATGAGCGCCCTATGGTCTGTCGTCATTGGCAAACCTCACTTTGTCTTGTCTTCTCTAAATCGACACGATTCTAGCATTCTCTGTCTGATCCTTCGTATACCAAATGGGCCAGAAGATTGCCTTTCGTCACCTGTAATCGCGCGATGGTGCAGATACGGGATTCAGCCACGACGGCAAGGTTTTGAAATTTTCCACCCAAATGCTACCCGATTTCCGACCAGTAGAAAGCGGGTCACCCCATGAAGAGACGACCCGCACAATGCTTCTGCTATGACTTGCTATCCGCTGAATATCAGAGCGTGATCCACCGCTTCTTGAGATAAGGCTGCCAGTAGATCATCACACCCGTGATGGCCAGAAATCGATAACAACTCTGTCACGCTGCGCCTACGTCAATCCCGCCTTCCGGATCATGTAGACCGTCTGTGGTATCGGTCGTGATCCACCAGCAATTCGTATGGCATAGGGAAGCTCTCCGGGAAGACATCTCTGCGCAAGGAGGGTGATGCCATTGAGATCAAGAATTTTTCCATACATGCGTACCGGCGGCAATGGATCGCGCATGCTGCTGACTTTGGAAACGCTGTTCACCACCGCACGGAACGGTTGAGGCCAGATAAGACCTGGCCGGACAACGACCAGATGCCAATGAAAGTCAAAGCCAGAAGACCGACCACATTATGCAAATCTCGTGTAATGCGGTTGAAACTCCATCGAAAATCCACCAGAAACCCGCGCTTCCACGAGCGCAGCCCCGGCCACCAAAGTACGGCTCCACTGATCGCCAACAGCAGCAGTGCAATCGCGCCGATTCCGTTGATCAGGAATCCTGGTTCGGAGGGAAGAAGCTGGTGGTAATGCAAGGCAAAAATCACACTGAGCCATCCCGTGTTCGGATCATCGATCCGAATAGCTTTCCCTGTAGATGGATCTACATCGATTTTCTTCGCATCCATCCTGGCCCCACCAGAACGGAATAATAGGGACCCTCTGATTGGGGAAAAACCACAAATGATGCAAACTTTCTGGGTTGAGTCGCCAGTACGGCTCGCACGGCATCGCCCGCACCAGACATCGGGTCTCCAGTTTTAACCATTGGCACGGAGGATTGAGGATGTGTGAACCGATACAGTTCCGACTTGAACACCAGAGTCAGCCCCCGCGTTGCGGTGGATCATGCTTGCAAACGCGGCATGAGTGAGAACTGGTCGATCAACCACGCGGCACGCAGCGCTACCAGCCCACGGAACGCGCCGAAGAAGATGCTTTGACGCAGTCAATCATTGCTCTTGCCAACCAGTATGGCCGTTACCGATATCTCTGCTTATGGCGCGTACTCAGCGGGCTTGGGGATAGCCCGCTGATCGGTGAGGGGAACGTCTGTCGCCTATACTCCCGCGATCTTTTCAACTTTACCGACAAAGTGTTGGACTTTGCCTTCATTCTTCTCCAGATCTCCGTCGGCTTCCAATTCACGATCATGGGTGAGCTCTCCAGCTTTTTGCTTGATCGCGCCTTTCACCTCATGAAGAGTGCCTATTGCTTTATCGTCAGTGCTCGGTTTCATAAAGAAGATCCTCTCTGTTCGGTTACGGATTTCATTGGTTGACTTTCGAGAGACTGCTGAAGTCTCCTTTGCATGTTTTTCAAAGCGCATGTCCACGTGTATGGGCATCGCCCAATGAATCAGGCATTGGATCATTCGCACTTCATTATCCATTGCGTCTTCATCTCCGAAAGATAGCAACCAGTATGACGCAATCCTGTATTGCAACGTTGGTCGTATTTGCTCATTGCATTTTATGCGCCGAGCAACGAGAACAAACTGGCCTGAACGAGTATGTCCGATCATGGTGTGTGTGTAAGATTGCACAGCAAATACAGAGGTCAGTTGAGAGAATGCAGATGCGACTCTTACCGACAGTCAAAGATGTCGGAAGCGTTGTAGCTCAAACAAAGCACCGGAGCCAGGAATAGCCTGGCGTGAGGAAGATCTAAAATGTTAACTATCGTGTTGGTCGTTGTTCTGGTGCTCGTCTTAGGCGGTGGTGGAGGATACTACGGCTACGGGCGGTGGGGTGGACGTGGTGGCGCAGGCATAGGCCTCGGCACGGTTCTGCTGATCCTGCTGGTTTGCTACATGTTTGGTCTCTTCCGATAGCGCTTTGTGATGCGTATCTGTTTTGATAAAGCTATTAACGATGAGCCAGCGACTTAGCCGTCGCTATTGTCTGCGTCCATGTAAAGAGTCTGCATCAATGGGGTAGTCATCGGCTCATCGTTTGAGTCATTTTTGCGAAGCACCTCGTCAGTACGCAGGATGTGTGTCGCGCCACCGTCCAAGAAATTATGGATTCGGTACTCAATTTCCAGGCGTTAATCGATCTTGATGATCGCTTGCGCGCCTTTGACTATGGCCGTTCCGAACTCCATGACGGTCTGCTCGGTAAGGCAAGAAAATCCATGGCCAAGCTGAAGTGTGTCGATTTCCTTGAAGAGACTTCTAACTCACTTAGGCGCTTCTTGCTTACGGATGAGTGTTTCTGTCATCGATTCTTTTGGAATTTTATGATTCAGATCTGATTCGCCTGAAACAAATCTCTCGTCGGTGGTTTTGCGAGGCCAAACCTTCCATTTACAAATGAAGACCAAATGAAATACTGAGCAGTTCGGTGCCTTCTTCGTCTCCGATGCGTCAGTGCCGTGGCGCTTGAACGCCACGGCTTTATCTGCCTTTTTCATGCAGTGCACTCACGCTAGACAGTCGTAAATCCGACGAGTGCTTCTGGGGCAAGGACGCGAAAGCTGAAAGACTCGGTAATGAACAGACTAATTTCGTCCACTGTGTGGCTATGATAGCCAATCGCGAAATCCTGTCCCACAGTCAATTCCGCATCGCCGCCACGAGTGGAAACAAGCAGCGCGTCCTTCAGATACTCGGCGTAGAGGACATGACCTCCGATCTCCTTTTCAAGGGTCGAACGTATCGTGCCCCCAGGGACGCAGCGAGCCAGAAACTCCCAAATCTTTGGCGAGACCACTAAATTAGCGGGCCCACCAACGCCATCTTTCTGCATCTGTTCCTGCGCCTTGGAAACTGCATCGACAAGCGCGTTCATGTCCAGCGAAATCTGAAACCTCTGACTCTTTACCGCCTGCACAAGCCCGATGATAGAGCCCTGTGCAAATCCGCTATAAATGGCGCGTTCCTCAAAAGAAGCAATTTCACGACTGCTTTTGATCACTGCATCCAGATTCAAATCCTTGGCGCCGCGCTCAATGTTATCCAACTCCCATATCGGCAATTTGAAATCAGCGCGCGTCTCAACTAACGGCAGAACCTGATGCACGCCATACCGGACGGTTGCGGCCTCCTGCTTTTCCGGTATGGTCAGGCGGCCAAGCGGCACAGAAGCGTAGTCAAGGCCATGCGGCCCGTCAACATCAACAAATTTTCGCCCCGACAAATTGGCGACGAGTGCTTTTTGAGCTACTGAATCGATCTCGCACCATCCTTGTGGGCTGATCGGAGCAAGTTCTCTACGAAGAAAGTTCATTGGTTGCCGCCTTTTCAACGGGTTGATTTCGTAAACTTCCGATTCCCAAGCCCTGATTGCTTAGGTTCTTGGCCAACGCGTCGACGATCACGATTTTTTTGTTAAGGAATTCGTTTTCGACTTCGAGAGCTCCTTGCTGATAGAAGCCTTCCTCGTCGGGTTGAAGTTCCTTGAGCAGACGCAAAAATTCGCCGGCATGAACCTTCTCTTCTTTGGCAATGTCACGAAGAACATTCTGCGCCAGCACCACGTCCGTCGACTCGGCCAACTGTTCATACAACTGTGTGGCTTCATACTCGGCGGCAATCATGAAGCGGATTGCTCGCACCAGCTCTTCATGGGTCAGCAAGCGATCATTCTTGAGCACATCAAAAGGATTGCGAAAATCTGGCATTTCATCTCCTCGATCAAAACTCACATCTACACACCACAGCTCAAGATACACTTCAAGACAATTGTGTTTATGGTCAATCTTGCGCAGGGAGAATGTTGATCTTCTCCTATCGAAACAAGTTGGTGCGGGCCAGATCGACGATTTCGTCTCCGCGTCCGTTCAGAATTGCCTTGATCATGTAGAGGTTGAAATCGACGATCTGATCCAGTTTGAGGCTTGGAGGCATAGCCAGTTCCTGACGGTTCACGACAATATCCACCAATGCAGGGCCATTGTGCGCGAAGGCCTGTTCGAGAGCGGGCCTAACCTTCTCCGGGTCATCGACGTGCAGACCAAGAATTCCCGTTCCCTCTGCAATTTTTGCAAAATCTGGATTGACAAGATCCGTGGCATGGCTGAGGAATCCGGTCGCCTTCATTTCCAGTTCCACAAAGCCCAGCGACCCGTTGTTGAAGACGACGATCTTGACGGGGAGATTCAATTGTCTAAGTGACAACAGATCGCCCATCAGCATGGATATGCCACCATCGCCTGAGAGTGTGACCACCTGACGGCCAGGATGAGAGATTTGCGCGCCGATGGCCTGCGGCAGCGCATTGGCCATCGATCCATGATTGAAGGAACCCAGCAGTCTCCTGCGACCGTTCATCGTCAGATAACGCACAGCCCATATCACAGGAGTTCCCACATCTGCGGCAAAAATGGCATCCTCGGCAGCGAGTTCATCGAGCACCTTGGCGACATATTGCGGATGAATCGGCCGTTGCCCCGGTTGACCTGTTGCCAGATCATCCAAATCCTTGCGCGCTGTGCGATAGTGGTCGAGCGATGCATCCAGAGGACGGCGATCCTGCTTTTGTTCAATCTCCGGCAGCAGCGCACGTAGGGTTTCCGCTATACCGCCCACTACCCCCTAGTCCACGTGACTGCGGCGTCCCAGTTGCTCACCGCGAATGTCAATTTGCACGACGCGCGCTTTCTTCGGATAGAACTGTTGATAAGGAAAGTCCGTCCCCAGCATCAGTAGCGTCTCGCAGTTCATCATGGCATGGT
>WSSedL1CaDRAFT_10001919_pt1 | contig 11314 bp, 9 predicted proteins | sample WetSurSL1Cattail_FD_9464 | JGI IMG/M metagenome (IMG submission 9464)
ATTACAATAGTCAAATCTTCTCTTGAATCAGATCTGCTTACCACAATAGGATTACGGGCGCGCATGATGGGGCCAAAGAGGGGATGCTTCACAAGGCTGTCTTTCACTACAAAAGTAACTTCTTTAATTGGAGCAATGATACCCGGGAAAATCATAGTTTCGAGCGTACTCATATGGTTGCTTACAAAAACCACAGGCCCCTGGCAATTACGTATATTTTCCAGTCCAGTTATATGAAATCTGCCGCCACATGCTTCAATCGTTTCAAAAATATCCAATGAGGTTGATACCCAATTAGCTGTGTCGTAAGCGCCATGCAAAGCTATTTTTCTGCTTTTAAAAACAACGCTAACATATTTTATAAAAAAATACCAACGGGAGCTTAGTAATAGCCTGTCATAAATTGATCTTGGTGTATTGTTGTCAGTGTTATAAGTGCTTTGATTAATGAGAAGATCCTTCACAGCTATATCTATTAAACAATTATTAACGTTTTCAGATTGCAAATATATTATTTATTTTCTGAGGTGATTAGTTATAAGCAAGACTTTATAAAATTCAAAAAAAATTAATGGCTCTCCTTAAAGGGTAATCACTATTTTTGTAATTTTGTGCTGTTTTAAACAATTTATTAATAATTAAAAATATGAGTATGAAAAAAAATATTATTGTTTTATTAGCGGCCTTATTTGTTTTGTCAGTGAGCAGTTTTGGACAGGAAAAAGCCAAAACCACTTCTAAGAGTAAGACTGAGCAATCCAAATCAAAGGATACCAAGACTACAAAGGCTGATGCAAAAACTACAAAAACAGACACAAAGGCCACAAAGACAGACACAAAAACCACACAAACAGATACAAAAGCCGATACTAAAAAAGATGCCTCAGCTACTAAAGGTACTGACAAGCCAGCAGCTGGCGATAAAGCATTAGCAGGCAAAAAGGGCCCCGATGGACAACCTGTTTATGAAGGTTCTAAAGGCGGACAATATTACATCAATAAAAATGGTAACAAAACCTATTTAAAAGCAGAAGATAAGGCTGTTTCCGGAAAAAAGGGTCCGGAAGGACAACCTGTTTATGTTGGACCACAAGGTGGAGAATATTACATCAATAAAAATGGTAACAAAACTTATTTGAAAAAATAAAATCCTTATAAAATATTTAAAAGAACCGGCTAAAGGCCGGTTTTTTTATGCTAATATTTCAAAAATTAAACTTTAATATTCAAGATTTCATCCTAGGTTTTCTACAATTGGTGTAAAACTTGATTATTTGCAATTAGTTGTTTTGACATTTTTAGTACTTTTGCCGCCGAAGGAGAATACATTTTTAAATGAAAAAATTTTATACGGTAACCCAAATTGCTAATAAAGATAGTAGCGATTTGGTTTTTGGCATATTGCTTAACAAAGAACACAGGATTTATGAGGGACATTTTCCTCAACAACCCGTTGTCCCCGGAGTATGCATGACCCTTATGATCCGGGAGCTAGCTGAAGAGGCTGTTGGAAGTAATTTTATGTTCTCGGAGATAAGCAATATTAAGTTTTTAGCCATAGTGAATCCAATGGTAAACACTGAACTTTTGATCAAATTAAAGGTAGATTTGCTTGAAACTGGCAGCTATAGTGTTAAGGCGTCAGTAGAATTCGCTGACAGGATATTTTTAACGTTGAAAGGTAAACTCTCTACCATAAAAACTTCTTCCGATATTGATTTTTCTATGATTGATAAATTTGAACCGGAAGCCTGATGATGGATAGCCAATTATGTAAGGATAAACTCCGTAAGCTTAAGTGCTGTTTAATAATTCCCACTTATAACAACTGCAAAACCATAGAAAGCGTTATTCATTCGGTCTGGCAATATGCTGATGATATTATAGTTGTAAATGATGGATCAACAGACAATACCCCTGAAATACTTAAGTCCTTTGATTATATTACAATTGTAAGTTATAACAAAAACAGGGGCAAGGGTTATGCACTGCGTCAAGGGTTTAACAAAGCGGAGGAATTAGGATTTGATTATGGAATTACAATAGATTCTGACGGACAGCATTTTGCTGAAGATATTCCTACTTTTGTTGGAAAAATTGAAGAAGTACCGGGTTCACTTATTGTTGGTGCACGGAATATGAGTCAGGACGGTATCCCAGGTAAAAGTAGTTTTGGAAATAAATTTTCGAACTTCTGGTATCATTTGGAAACCGGAATTCATTTACCTGATACCCAGTCTGGATTTCGTCTCTATCCTGTTAAAAAGATCAATCAGAAACATTACTTCACCCGTAAATATGAATTTGAAATTGAAGTATTGGTGAGGGCTGCATGGGATGAAATACCTGTCGTTTCAGTACCTATCAAAGTTTTTTATGCTCCAAATACGGAAAGAGTTTCTCATTTCAGACCATTTCGTGATTTTGGCAGGATAAGCGTACTAAACACTGTTTTGGTGTTTTTGACCATCGTTTATGTGATGCCTTTTTCATTTTTCCGTCATTTTTCGAAAGACAAAATCAAAGAATTTATCAAATATAAATTAGTCAAGAGTAGTGATTCAAACCTTAAACTTGCTTTTTCAATTGCATTTGGCGTATTCATGGGTATAATACCCATATGGGGTTATCAGATGTTGTTGGCCATTTTTTTGGCATGGTTGTTAAAATTGAATAAAGTAATTGTTATTGCAGCCGCTAACATAAGCCTTCCGCCAATGATTCCATTGATACTTTATTTTAGTTATATTACAGGCGTTTATGTAACAGGTTCAAGTATCAGAATGAATTTTTCGGAAATCAGTTTTCATGTCATTAAACAAAATTTATATTGTTATATTATTGGAAGTTTTGCGTTTGCATCGCTAATGGCCATTTTTATGGGTACTCTTTCATACGTATTAATTCGGATATTCCGCAAAAAATAATTTGCAATGGCTTCAATATTTTTATGGATATATAATTTCTTTAAAATAAGACCGGTTTTATTTAGAATTGGAGTAACGGCCGTTTGTCTGTTGGTCGTATTTTATGCAGTTCAAATACGTTTTGAAGAGGACATTACCAGGTTTATCCCCAAGGGAAAAGAAGTAGAAGAGCTTAATGAGGTGTTCAAAAATCTGAATCTCAAGGATCGCCTCATGATTGAACTTTCGGAAAACAATTCACAGGTAGCAGATCCTTCAAAGCTTATCAATGTTGCTGATACTTTGGTTGATCGTTTGAATAAAGAGTATAAGGATTATATCTCGAAAACGTTTTATGCTGTGTCAGATCAGTCTGTTTCCGGGTTTTACAATTATATCCTGAATAACCTTCCGATTTTTCTGCAAGAAAAAGATTATCAGAAGATTGATTCGCTAATGACAGATACGGCTATTGAAAGCACAATAAGCCGGAATTTTGATAATCTGAATAGGGTAACCAGCTTCATTTTTAAACCCTTTATAATTTCAGATCCGCTTCATATTGGTGCGATAGCGGCGAAACGCTTACAATCGTTACAGGTAACTCAAAATTATGATATTATTGACAACCATTTCTTTTCAAAGGACCATAAACATTTACTGATCTATATAAATCCGTCACATCCGGCTTCTGAAACGTCGAAGAATGGAAAATTAATTGATGGATTAGATGAACTGATTGCTAGGGCAGCTAAATCAGATCCTTCTGTTACAGTTACTTATTTTGGATCTCCGGCCGTTAGCGTTTGTAATGCAAGGCAGATAAAAGCCGATACTATGCTTACCCTGACCATTGCCTTAATCATCATCGTATTATTTATCAGTTTTGCCTTTCGTAAGAAGTTTATTTCCATAGTAATCGTTATTCCTGTTATATTCGGCATTGCCTTTTCACTGGCGCTGATGTACCTGATTAAGGGTCAGATTTCGGCAGTGGCCATTGGAGCCGGTTCCATTGTATTTGGTATTGGTTTGAGTTATTCTCTTCATCTGTTTAATCATTTTAAACATACGCAATCTGTAACCGCTGTTATTAACGACCTTACCAATCCCATGACGATAGGTAGCTTTACTACTATTGCGGGTTTTCTGAGCTTATTATTTGTGAGTTCAGAGGCGCTACAGGACTTTGGTTTATTATCAGCATTGAGTCTTTTGGGTACTATTTTATTTTGTCTGATTGTAATGCCTCATTTTCTCAAGCCGTCAAAGGGAGATGTAAATGATCATCATAAAGATTTTGCTTTTTTTCGGTTTATCGATAAAATTAGTGCTTACAAGTTCGAAGGGAATTATTGGATCATCATTTTAATTGCGGTCATATCAGTTGTTTTTTGGTTCACTTCCAAAAGAACAAGTTTCGATAGTGATATGATGAATCTTAACTACACTACCGAAAAGCTTAAAAATGCAGAATCGCAGCTTAATCAAATACTTGGGGAATCAACAATAAAACCGGTCTTCTTGGTTACCACGGGAATCACGCTTGATAAAGCTTTGCAAAATCAAGCATTTATGGAAAAAAGGCTGGATTCCCTTAAACAAGCAGGCTTGATTCAGCAATATGCCAGTCCCCGCTGCATCCTTATCGGAACAGATGAACAAAAGATAAGAATAGCCAGATGGCAAAACTATTGGACACCTGAACGCAAGGATTTTCTTAAAAAGACATTGGTAACTAAAGGGCTGGGAAAAGGATTTACGAAAACAGCTTTTAATCCGTTTTTGTCATTGCTTGATAAGTCATTTAAGCCTGTTAATATGCTTGAAGATCCTCAATTGCAATCTTTATTAAAGGGCGATTGGATTAATACATCGGCCAAGAGGGTAATGGTGATTAGTATTGCCAATCTTCGGCAGGCAGACAAGGATGTTGTTTACAACAAATTAGCCAATATCAATAATACGGTTGTTTTTGATAAACAATACTTTGCTAAGAAATTCATTAATATCCTGAATGTCGATTTTAATTTTGTTTTATATACCTGTTCATTGTTGGTGTTTATTACCATGTTACTTTCGTATGGTCGTTTTGAACTTACCGTTATGACGTTCTTGCCCATGGCCGTAAGTTTTCTTTGGATTTTAGGTATCATGGGACTTTTTAATATAAAGTTCAACATCATCAATATAATTATTTCAACATTTATTTTCGGCCTGGGCGACGATTTCAGTATATTTATTCAGGATGGCCTGCTGCAGGAATACCGGACAGGCAAAAGTCTTTTATCTTCGCATAAGAGCGCTATATTTCTTTCTGCGTTTACTACTATTGTGGGGGTTGGCGTTCTTATCTTTGCAAAACATCCCGCCCTAAGATCTATTGCTAATATTTCTATTATTGGAATGTTATCGGTTGTAGTCATCTCATATACTGTTCAGCCGCTTCTTTTCAAGATATTTATCGGAGGAAGAACAAGCAAAGGACGATTCCCTTTTACCTATAAGAGTTTCTTTCTTACCGTTTTTTCATTTGTTTATTTTATGACAGGATGCTTCCTCTTATCCTTTTTAGGTATCATTATTTTTTGGCTTTTTCCTGTTTCCAAAGCAACAAAGAAAATATGGTATCATAAGGTGCTGCAACTTTTCCCCATGTCGCTGGTTTACATCATGTTTAATTTAAAAAAGAACATTGTTAATCCACACCATGAAGATTTTTCGAAACCATCTATAATTATTGCAAACCACCAGTCTTTTCTGGATATCCTGGTAACATTGATGCTCAGTCCAAAATCAATCATGGTAACCAACAAGTGGGTATGGAATTCTCCTTTTTTCGGGAAAGTTGTGAAGCTTGGTGGTTTCTTTCCTATAGAAAAAGGTGTGGAAAATGGAATCGACTATTTTGAACAGCGGATAAAAGAAGGTTATTCAATCATTATTTTTCCGGAAGGTTCCCGGCAGCCGGATTGTGTGATTAAGCGTTTTCATAAGGGCGCATTTTATCTCGCGGAAAAACTGAAAGTAGATATTGTGCCAGTTATCATCCAGGGGAATGGCGAAGTTATGACCAAGGGCGACGATTTTTATCTGAAGAATGGTAGTCTTTCAATGAAAATACTTGGACGGATTACGCCTGAAGATACAACATTCGGAGATTCTTATCAGGAAAGGACCAAAAAGGTCAAAGAGTATTTCAGGGAACAACATGAAATTTTTAAAATTGAATGCAGTAACCGGAATAATCCATATTTCAGATACAAACTTATTAAGAACTATACTTTTAAGGGACCTGTTTTGGAATGGTACCTGCGCGTAAAACTGAGAATGGAGAAAGATTATGAACAATTTCACAGTTTAATTCCTTTAAAAGCCTCGATAGTTGATGTTGGTTGTGGCTATGGATTTATGGCTTATATGCTTGGCTTTTTGTCGGAATATAGAACCATTACGGGAATCGATTATGATGAGGAAAAAATAGAGGTGGCAAATCATTGTTTTTCAAAAGATGAAAGATTTACATTTATCAGTACAGATGCGTTGACTTTTACTTTCCCCAAAAGTGATGTTTATGTGGTTAGTGACATGTTACATTATCTTCCTATTGAAAAGCAACATCAGCTTATATTACGTTGTATGGAAAGTCTTAACCCCAATGGTAAACTTATCATTCGTGATGCAGATAGTAGTATGCATCAAAAACACCGAATTACAAGGCTTACAGAAATCATTTCAACCCGCTTAATGGGATTTAACAAAACATCAGGAAAGCTTGAATTTACTTCACAGGAAACCATCCTGAATTCAGTTTCCGGTTTTAATGTGAATATAGATATCATTAAAAATGATAAACATACATCGAATATTATTTATGTTATTTCAAAAAAAGACTAACCAAAAACTACTTTATGGAAAAGAAAGTACTTATTGTTTATTACTCCCAAACAGGACAAATGACGGATATTTTAAAATCCATAACCAAACCATTGACAGAGGCCGGTCATGTTAAGTTGTGTTATGAGGAATTAAAGCCAATCCCAGCATTCCCATTTCCATGGAGCGCCAGTCAGTTCTTTCAGGCTTTTCCGGAATCAATTAAAGGTATTCCATGTGCCCTGGAACCTTTAAGTGTTTCTCCTGACGAGCATTTCGATTTGGTTATTGTAGCATACCAACCATGGTATTTATCGCCTTCCATACCATTCCATGCCTTTTTTCAGTTAGAAGCAGTAAAACGCTTATTAGCCAATAAGCCGATAATTACAGTTATTGGATGTCGGAATATGTGGACAATGGCTCAGGAGACCATTAAGAAATATATAAAAGCAGCCAATGGAAAGCTTGTTGGTAATATTGTTCTTCGGGATAAAGCTCCGAATCTGTTAAGCGTAGTTTCAATTGTAAGATGGTTATTGAAAAACAAAAAGGAACGATACCTGAAAATAATTCCCCCTGCCGGAGTTTCAGCGAGTGATATAGCCAATGCCGATCGGTTTGGAAAAACCATTTTAAGTGCCTTAGATAACAATACGTTGGATGTTCTGCAGGAGAGTCTGATCGCTGAAGACGCTGTTGATATATTGCCAAGCCTGGTGATGATTGAAAAAAACGGGAACCGTATCTTCAACATACTGGCATCGTGGGTTCTGAAAAAAGGTGGCTATGGTGATCCGGCTAGAAATGGGAGATTGGTATTTTTTAAATATTATTTGTTTTTTGTCATTTATGTGGTTTCCCCATTTGGATCTTTGGTGTTTGCAATAACAAATCCTTTTCGCAGGGGAGCTATTAAAAAGAAAATAGCTTATCATCAATCTGTCAATTCATAAGGGATTATAATTATTGAGTTTCTTATGATGATTTTGCAGGAATTAAAAATATCATAAGTATTTTTTTTAGATTTGCGATTTTATTTAATTAATACAGAAGCTGTAAGTTTTACTCTATGTCAAACGAAGTTTACATTACTAAATTAGCCAAATTTCTTCCTAACAAGCCGATTTCAAACGATGAGATGGAGGATTATTTAGGCATGATCGATAACCAACCTTCAAAAGCACGAAGGATCGTATTGAGAAATAATGGTATTAAAACCAGGTATTACGCTATTGATAAAGAAGGAAATTCGACACATTCTAATGCAGAAATAACAGCCATTGCAATAGAAAAGCTGTTTGATGAAAGGTTTACCCGCAATGATATTGAATTATTGGCCTGTGGCACAACCTCACCCGACCAAATTCTGCCTTCACATACATCTATGATTCACGGATGTCTGAACATTCCAAGTATTGAACTAGCCTCATTTCAAGGTTCATGCTGTTCAGGGATACAAGCTCTTAAGTTTTGTTATCTTTCAGTGCTTGCCGGGAATACCACAAATGCAGTTTGTGCTGGTTCTGAGCACCTTTCGAAATGGATGCTTTCGAAAAATTTTGAAAACGAATCCAAAAAAATTCGTCTTTTGGAAGCCAATCCCATGATTGCTTTTGAAAAGGAATTTTTACGCTGGATGTTATCTGATGGGGCAGGGGCTGCTTTATTGGAAAGTCAGCCATATGGAGAACAGTCATTGAAAATAGAATGGATAGATATCCGTTCATACGCCAACCAATTGGAAACATGCATGTATGCAGGTTCAGAAAAGGATTGTGATGGAAAATTATTGGGATGGACTGAATTTGAAGCAGAAGACTGGTTGCATAAATCCATTTTTTCGCTTAAACAGGATACAAGACTTCTTGGTGAAAACATTGTAAAAATGGGCGGCCTGTTCCTGAAAGATATTCGTGCAAAAAGAAATTTCGATCTGGATACCATTGATTACTTTTTACCACACATTTCATCCGAATATTTCAGAGGGAAAATTCTAGAAAATTTTGAAGAACTCGGGTACGACATTCCAGCGCATAAGTGGTTCACTAATCTTTCTTCGGTAGGTAATATTGGGGCAGGTTCCAGCTTCATTATGCTGGAAGAATTATTTAATTCGGGCCAATTGAAAAAAGGACAGAAACTGCTGCTTATGGTTCCGGAAAGTGCTCGTTTTAGCTATGCTTTTGCGTTGCTAACAGTTTGTTAAATCAACTATTATGAAAATTGAAGAAGTTCCACAAGACCAAGGCTTTCTCGTAGAAGGAAAACTTCGCGACGTTTGTTATGCGGTTGATGAAAATGGACAGTATACAAAAAAATTGAGCACAGGCTGGGATCCTAAAAATGCAGCCATGGTAATGGCATGGGATGTCGTATTTGAGCGCGTTGAGGAAGTGCGCAGTAAAGTTTTAGCTGGTGATCTAAGCCCGATTGCATTTTATATGGAACTTAACGTGATGGATGCTCAAATACTTGCAGATTACACAGGGTTATCCAAATTTAAAGTGAAGAAACACCTTAAAATGAAGAAATTCCTTGGACTTGAACCCAACGTATTGCAGCAATATGCTACTACATTCAATATTTCTGTTGAAGATTTGCAGAATATTGAAAAAATTAAACAGTTTGAACTAAAACATGAAGCTTAACTTTCAGCATAATATGGCAGCCCATTGCGAAAATGGGGTGACATCCAATCTTTTAAAATTTTACGGAGTTAACCTGAGCGAACCAATGGTTTTTGGTTTGGGATCCGGATTATTCTTTTCTCACATGCCTTTTATCAAGCTTAATGGCATGGCAGTAACCTCTTTTCGACCCTGGCCAGGGGCAATATTTAAAAGGGTTACTGGCATACTCGGCATAAAGTATTCACATAAAAAATTCAATAATCAACAAAACGCCATGCAGGAGCTTGATGAGCTTCTGACTCAGGGAATACCGGTAGGAATGCTGGTGGGCGTATTCAACCTGCCTTATTTTCCCAAGGAATTTCGGTTTCATTTCAATGCGCATAACATTACAGCTTTTGGAAAAGAAGGCGATACTTATTTCATCAGCGATCCCGTTATGGAAAACGTGGAGACGCTCAATACATCGGAACTTTTAAAAGTCAGATACTCCAAAGGTACATATCCTCCAAAAGGTCGGATGTACCACATAACAGAGGTACCGAAGAACATCGATCTTAAATCGGCTATTGTAAAGAGTACCCGAAAAACGGCCAAAGACATGCTTACCATTCCAATACCTATGTTTGGCGTGAAAGGAATTCGTTTTATGGCCAAACGTATCCGAAAGTGGCCGGCAAAGTTTGGGCCCAAAGACGCTGCGCTTAATCTGAGTCAGGTGATAAGGATGCTTGAGGAAATTGGTACTGGTGGTGCTGGTTTCAGGTTTATCTATGCTGCATTTTTACAGGAGAGTGCGGAACTATTAAATCAGCCCTGGCTTAATGATGTTTCGAAAGAAATGACCGAAATAGGTGATAAATGGCGTGAATTTGCTTATCTGGCAGCCAGATGTTTCAAAAAACGTGACGGTGGAGAAGTTACTTACGACATGTTGGCCGATATATTAATGGTTATTGCTGACAGAGAAGAAAAGGTATTTCATCAATTAAAGCAAATTAAGCTATGACAGACAATGGCATAGCCATCCAAATAAGCAATCTTACTAAATTTTACAGGGGTAGTACAAAACCCGCTCTTAACCATATTTCGCTTTCTATTGAAGAAAATGCAGTATACGGTCTGCTTGGGCCAAATGGCGCCGGTAAAACCACAACCATAAAAATTCTATGTGGGTTGCTCTCTTTAACTGGTGGAGAAGTTGTCATTGGAGGCCATTCTCTTGGTGATGGTTTTAAGCGGATTCGAAAAATTATAGGTGTTGTTCCCCAAGATATTGCATTATATCCAACCCTCACCGCACGCGAAAACCTTTCTGTTTTTGGGGGGATTTATGGTTTGAGAGGAAAACCTCTTTCCAACCGAATTGAAGAATTATTGCATATTTTCGGCCTCGAAAAAAGTCAGCATCATCGGATAAGTCGTTATTCCAGCGGGATGAAACGTCGGATTAACCTCATAGCCGGATTGTTGCATAACCCTCAGATCCTTTTTCTCGATGAACCTACAGTTGGAGTTGATGTGCAATCGAAGAAGGTAATTCTCGAAAACCTTCTATCCATCAATAAACAAGGCACCACCATAATATATACCTCGCACTACCTTGAAGAAGCTGAGAATATCTGCACCCGCATCGCAATTATTGATGAAGGTCAGATCATTACTCAAGGTTCTCCCAAGGAGCTTATAGCTTCAGATCAATCATTTTCAACCCTCGAGGATGTTTATTTGCATCTCACCGGGAAAACACTCAGGGATTAATGCAGGCACTTTTAAAACTTATATATAAAGACATTTTATTGCTTATCCGTGATATCGGCGGATTAGCCATGTTATTTTTAATGCCTGCCGTATTGGTATTGATTATGACTTATCTCCAGGATACGTCCTTCAAGTCTA
>WSSedL1CaDRAFT_10001920_pt1 | contig 11313 bp, 9 predicted proteins | sample WetSurSL1Cattail_FD_9464 | JGI IMG/M metagenome (IMG submission 9464)
CCGAACTGATTGGGGGATTGGAATCCCTGATCACGCCCGGTGATCATGTAATGTTAAAACCCAATTTTATTTGTGAGGCCGATTATAAAACCGGCGCTACCACCAATCCCAATGTGGTATTTGCTGTAGCCGAGCTATGCAAGGAAATGGGCGCTAAAAAGGTGACCATTGCCGAAGGGTCCGCCATCGGTACGGATACGGATAAAGTATTCGACGCCTTAGGTATCCGGGAGCTGGCCCGCCAGCACCAATGCGATGTGGTGAATTTGATCAAAGATGAATTTACATATTGCATGAATCCTTTGGGGCGGAATATCAAAAGAATCCGTTTACCGCGCACCTTTATCGAAAGCAATGTGGTAATTAACATACCGGTGATGAAGACCCATGACGCCTTGGCGGTGACCCTCGGGCTGAAAAACTTAAAAGGCATCATCCATCAGTCCGACAAAAAAAGATTTCATAAATGGGGCCTCAGCCAGACCATTGTCGATCTGGGACATTTGGCAATGCCGGAATTGACCATTATCGACGGCACCATAGCCCTTGAAGGAATGGGGCCGGTGGTGGGGAAAGCGGTCAATTTAGGATTGTTACTGGCTTCCACCGATACAGTAGCCGCCGACAGAGTCGCCATGGAGATTATGGGTTTTGAACTTTCGGAAGTGGAATATATCAAGCTTGCCGGTGAACAGGGACTAGGCTGCACGGATCTGGCCCAAATAAAAATCGTCGGTCAGTCTTTAGAGAGTGTTAAAAGGCCCTTTGAGCGCTTAAGTCTGGACCCGCAAATTCTGGAGGAAATGGACATCCGTTTAGTGGCCTGCGATGCTTGCAGCGGCTGTAACAATGCCATTAGTTCCTATCTCTATGACCAATACCTGAAAGGCACGCTGGAAAAGCTGAGGGGATGTACCCTGATTTACGGGCAAAATCCTTATATCCCCGAGGGCAACCATGGCAAAATAATCCGTTTGGGTGTTTGTACCCGGAATGTAAAAATGGAGCAAGGAATTTATGTACCCGGCTGCCCCCCTCATCCGATGCATATCGATGATTTTGTCAGCGGAAAAGGGCTGGAACGGGCCTAAGGAGTTTTACTATGTTATATTGGCTAAAATTTATCTATATCACTTTCTTTATGCCCCCGGGAATCTTTATCGTTCTTTTGTTGGGCCTTGGCGGATGGCTTTTGCATAAAAAAGAACGGGGCATTGCCTTCGTAATGCTGGGGATGGCTTTTCTCTTGTATATAGTTTCTAACTATTGCTGCAGTGACTTATTAATGCATTCATTGGAATACCGCTACCGGCCGTCGGCCAGGATCCAAGGGGATGTGATTGTAATGCTCGGCGGAGGGGCTACGCTCCATACACCGAATTTACACCATCAGGGTCATTTATCCGGGGCCGCGGCGAACCGTTTATTAACTTGTATTCAGCTTGAACATCAATTGAAAGTGCCCCTCATTGTCTCGGGTGGACAAGTATTCAAAAATACCGGCCGGGAAGCGGAAATTGCTCAAGCGATTTTGATTGATACAGGAATACCGGAAGAGCGTATTCATATTGAGAACCAAAGTTTAAATACGACCCAGAATGCCGAAAATACTGCATTACTATTGGCTAAATATCATTACCGCCATCCGATCCTGGTCACTTCGGCATTTCATATGGCCCGGGCGGTGAAACAATTTAAAAAGGCAGGAATTTCGGTGACACCTTTTCCTACCGATTACCGGACCAATGAAAAACTGGATTTTATTGCCGTTGATTGGGTTCCCACCTCGGAAGCGCTGGATAATTTCAGTATCGCCCTGAAGGAATATTACGGGCTTTTGGCGGCAAAGTGGTATTAAGCTAAGAAAGAACTCTTGTCTAGAACGAATGTTCGTGCTATAATGATTCCAGAACGTATGTTTGCCTCGAGAGGATCTAAGCAATGGACGTTTTGGACAAAGTGCAAATATTAGCTTCAGCCGCCAAATACGACGCTTCTTGCGCTTCCAGCGGCAGTACCCGCCAAAATAACGGCAAGGGGCTGGGGAATGCTTCTTCATCTTCGGTCGGAATCTGCCATAGTTGGGCGGCGGACGGCCGTTGTATTTCTCTGCTGAAGATTTTGTTTTCCAATTATTGTGTCAATGATTGCGCTTATTGTGTCAACCGGCGCAGCAACGACATTCCCCGCAGCTCTTTTACCATTAATGAGCTGGTTGATTTAACCATCAATTTTTACCGCCGTAATTATATCGAAGGGTTGTTTTTGAGCTCCGGGGTTTTTGCCAGTCCCGATCGGACCATGGAGATTTTACTCCAGGTCATTAAAAAATTGCGCCGGGAACAGCATTTTAACGGTTATATCCATCTGAAGGTGATTCCCGGGGCCAGCCAGGGGTTGATCCGGGAAGCCGGGTTTTATGCCGACCGGCTCAGCGTTAACATCGAACTTCCCTCGGAACAAGGACTGAAGTTGCTAGCGCCTGAAAAAAAACGAAGCGACATCTTGACCCCGATGTCGTATATCGGCGCCCGAATTCACCAGAGTCGCGATGAGCAAAAACATTTTCAAAAAGCGCCTCATTTTGCCCCCGCCGGCCAAAGCACTCAACTTATCGTAGGAGCTTCGCCGGAACCCGATTACCAGATTCTACGCTTGGTAGAACAGCTTTATCATAAGGTCAATCTTCGCAGAGTCTATTACTCAGCCTANGTACCGGTCAATACCAATCGNTTTTTACCGGCCCTCAATATAGCGCCGCCCCTNAAAAGAGAACANCGCCTTTATCANGCGGATTGGTTAATCCGCTTTTATAAATTCAGGGCCGATGAAATTGTTGGTCCAACGCAGCCNTTATTGGATCCGGAATTGGATCCTAAAACCAACTGGGCGTTGCGGAATCTTCATTTATTTCCGGTTGAAGTGAATCGGGCTGATTATGAAACTTTATTACGGATACCGGGAGTCGGTTTGAAATCAGCCGAAAGGCTGTTGGCAGCCAGAAAATTCGGCGGTATCCATTTGAATGATCTGGCAAAACTCGGAGTGGTCTTAAAAAGAGCTCGTTATTTCATAACCTGCCAGGGTCAATCTTTGGAGAAACTGGACAATGACACTCTCATTCGCCGGAGTTTACTTCTCAACGATTATCCGTTGCCTCCGCCATCTTCAGGTAATCAGTTATCCTTGTTCAGCGAAATCTAACGGAGTGAAAAATGATTTATTATCAATATGACGGAACGTTTGAAGGATTACTCACTGCCTTTGCCTGTGCATTGAAAGAAAAGGAGCCGGTCGAGAACATCGGAAACGTCGAATTTCAAGCCGATTTGTTTACGGAGATCCGCGAGATAACGACCGATCCGGATTTGGCAGACGTATTCTTTGATTATTTAAAAAAAAAGCTGTCGAAAACCAGCCTTCTNAATATCGGTTATTGTTTTCTATCCGAAGAAACCGGGATTGAAAAAGTANTGCTTCATTATATCCGGTTACTATTGAAGCAAGGTGAAAAGGTCAATGACCTTTTGGTTGATCCGGCAATTTTCAGGATCAGGCNCACTTGTGAAAAGGTTGACTATGAAGTCTTGCGGATGCAGGGTTTTATCCGTTTTCGAAAACTACGTAACCAGGTTTATTACGGGCCGATAGCTCCCGATCATAATGTGATTCAATTGCTGGCGCCTCATTTTAAAGCCAGGTTTGCCGATCAACGATGGCTTATTCATGATACCCGGCGTAAGACCGGTATATATTATAACGGCGCCCAAGTTCGTTTCCTTCCTTGGGTGGAAATGTCCGCCGCAGTCCAATCCGTGATGAAACCTTTCCAAGCAGAGCAGGAATCGGTTTTATTGGACAAGGAAGAATTGAAGTATCAGCAAATATGGGATCAATACTTTCAGAAAGTTGCCATTACCGAACGCCGGAATAAAAGACAACAACGGCAAAGAATGCCCGAAAGGTACTGGCGTTATCTGGTAGAGAATGTGGCTGAATATTAATCCAGCAACCCTAAAAAAAATTCGAGTTTTTGATGTTTGAAGTCCGCCATGGGCTCATAATTTTTGAATGTCGTAAATATCTCCCATGATTCCATCAAACGACGCAATTGATCAACACCGGTTGGCTGGCCTAATCGAAGCGCCTCCGCAAAATAAGGAATTAAATGTTGAAAGACCATTTGGGCTATATAGCTTTGAAAAGGCTGTACAACTTTGGAGCGGACTTCCTGATAGTTCCCACTTTGTGTATAATTTTTATCATGGATGGCCGGAATGGCCAAATCATAGAGCACTTTTAACAAGAGATGGGGCATTTGAATCTTTGCAGGATGATATAAAATTGGCAGTTTCTCCATACTGGCCCTGTTCCATACCTGGGTAACCACATCAAGGTTATTACCGTAGCGTTGGCACCGGTTGTCCAAAATCCCTTTGAAGCGCTCTGAAAATTGTTGGTTGCCTGCAGTGGGTCCGGCATATGAAAAAACAAAAATATCCGGTTTTCTGTTCGAAGTCGGCCAATTTTCATTTAAAAATAGAGCGGTAGTAGAGGCTAATACCCCGCCAAGGCTATGTCCGGTTAAATAAATGGCAATTTTTTGATCCATCGTCAGGGCCGTTTGAGCTTCCCTTTCCAAAAAAGTACGCATATCCATCCCGCTTGAAGGATCGGTTAATTTCTTCAGTAGAATGGTTGAAGCAATATTGGTGCCAAAGGAAATGGCAGGGTTATCCCCAATTGGCTCCCCGGGCGGGATGATCCCCTGGAAGGGGACTTGACTCCAGGCTATCAAGGAACCGACCCAGAAATCCTGAAAAATCCATTCGAATAAGTTCAAGGGGTTGGTGCCGCGAATTGCCACATAAAAATCAGTCGGTTTATCCAAATTCTTAACGATGAAAACCATGGAATCAACTTTATCATCTTGGAACGGCCTTTTGGCTCGATAATAAGCAGGGCCCCAAACCGTTATCAAATGACCCAGCCAAGGCAGATAATGTTCCAAACATCGATCCATCCTTTTTTTTGAAAACTCTTGATCACCTCCTTCATAGGCTAAAAAAGCCAAAATCAGAGCTCTTTGCTTAATCATCTCATTCCCATTGTTCAAGTAGAACGCTCCCTGTTATGTTGATTAATTATTGATAATTATGATAATATAGTATCTGTTGGCATCATTATTTATGAAATTGGCACATTGAAAAACGATTTTGGGGAAAAACCCAATCATCCTGGTGAAGGAGTTTTAACATTTGGAAAACATCCTTTCGATCGAACAGATTTTTAAACCCGGCAATTCAATTCAGCTTATTTTTACAGAATGCAAGGGTCAGATTCAATCCTTTACCGCTACTGTGAAAAATTTTATAGAGGAAGGTTTATATATCATAACGGAAGAGGAAACTATTGATAATCTCTTGGATACCGGTGTCGAAATGATCATTCAATACGAGAGTCCCGATGGAATCAAATATCTTTTTAACACCTATAAGATTGCCAAAATTATGAAGAACGCATCCACACTGATTTGTGCGCGGCCCTGGAAAATGAGTTCTTCGTTACAATATCGATATTTAGGGCCACAAGTCGATACGCCCTGGAAGGTTCGTTCAACATCTCTGCGGCGTTATTTCCGGATCAAGATCGATTTGCCCTTTTATTATATACTGGATGATATTATTCATGTTGGAAGGATCATGGACTTATCACTGGGTGGACTTTTTGCCGTTGTCCTACCCGATCCCCGGCTTATACTCCAGCATCAGCTTACTTTTCAGCTTCAACTTCCCAAGACGGAACCCTTTGAATTACTAGGCGAAATTGTTCGGAGTCAAACAATTGAAAATACCAAATTGGGAATCGCGATCAATTTTTTGGATGTCCCTGATGAAAAACGGCAGGCAATTGCCGCTTGTTTACAGGAATTTTAATAAATTCCATTGGCAATTTGGAGGATGAGATGGAGTGTTCAAGATGTCGGATAGTCAATATTGGATAGATGCTTTGGGCTTAATAAAGCACCCTGAAGGAGGGTATTTTCAGGAAAAGTACCGTTGTCCCGAGACGGTTTCTTTGAATACTGGAACGCCGGATCAAAAAAGAAACCTGGCCTCCAGCATTTATTTTTTATTGCCCGGAAATGAGGTTTCGGCTTTCCATCGCTTGCGCTATGATGAAATCTGGTATTATCACGCCGGTTCTCCATTAATAATTTATATGATTGACGATCATGGGAAATTAACCGAACATAAGCTAGGCCTCAATGCGGGTCAAAATGAATGGCCGCAAGTGGTGGTACCGCGGGGAAATATATTCGGGGCTATAGTTTGTCAGCCTGAATCTTATACTTTAATAGGGTGTGTTGTTGCACCGGGTTTTGATTATCAGGATTTTGAATTACTGCCCCGGAAAATGTTATTAGGGCAATATCCACAATATCGTGAATTGATTTTAAAATTAACCCGCGCTGAGAAATAATTTTGAAAATTCGCAATAGAATCCGGGAATCTTCTTCTTGGGTATTTTTCAAATATTGCTTTATTTATCAATTGAAGTCTTTCATTTAGCAATGAAGAAACGGAGTCTGAAATATGGGTAAAAGTTTAGTTTTGGCTGAAAAGCCGTCGGTTGGCCGGGAATTAGCGAAAGCATTAAATTGTAATCAAAAAGGGAATGGTTGTTTTATAGGACCCAAACATATTGTATCGTGGGCGTTGGGTCACTTAGTTACTTTAGCCGACCCTGAGGTTTACAGTGAGAAATATAAAACCTGGAAGATGGAAGATCTGCCGATGTTACCTTCCAAGATGGAACTGGTCGTCATCCGAGAGACCGCCAAACAATTTGGAGTTGTAAAAGGGCTCATGAAGATGCCCGATGTTGATGAGTTGATCATCGCTACGGATGCGGGGCGTGAAGGTGAACTGGTGGCGCGCTGGATTATTGATAAGGTGGGTTTTAGAAAACCCATCAAACGTTTGTGGATCTCGTCCCAAACCGAGCGCGCCATTAAAGAGGGTTTCGCCAATTTGAAACCGGGAAAAGAATATGAGCGGCTTTATGCTGCGGCAGAATGCCGGGCCGAAGCTGATTGGTTGGTCGGGCTCAATGTCACCCGGGCGCTTACCTGTAAATATAATGCCCAACTTTCGGCCGGCCGGGTTCAAACCCCGACACTGGCATTGGTGGTAGAACGGGAAGAAGAGATTAAACGTTTTGTTCCTAAAGACTACTGGACGGTTAATGTATCGACGAGTGGATTTACCTTACAGTGGCAAGATAAGGTGAGCGGTCAAGCTCGCATCTTTGATAAACATAAAGCCGAAGAGATAGTAACCAAAGTTACCGGGCAAAGCGGTACCATGATTGAAGTAAAAAAGGAAGCCAAAAAGGATCCTCCGCCTCTTGCTTATGATCTGACTGAATTGCAAAGAGATGCGAATCGGAAATATGGTTTTTCGGCAAAAATGACTTCTTCAATTATGCAACAACTTTACGAAAATTACAAATTAGTATCTTATCCGCGAACCGATTCCCGTTATATAAGCGAAGATATAGTAGCCACCCTGCCGGAACGTTTAAAAAGTATTGCGACCGGACCGTATACTGAAATGGCGCGTAATATCCTAAAAAACAAAATCACGGTCACTAAAAGATTGGTGGATAATTCCAAAGTAACCGATCATCATGCCATTATTCCAACCGAAGAACCGGTATATTTGTCGAAGCTTAGTCCGGAAGAACAAAAGATTTATGATTTGATTGTGAAACGTTTTATTGCCGTATTATCTCCTCCTTTTGAGTATGAGCAAACCATCGTTAAGTTTGAGATTAAAGGAGAGCTTTTTTCCGCTAAAGGGAAAATCGTAAGATCGAAAGGATGGCAGGTCATCTACGCCGGACTGGGTAATATTGATGATGAAGTGGATGATGACGAGGCCAATCAATCTCTTCCGGCTGTCAATAAGGGTGACAATCTGAAAGCCGGGATGGTAAAACTGATGGCCGGTAAGACTAAGCCACCGGCGAGATATACGGAGGCAACTTTACTTTCCGCGATGGAACATCCGGGCAAAATGATTGAAGACCGGAAACTGCGGGAAGCTATGGAAAATACCAGCGGTCTGGGGACACCGGCCACCCGGGCGGAGATTATTGAAAAACTTTTTAATTCTTTCTATATGGAACGAAACGGCAAAGAGATTTTTCCGACTTCCAAAGGAATTCAACTGATTGGACTCGTTCCGGATGAGCTGAAGTCGGCTGAACTTACAGCCAAGTGGGAACAGCAGTTAACTGAGATCGGTAAGGGAAAGGGTCTGCGAGAAAATTTTATCCAAGGAATTCGTAATTATGCTACAAAGCTGGTGACCAATGTAAGCGGCGGCACTCAAACTTATAAACATGATAATTTGACCCGAGTCAAATGCCCGGAGTGTGGAAAGTTTATGCTGCAAGTTAAAGGTAAACGTGGGGAGATGTATGTTTGTCAGGATCGGGAATGCGGTTATCGTCAGGGGATCTCTCAGACTTCCAATGCAAGATGCCCGAACTGTCATAAAAAAATGGAAATACGAGGCGAAGGGGAAGGTAAAATATTTACTTGTAGTTGCGGCTATCGCGAAAAATTATCGGCCTTTACCAAACGAAGAGAAGGGGAAAAAGGAAGCGTTAATAAACGGGAAGTGCAGCAGTTTATNCAGCATCAAAANGGGAATGAGCCAATTAATACGGCGCTCGCAGATGCGTTGGCAAAATTAAAAAAGTAAATGGGATTTTTTTGACCCACCTTGAGCATTAAAAGGTAAATAATTTATTAAGTAAGCATAAATAGGAAAGGCTATCTCCATATGGAATCATTGACAGAATTGTTTAGAATTGGATACGGTCCGTCAGCTAGTCATACCATGGGGCCCCGGAAAGCATCCGAGATATTCCTGGCGCAACAACCGAATGCTCATCATTTCCGGGTTATCTTATATGGCAGCTTGGCAGCCACCGGGAAAGGGCATTTAACGGATCAAGCCATTACCGAAGCCTTAAAACCCCATCCGGTCGAGGTGGTTTGGCGGCCTGAAACCGAGTTGCCGCTTCATCCCAACGGTATGGAGTTTGAAGCCTTCGATAAGAATGGCTCCAACCTTGGAGCTTGGAGAGTCTATAGTGTAGGGGGCGGAGCTTTAAAAGTTGAAGGAGCAAGTTTGCTTCAGCATGATCTTTATGATCTCAATTCAATGGAAGAGATATTGGCAAAAGTATCCCAAAAATCAAAACCTTTATGGTGTTATGTGATTGGGCAAGAGGGAGAGGAACTTTGGGATTATCTGAAGAAAGTTTGGCATGTGATGCGGGACAGCGTCAGGCGGGGTTACAATGGAGTAGGCACTTTACCCGGAGAACTAAAGCTACCCCGGAAAAGTTTTTCATTTTTTTTAAAGGCCAGGCAAGATCGGGGTCCATTTCAGCGGACCAATCTGCTCTTTGCCTACTCATTAGCCGTCTCGGAAGAGAATGCCGCCGGAGGTCAGATCGTTACGGCGCCAACTTGCGGATCTTGCGGAGTTCTGCCGGCTATTCTTTATTATTTACAAGAAATGAATCATTTACCGGAAAAGACTATTTTACAAGCTATAGCAACTGCCGGTTTAATCGGAAATCTGGTAAAGACAAACGGTTCGATTTCCGGGGCTGAAGTGGGTTGTCAAGGTGAGATCGGGACTGCTTGTGCAATGGCTGCCGGTGCTGCAGTTCAACTTTTGGGCGGTTCGCCGGCTCAGGTAGAGTATGCTGCTGAAATGGGATTTGAACATCACTTGGGCCTCACTTGTGATCCGGTGGCCGGTTTGGTCCAGATTCCTTGTATTGAAAGAAATGCTTTTGCTTCTACCCGAGCTTTGGATTCAGCCGAATATGCCTTGCTTTCCGATGGACGCCATCGGATCAGTTTTGATGAAGTGGTTAAGACCATGATGCAGACCGGTCATGATTTGAAATTATCTTATCGGGAGACATCCACGGGTGGGTTGGCAGCGATTTACCCAAGAAAAAATAATCCAGGTGAAAATAAATTTTAGCTCTTCTTTTTAGAACAGTTGATCTTCTCTTGTGAACATAGCCTGAATTTAAAAGAAAATAATTGGTAAAATCAATGTTCTCAGTATATAATGGTATTCAACAAAAAGGGGATATTAAACAAAAAATCAATGGAAAGCCCGTCAACAAGTTTTTTCTTCCCGGTCGGCTTTCATGATTGCCAGAAAGGCTTTTAAGAAGGTGAAAGAACTGGCCCATTGGTTGGTAAAAACCGAGCCGGAGAACTACAGTTACTACGATTTGGTACGTTTGGGTCGGGATCGATGGAATGGGGTTCGTAATTTCCGGGCCCTAAAATATTTAAAAGCGATGCTCCCCGGCGACCAAGTTTTTGTTTATCATACTGGCAAAGAGAAGGCCATTGTAGGAGTGGCGGAGGTTTTTTCTATGCCTTATCCGGACCCGGAGACTGGTGATCCTAAATTGGTTGTGGTAGATTTAATTCCCCGTTATCTCTTATCCCGGACCATTTCTTTAAAAGAGATTAAGCAAAACTTCCATTTTAAAGATTGGCAATTGGTGTTAGAGCCCCGACTTTCGGTGATGCCTGTAAAGCCCGAATATTGGAAGCTTGTTTTGGAGCTGGCCGGGGCTGGTTTCTTGAAAAATTCATAGGAGTGTGTCATGAACTGGTTAAATAAGCTGGAACGAAAATTGGGCCGCTTTGCAATTCCCGGATTGATGTATTATATTATTATTTTAAATGCGTTTGTTTATTTTTTTATGTATTTAGACAAAACCGGCACTGTTTATAGTGCTTTAAATCTTGATCCGACCTTGGTGATGCAAGGGCAGATTTGGCGCTTAGTAACCTACATTTTTATCCCNCCAACAACATCCTTGCTATTTATCGTATTTGTGTTGCTATTCTACTACATGGTTGGAGTGGGNCTTGAGCAGGAGTGGGGTAGTTTCAAGTTCAACCTTTATTATTTGGTCGGCATGATCGCGACTACGATTGCCGCTTTTCTGACCGGAGGCGGGACAACCGCAGTTTACCTTAATTTATCGTTGTTTTTGGCTTTTGCTTATTTGTTTCCTGATTATGAGATCTTACTTTTTTTTATTATCCCACTCAAAGTGAAGTATTTAGCTTGGCTTAACTGGGCTTTTATTGGTTACACAGTTTTAACTCAACCCCTGGCCGATAAAATCGTAGCCATAGTATCACTAACCAATTATTTACTTTTTTTCGGGCCGGACATTATCCGCCAT
>WSSedL1CaDRAFT_10001921_pt1 | contig 11312 bp, 9 predicted proteins | sample WetSurSL1Cattail_FD_9464 | JGI IMG/M metagenome (IMG submission 9464)
GGCCGCGCTACACACCAATCTTCTTTCCGGTCTCGCCGAACAAGCGCGCATCCGCGTGCTGAAGTTTGCGCCAGCCGGAAGGCTGGTTAGCGACGTCTCGCGCGTTCTTCGCTCTCTGGCCCGCTCTCTGGACCCGCTCCATTCGTGAGCGGACGGGGCAGCCAGGCACACCCCCTGTTTTGCTCGGTTCGTTAGCCCAAGCATCGCAGGGCACCGATTGCAACTCCCGAAACGGACGACCGGTTCGTCCCCTCATTGAGCGGCAACGGGAGAATTATACGGCCACTTCTGGTGAGGGGGATTGATTTATTTTCGCCCTGATTTCATTGCGGAAATCGGCCTGAAGTGTGGGATAGATTTTGTCCGTAGACGGATTATGTGCCCCACTATGAACATCCCGCGCGCGCCAACGGCGAAGGCCCGGTCCCTCGCCCGGCTACGCTACGCTTCGCCGCAGCAAGCCGGGGATGACAGGTTTTTCAGTCCGGGAACACCGCGACGATCTTGTCGAAGATGTTGGCCCAGTTCTTGTCGATGATGGCGCCGAACTTGGCGAAGGTGATCTTGAGATAAGCCTTAATCTCGGCCTCCATCGCCCGCACGTCGGTTTTGGACGGGACATGGTTGGCAAATTTGGCGGCGACGAAACTGCACGCCGCATTGACCAGCCGGCGCAGGATTTCTTCCGTCGCGAGCTTCGACATCGGCACCGACAGCGGTTCGAAACTGCCAAATTCGCGGCTGAGCGCCCGCGATGAGGCGGCTGGCGGCTGGACGTTGCCGAGCATGGTGGCGCGCACTTGGTAATCGGGGCCGAACCCATCGGCGCCATCCATCGGCTGATAGAGGCGCAGGCGCTGCTCGACCATGTCGTAGACCTGGGCCGGGCAATCGCCGCCAGCGATAGCGACGCCGAGCTCGATGGCGCGGTCGCGGCCGATCTGCTCGCTGTGCGGCAGGGTGCCGGCCACCAGGAAGTCGGTAAGATGACAAGCGTCGTCCTTGCCGAAATGGGCCTTGTTGAGGAGTTCGCAGGCACGGCTGCGGGCCGTCTTCAATTCCTTCTCGGCGAGATAGGCGAGCAGCACCAATTCGTCGTCGATGCTGGCGATCGGCTTTTCCTTGAGCAGGCGGATATAGGACTCGACCGGGAAGCCGTAGAACTGGGTGTCGATCGGACCGAGGCAGGCGTATTTGCCCATCACGATTTTCTCGCAGGCGAGCGCCACGATGGTGCCGGCGCTCATCGCGCAATAGGGCACATACGCGGTGGTGTTCGGCCGGTCCTTGATGGCGCTGGCGATCAACTCGCAGGCAAACGCCTCACCGCCCGGGGTGTGCAGAATGAAGTCGATCGGACGATCAGCCGGCACGGCCCGAATCTCGGCGAGAATCTCGAAGGCTTCGCGCGTCGTCAGATAGCGGCGCTGGTCGGTGGGAAAATCGCGCGGGTGCCCGAAATCATGGATGATCGGAATCACCTTGCGGCTGGATGTCTCAGGCGCCGGGGTTGGCGGGAACGCCGGCTTGGGCACCCCGATTGCCACCGTTGTACGATTTGTCGCAACCGGCCCGCTGCGTTCGCTCACCACAGGCCCAGCGAGATTCGTCGCCACCGGCCCGCTCACTTCTGACGGAGCGCCCACGGCCATGGGTATTAACCCGGTGCTAACATCTGGAGGCGTTGCCGCAGCCGAGGTCTCGATGACGTCGCGCAGATTAGGCGCTTCGGCCGCCTTGGCCCGGCCGCGGCGAACCAAGCCCATGACGACCAGCAATAGCAGTGAAATGGCCGAAAAGCAGACGATTGCGATCAAAACTTTCGGATCGGTACTCACGGTGCCCCCACCAACTTATGTTCTGTGACGTCATCATATCGACCGGACGGGGTCGCGAAAAGCCAAAGCGCAAATCAAGGCTTCTTTCCGCCACGCCCGATGAGGCGCACACACTCCACGCTCACGAATCATTACAAAGAAACGCACAGAAATTTACGTGCGACAAATTGTCATGGTTACTGTTTAGCACTTCACCAGAGGTCTCGGGGCACACTCGCCGCCACTCGCCAAATGCATGCAAATGGCTGATTTGCATCACTGTTGCGGTTTGTACTCAGGTTGGCAGCACGACCGAAGTACGTTAAAGGGGGACTTATGAATCGACTTGACTGTGCCGGACACGCACCAGCCATCTCCCTTCTCGCAGCACTCGCCATCCTCTTTGGTGCGTCTGCGGTGGATGCGAGATCCATTGCGCACCGCCCTCACGCGGTATCGTTAACCCATAGCCGTCATGCGGCCGTGCCCATGCCGGTTGCCCGGCCGGCGCTTGATGCCAGGATCACCAATCCGGCACTGACGGACTCCGGCGTTGTGCTGTCCGATCCGACATTAAGCATCGTCGCCGAGGACAAGCGGACCCTGGCGGATACGCCGACGATCGTTCGTCCCGCCCGCCATGTTTACTGTGTCGAGTTTGCGCGGCTGGCCTCCGGCATCGCCCTGTTCGGCGACGCCCGCACCTGGTGGGGCCAAGCCCATGCCCAATACGCCCAGATCGCCAACCCAGCACCGGGTGCCGTGATGGTGTTCGCCGGACGCAAGAACATGCGTGCCGGCCATGTCGCAGTCGTCAAGCGGTTGGTATCGGCCCGCGAAGTGCTGGTCGACCACGCCAACTGGGGCCGCGACGGCCGCATCTATCTCAATGCGCCGGTGATCGACGTTAGCCCGAACAACGACTGGTCACAGGTCAAGGTGTGGAACACCAGGGCCAACGCCATGGGCACCACCGCCTACTCCTTGAGGGGCTTCATCGCGCAGCGTTTCGCGTCGAACTGAAGTTCCTCTTGGCCGGATTAAAGTAGACCCCCTCGCCTCACGAGGGGGTTTTGCTTTTTGGAGGGCGCTTCCATCTACTTCTTAGCCGGCTGCCAGCCCGGCTGGCCGGCCCGCCAGAACATGAAGGCGATGCCGTCGGCCGTCAGCGCGTCGGTCTGGGTCTTGGTCGAGCCAACGCCGTGTCCCGCCTGTTCGTCGATCCTGAGCAACACCGGATTGGGGCTTCCTGCGGCAATCAGGGCGGCAGCGAATTTGGCCGGCTCCCACGGCGATACCCGTGGATCGTTGAGGCCGGTGGCGATCATCACCGCCGGATAGGTCACGCCCGGCTTCACGTGCTGGATCGAATCCATCGCATAAAGGTTCTTGAAGCCCGCTTCGGTGCTGACAGTGCCGAATTCCGGGATGTTCGGCGGGCCGTTGGGCGAGAACTCGGAGCGCAAAGGGTTGGCGGCCGGAACCAGATCCAGCACACCGGCGAAAAGGTCAGGGCGCTCGGTCAAAGCCCGGCCCATGGTGATGCCGCCGGCGGACCCACCGATGATGAAGAGCTTGTCCTTGGTGGTGATGCCGCGGGCGATCAAATCCTCGCCGCAAGCGATGATGTCCTGCCAAGTATTGTGCTTGTTGGCGTCCTTACCGCCGAGACGCCAGGCCTCGCCGAGCTCGCCGCCACCGCGCACATGGCAGATGCCGTAATTGACGCCTTCCTTCAGCGCCGCGGCACGCCGCGACGAGAAATCAGCCAGTTCCGAAATGCCGTAGGAGCCATAAGCTTCCACCAGCGTGATGTGCGGGCCGGTGTTGCCCTTGGGCTGGATCAGCGAAAGGGGCACCTCGACGCCGTCTTTCGCTTTGGCTTTCAGATCGCTGACGGTGAAGGCGGCCGCCGCGATGGCGCCTTTGACACCGAGGTTGAGGTCTTCGAAATGGCCGGTCTTGGGATCGTAGCGATACAAGGTTGGTGCCACGACCCAGCTCGACATCTGCAGCGACACACCCGCAGCCCTCGGATCGGTGAACATCTCGGCGATGTGACCGCTTACCGGCAGCGCGATGGACTCGATTTTTGTGGTACCGGCCGGCACGCGCAAAAGTTCGGAATAGGCGCCCTTGCGCGTCATTACATAAAGCCCATCAGCGGCGGCATGGATGGATTCGATCACGCGCGACGGATCGGCAGCTACCAGGACTTTCGCAGCTGCAAGCGGTTCGCCCGCCTTCAACACCAGCACTTTGAAGGTCGGCGCGTCCTTGTGGCTGAGAAGATAGATGTCATCGCCATGGACATCGACGCTGGTGACGCCGTCGTCGCGGCCGAACAACAGCTTCCACGGCGCCGCCACCGTTCCGGCTTGTGCAGCGGGAGCCGCCCACGCCTTCAACTCGTTCTGTACGCCATTGAACGACAGCAACAAGCCGGTGTCCGAACCGGGCGTTAGCGCGATCACCGGGGTTTCGTCGGGCGCGAACGAAGTCCCCTTGCCGATACCGGCGCCAGCGACCGCCACCGGGTCCGATTTTAAGTCCCAGGCATCAGCGGTGGCGTTCTTGTATTTGGCGATCTCGTCTTCGCCGGGCGCGAGTTGCTTGAGGCGGATGAAAAACAGCGTCTTGGAATCGGCGCTCCAAGCGGTGGCCCCAAAATCGGCGCGATCGATGGGACCGGCAATCACCTTTCCCGTGGCGGCGTCATAGACCGAAATCTCCGCCGCTTCCGAACCGCCTTGCGAAATGCCGACCGCCACTTTCGCGCCATCGGGCGAAGCGAGGAAATAATTGATGGCATACGGCTTGCCGTCATGGGCCGCGCGCAGCGCCGCGATATCGACCAGCTTGCGGACGCCGGAGGCGTCGCGAACCATCAGATCGAAATTGTCGGACCCCGGCGTGCGCTCTTCGTAAAAAGCGCGAGTGCCATAAGTCGCATAGCCGTTGATGAAGCCGAAGCTGCCGGTGAAGGCGCCGACGCGCTTGCCCAGATCGGCGCGCGGTTGAATCGAATCAAACATCGAGCGTGTGAAAGAGCCTTGCGCCTTCATCCAATCGAGCGTCTCGGGCCCAAGCGCTTCCATGTAGCGGTAATTGTCGGTGACCGTCTGACCAAACAAGGTCTCGGTCACTGGTTTGGCGGGTGGTGCAGGCGGCTGACTGCCGGCGGCGGCGGCCGACATCGCGAGAATGCTGGCGGCAAGCAAAAGCATCGCTTTCATGACTTTCCCTATTGAGATTTGGACGCGAGGCTAGAGCTTTCCAGTGGTCACGAAAAGTCACGTGTTGGAGAGGCCCTTAAGCGTTGCCGCCAGAGCACGGGTCAAATTTTGCGGCTGTCATAAGCCCAATGCAGTAGCGCCTGACGCTGACGCGGGCGGCAAAACACGTCGCCGGGCTCACAATTCTTCCGCAGTTGTGCGACGTGGCGGGAGATCTGTTTCCACCGCGTAATCTGGCGGGCGTCGTCTTCCATCCGCCGGCCGCTGTAATAGCGGCAGTACCATTGAAACCAGCCGCGCGGATCGTCGGGATGGATCCAGCCTTTGCGCCGCCATTCCAACAGCGATTGGCTGGCATCGACCCCGAAGTAATTGAGTTTGGGATTTTTTCCCGCCGGCGAGAGCTTGGCGGTCGCGAACCAGTCGGCGGGATATTCGCGGGCGCAATCGGTCATGTATTTGCCGCCAAAGATACCAAGCGCCAGCATTTCCTTCGGCGTCAGTTGCGGCTTGAACCCGGGATCAAAGTCGCGGCCGACCGGCGCTACCAGCGCGTAACGGTAGTTCGTTTGCATCTTGTCATTGACGACAACGACGCGGGGCGGCTTGGCCATGGCGCACGACGCCTGAAATCCCGGAGGAGATTAACCGATCCCGTGCCCGAAGTTTAGGCGGCGCGATTATGCCGGATGAGGTCGGCGAGCCGTGTCTGGGGCTCAATTTCCGATGCGTCAGCGTGGGCGAGATGCGCCGCAATCCGCCGCACGCGTTCAAAAATGGCACCCGCCGGAGCCTCAATTCCCTGCTCGCGGTACACCTCGCGGATGTAGTCGCGGACGTCGCGCACTTGCACCAACGTGTCTTCCGCATCGTCCGGCATATCGAGTTCAAATTCGACTTCGAAACGCGAAAAAAGCTCATTCAGCTCCATTTTTGTGCACCCTCATTGCTTACCAGTCTTCACACGCCAGCCTGCAAGGCCATGGTCTACGCGCCCCAGGTAAACAGAGCGTAGACACGCGACAATCCTTTGATTGCATCCGGACGATGTGCGTTTCATGCTGATGATCCGTAAAATGTTCGCGAGGAATTTTGGTAAAATGCACAAGACTCTGTGGATTTCGGTGCTCGCCGCAGTGGCGATGGTCGGCGCTGCTGAAGCCGGTTCCGGTGCAGTGCATTGCGGCAAGCTCCTCGACGTGCGCGCTGGAAAAATGCTGGTCGATCAAGTGGTCGTGTTCGACGCCGCCGGGATCATCACGGCGGTGGGGCCGGCCACGACAACCAAACTGCCGGACGGAATCAAAGCGAGCGACCTTCCGGCGCTGACCTGTCTGCCCGGCTTGATCGACGCCCACACCCACCTGACCTTCAACGCCAGCGATCAAGGCTATTCGGCGCTTGGAATCTCGGTGCCGCGGATGGCAACCACCGGCGTCAAGAATGCCCGCATCACTTTGATGGCCGGATTCACCACCGTGCGTGATGTTGCCTCCGAAGGCTACGCTGATGTGGCGGTGCGCGACGCGATCGCCGAAGGCGACGTTCCTGGTCCGCGTATGCTGGTGGCGGGACCGATGCTCTCGATCACCGGCGGCCACGGCGACGACAATCTGCTCCCGTTCGAATTTCATCATAGCGCCGACGGCGTCGCCGACGGGCCTTGGGCCTTGCGCGCCAAGGTGCGCCAGAACGTCAAATATGGTGTCGATCTGATCAAGATTTCCGCTTCGGGCGGCGTGCTGTCGAAAGGCGATACCGCGGGCGGCGAACAATTCACGCTGGAAGAGATGCAGGCTATCGTCGCCGAAGCCCACAAGCTGGGCCGCAAAGTTGCCGCCCATGCCCATGGCACCCAAGCGATCAAAGACGCCATCCTGGCTGGCGTGGATTCGGTCGAGCATGCGAGTCTGATCGACGCCGAAGGCATCAAGCTCGCCAAGAGCCACGGCACCTTCCTAGTGTTCGATATCTATAATGACGATTTCATTCTCGAGATGGGCCCCAAGGTCGGCATGCTGCCGGAATCAATCGAGAAGGAAAAAGCCATCGGGCGGCTGCAGCGCGAGAATTTCCGCAAAGCCTTTCAGGGCGGCGCACGTATGGCATTCGGGACCGATGCGGGGGTCTATCCCCATGGCGACAACGCCCGGCAGTTCGCCAAGATGGTGCAATGGGGCATGCAGCCGATCGACGCGATCCGCGCCGCCACCCTCAACGCCGCCGAACTGCTGGGCTGGAAAGACAAGGTGGGCGAGCTCGCGCCTGGCCATTTTGCCGACCTGATCGCGGTCTCCAGCGATCCGCTCGCCGACGTAAAGGTGCTGGAGCACGTCGCCTTCGTGATGAAGGGCGGCGAGGTGGTAAAGAACAAGGACAACTAACGGCCGAGAGTTCTGGTTGCGGTTGTGGCGGCGCGTTATAGTCTCCCAAATCGTCCTGGGGGGACATCATGGGCCACGCTCTTCCTTATGTTCTTGCCGCGCTGTGCATTCTGGCGCTGGCCTATCGCACCTATGGCGTCTTCTTCGTGCGCCGGATTTTGCGCGTTACAGATGACCAGCCGACGCCGGCCCATCTTTATACCGACGGCAAGAATTATGTGCCGACGCGCAAATGGGCGACGGCGGGGCAGCATTTCGCAGCGATCGCGGCAGCGGGGCCCTTGGTCGGGCCGGTGCTGGCGTCGCAATTCGGCTTCTATCCCGGATTCATCTGGCTGCTTGCCGGTGCGGTGATCGGCGGCGCAGTGCACGACACCGTAGTGCTGTACGCCTCGATGAAAATGCGCGGGCTGTCGCTGTCGGAAGTAGCGCGCGCCGAACTCGGGCCGGTGGCGGGATGGTGCACGGGCCTGGCCATGCTGTTCATCATCACGGTGACGATGGCGGGCCTGTCGATGGTCGTGGTCAACGCGCTGGATCATAATCCCTGGGGCACGTTCGCCGTGTTCGCCATCGTGCCGATCGCGATCGCGCTGGGGCTTTGCGAGCACAATTTCGGGGTTTCGAAACTTGCCACCCTTGTCGCGGTGATCGCGGTGATTGCGGGCGTTCTTGCGGGGCCATATGTAAATCACAGCGTGCTTGGCCAGTGGCTGATGCTCAACAAGCAGACGCTCAGCTTTATCCTGCCGGCCTATGCTTTCCTGATGAGCACTCTGCCGGTTTGGCTGCTGCTGACTCCGATCGGCTATCTCTCCAGTTTTATCAAGATTGGCGTCTTTGCGGCGCTGGTCGTCGGCGTGATCTTCGTCAATCCGGTGATCCACTTCCCGGCCTTCATGCCCCAGTTCCTGGGCGGCGGGCCGGTGGTTGCCGGACCAGTGTGGCCATTCGTGTCGATCACCATCGCTTGCGGCGCGATTTCCGGTTTTCATGCCTTTGTCGGATCCGGCGTGACGCCGAAGATCATCGACAAGTGGAGTGACATTCTTCCAGTTGCGTTCGGCGCGATGCTGGTCGAGTGCCTGGTCGGCATCATGGCGCTGGTGGCGGCGTGTTCGCTTTATCCCGAAGACTGGTTCGCCATCAACGCCGCCCCGGCTGCGTTCGCCAAGCTCGGCATGCATACGGTGGAACTGCCGCGCTTCGTGTCGGAGATCGGCATCAATCTCGCCGGGCGCACCGGCGGCGCGGTGACGCTGGCGGTCGGCATGACCAACATCTTCACCGCCCTGCCCTGGTTCAAGAACCTGGCATCGTATTTCTTCCAGTTCGTCGTGATGTTCGAGGCGGTGTTCATACTCACCGCGGTCGATTCCGGCACCCGCATCGCGCGTTATCTGTTGCAGGACCTTACCGGCACCTTCTATGCGCCGCTGAAGCGTGTCGATTGGCTGCCTGGCATGCTGGCAACCAGTTTCATCGCCTGTCTGTTGTGGGGATATCTGCTGGCGTCAGGCGACATTGCTTCGATCTGGGCGCTGTTCGGCGTGTCGAACCAGTTGATGGCGTCGGTGGGATTGATCATCGGTGCCACGGTGATTTTGAAGCTGTCGCGGCGGTTCAGTTACGCGCTGACCTGCCTCATTCCACTCGCTTACCTATTCGTCACCGTCTATACCGCCGGCATCTGGATGGTGCGCCACGTCTATCTCAACTCAGCGGCGAAGGGATACAACCCGTTCAACGGCGCCATCACGATCATCGAACTGGTGCTCGGCGTGATCATTTTGGTGGCGGCGCTCGGGCGCTGGTTCAAGACACCGGACAAGACGGAGCCCGCCGCCGCATGAACACGGTTGAGATCGTCACGACCGATATTACTGACGCCGACGCCCTGGCGCGTCTGATTGCGGCAGCGTTTGCCGATGTTGCCGTTCGCCTCGGTCTCACGCGCGAGAGCTGTCCGGGCCATACTTCGTTCATCACGGCGGACGAAGTACGACGCGGAATGGGATTTGGAAATCTCTATTTTGAAGCTTTCTCAGGCGAGGTGCCGTGCGGAACGGTGGCCATACGACTGCCCAAGAACGGCGTTTCAACTTTGGAGAAACTTGCGGTGCTGCCGGATTTCCGCCACCGCGGCATCGGGCGGCAATTGGTCGAACGTGCCTTCGATGCAGTGCGGACCACCGGCGCCACGGCCGTCGAGATCGGAATTATAGCGAAGCAGACGGACTTGCGGGGGTGGTACGAACGCTTCGGCTTTCAGGCCACGCGGCATGCGCACTATGACCATCTACCGTTCGACGTTTTGCACATGCGCAGGACAATTTAGGCTTCGTCTGGCTTGGCCCAGCGTAGCGACATGCAGCTGAGGCCCGCATCGAGCTTGGCAACTTCGCTGACCGGCAACAGCTTCACCTCAAGGCCTTCCTTGGCGATCATCTCGGCGGTACGCGGGTAAAACTTGCCCACCAAAACCCGCGCATTGACGCGCACCAGATTGGCCGCGCCGTCTTCGCCCTCCGGCGTTTCGAGCACGCGATAGCCGTCGAAAATGCCACTCGCAGCGAGCGCCTTGGTGGCGACGATGGTGTCTTCGGACAGCAGCGCGCAAGCGCTCTTGAAATGCAGTACCGTCGCGGGCGTCGGCACGACCGCTACCTTGCGGCCGAGGGTGCCGAGATGGCGCACGAGCGCTTCCGCACCGAGGCGATTGGTGCGCCGCGACAGGCCGATGAACACCGTTTCGGGCGCCACCAGCACGTCGCCGCCGTCGGCATATTCGCCAACACCGAGTTCGAGCACATTGGCGAAGTGGCGAGCGAGCGCGCCGCGCACCTCGTCGCGTTCGGCCAGCCGCGATGGCGCCCCGGGACGGAGCAATATGGCCCCTTCCGGGAAGGTCAGCGCTGCGTCCTCGACAAAAACGGAATCGGGAAAATCCTCGAGCGGCTTCAGGATATCGACCGAGACCCCAGACCCTGCCAGCGCATCGACATAAGCGCGATGCTCGGCCAGCACGCCCTCGTAGCTGGGAACGGCCTTCGGATTGGACTTCAGACCTTTGACGACGCTCTTGCCCGGCTCGCGGACGATGGCGGTGGAAAATTCGAAGACGCGCATGCCAGCAACCCCCATCCCGCGCCCTTGGTTCCGCGCGAGCGTCGAAATTTTGCTCGTCTCACGCCCAAAACAAAAGCCCCGCCGGATTGCTCCGGCGGGGTTTTGCTTGATTTTGTGATGGCGATTTTAATTCTGTCCTTAGCAGGACTGGCGACGACCGACTCTCCCGCGGCTTGTGCCGCAGTACCATAGGCGCTGGAAGCTTTAACGGCCGAGTTCGGAATGGGATCGGGTGGAATTCCTCCGCTAGTATCACCAGTCCGGCAAAGGACAGAATTTCATACGACACTCGAAACTTAATCAATCTGGACTTCTCTCCAGACATGGAACGAGGTGCTGGCGTTCAAGCCAATCGAGCGATTAGGACCAGTAAGCTCAACGCATCGCTGCGCTTACACACCTGGCCTATCAACGAGGTAGTCTTCCTCGGCTCTCAAGGGAAACCTGGTTTTGAGATGAGTTTCCCGCTTAGATGCTTTCAGCGGTTATCTCGTCCGCACTTAGCTACCCGGCAATGCAGCTGGCGCCACAACCGGTCCACCAGAGGTGCGTTCGTTCCGGTCCTCTCGTACTAGGAACAAGTTCTCTCAAGTTTCCAACACCCACGGCAGATAGGGACCGAACTGTCTCACGACGTTCTAAACCCAGCTCACGTACCACTTTAAATGGCGAACAGCCATACCCTTGGGACCGGCTACAGCCCCAGGATGTGATGAGCCGACATCGAGGTGCCAAACCGCACCGTC
>WSSedL1CaDRAFT_10001922_pt1 | contig 11310 bp, 11 predicted proteins | sample WetSurSL1Cattail_FD_9464 | JGI IMG/M metagenome (IMG submission 9464)
CGGCGGGGGGCGTGCCCACGGCGATGAACACGACCTCGCTGGACCGAACCGCCACGGCGAGGTCCGTGGTGAAGGCGAGCCTGCCCGCCTTCACGTTGCGCGACACCACGTCGTCCAGGCCCGGCTCGAATATGGGGATGCCGCCCCCCACCAGGGTCTGGATCTTGCGCTCGTCGTTGTCGACGCAAGCGATGGTATTCCCGAAGTCGGCCAGGCAGGCCCCGCTCACGAGGCCCACGTAACCGGTGCCGATTACGGCTATTCTGCTCATGGGGTCTCCTTATCGACTAATAGTGCATGCCCAGGCCTATGAAGAGCTCGCCGTCCTCGAGGAGGCCCGGCAGCTTGCGGGTCTTGATGATATTTACCAGATCCCAACCGTCGCTGATGCGCACGTAGAAGCTGCGGAAGGAGAGCGGGAAAGTGATCAGCTCGAGGCCGCCGGAGAGCCAGCCGTCGCGGGGATCGAACCAGCGCCCCGTGTCCTTGTCATGGACTAAGGCGGCGTCGACGAAGGGGGACCATTGCTGCTCGAAGTCCACGAACTTCATCCAGTCAATGCCCAGCCACTCGTCGGGCATGAAGCGTATGACGGCGACGGGGAAGTCCAGATTGGCGTAGATCGCGGCGTTGGTGTCTATCCGCTTGTCTATGATGCCGCGCAGGGGCGATCCGGCCTCATCATCGCTGTCGTCGACGTACCAGGAGGCCTTGATCCGTCCCGAAGAGCCCAGCCACTTCCCCGCCAGAGGCAAATAACCGTCGATCTCGAAGTGCGTTTCGGTAGTCAGGGCCTTGCTTTCGAAGTTGTAGGTCTCCGAGACATCAGCCGAGGCCGACACGCCGCGGCGGAAGTTGCCGATCCAATCGACCCTGCCCATCGACAGACTTTGTTTTAAATCCAAGGTCGGCCCGTCGCGCTCGTCGAGAAGATCGAGGCCCGTGGGGCTCCAATACTTGCTTATCCCCACGTCGATGTCGGCCGTCAGCTTGTCGTAATAGCCGAAGTCCACGGGCAGGGGCAGGGAGTACGAGGCCTTCACCGTGGACTTGAGGAACCAGCCGTCGAAGACCGAATCGTCATTGTTGTCGGGATTGAGGTAGTAGTACTGCGAAGGGCCGAACTTCAGCTTGCTGTCGCCGATGTGTATGATCATATTCGCGCCGGTCGAGCTCTCGACGCTGAAAACCTGGTCTTCGGAGTAGCCTAAGGCTTGGTCGGTATACCACTCGTAATCATAAAGGCCCATGCGGAAGGGGAGAGAAAAGCGAAGCTCCACCCCGCCATCCTGCGCGCCATGAGTGTCCCGGGTGTAGTTCAGGTCGACGCGCAGGGGCTGCATCAGGCCCAGGAAGTTGTAGTCCCGAGCCCGCACCGAAAGAAGAAGGCCGTCGTTGGAATCGTACTGCGGTTTGGGCAAGGCGATGATGTTGTGCGTATCCTTGACCATTACCACGAGGCGCACGGGCAGGGGCGTCCCCAGCTCGGCGCCATCGGGAAGGGGCGGCAGCTCGACCGCGATGCTCCCGCTCTGCAGCACTCTTTGGTTGATAATAAGCTGGGTCTTGTTCGCCACATAGGCGTCCAGGTCCGCTCTATCGGCGAATACGCGCGAAAAGTCGAAATCGAGTACATCCGCGAGCGCTCGTTCCTGAGTCCTGCCGTCGATCTCGTAGGACACCGAGGATACACGGTATTCCTGGCCGCTCGCGAAAGCCAGCGCAAAGGAAGCGTAGAGAAAGACGATGATTGAGTTCTTCCGCGTTCTGGCCATAGTGCCTTCTTCACAAAAAATGCGCCGCCTGGAAGGCGGCGCTAACAATTCATAACTGAGTAGACAAGCCGAAGACAATCCTGAGGTTATTGATCACCGAGCTATACTTGCCATTAGGATTATAGAGCGGGTTCAGGTTCAAGCAGTAATCGAGGCCACCGGATCCCATAAGGCCTTTGCAAAGCCAACGTTTCGCCTCGAGGCCCAAAGTCAACTCCGCGTTGTAGCTCCATTCGTGTTGCGCGACGCCGGAAACGTAGTAAAGATAATCGCTATCGCGATTGATCCTTTGCAGATAGGCGCGCAGGGAACCATGGGGGTCGTAGAGCGTAAATCCGAGATACTGGCCATTGCCACCCGTGCCGATTCCGGCCCCCAGTATTTGACCATAGTTCGTATAACCTTGCGTGATGATTCCATGCGAATAGAAGGTCTCGGCCCAACCGATCAATTGATAGTCCCGAGTAGACTCCAAATTCGTCACCTCGGCCAGGAATTCGCCCCTATGCGTACCATCACCAAAGCTAAAGGCTTTGCGCAGCCCCAAAGTATAGGCCCGGGTATGGAAAGGATTCCGGATCAAGGATTCGGACAGGGTGTAATCGTTGATTCCCCATTCCAAGTACAGATCCAAGCCCACGGAAGGAATCTTGTAATCGATCGTCGCGGAAGCGCGCTGATCTCGTTGGTCGAAGCCGGCGCTTTCCTTCATGAAGGGCCAAAGCAAGGTAAAGACGGCGTTCCAGTCCTTGTCGTCCCACTTGGATAGCATAGTCCTGTTTAGCCCAAGGGTTAGCCCCGGCAGAAAGCAGGGCGCCCAAGAGGAGCTCAAGCCGGTGATCAGGTTCTCATCATTGGTCGAATCATCGTCGAAGTAATCGGACTCGTGAAGATAGCCCCAGAAGCTGCGGAACTCGATATCGCCGAGGAAGGTCTCCGTCTTGCGCAGGCCAAAGTCCAATTTCGGGAAGGGGGCGGCATTGTTCGAGAGTATGATCGGATTGATTTGCGCCGGCCCCAACCAGACTGCCTGGGTGCCGAAGCCTAGGGTTAAGGGGCCTAGGCTGTACCGGATCTCGCTGTCCCCCCAATCGAAGATAAAATTGGGATCATCTCCGAAGCGTTGGGGGGTATCAATGCCGATCGCCCAGAAGTAGCTATACTTATTGCTATACGCATTGGGAAGGATGTCGTAGTCGAGGTTTTCCTCGAAGGACAAGGTGGGCTTTAGGGTCAGCTCGAAGCCGTAGGCTTCGGCCCGAAAACCTGCGGAGAGGCTTGAGTTCAGGCCCACTCCTTGGTAAAGCGAGCCATCGTTCATGCCATGCGGATAGGCCGTATTGTAGGAAGAAAAAAGCTCCGGCCCATAGAGCCGCAGCTTTACGGGTCCATAGCTTCTGGAAGGATCGACCGTTACATAGGCTTCCCAAGGATGCTCGCCCTGGATATCCCCCCAGGCATTGTCCGAAAGGCTGCTATAGCCCAGGCTGGGGCTATCGACCTGACCTGAAAGAGCAAGAAAGCTTAAGTACTCCTCCCTATCCGAGCCTATCGCTTCCTGGGCAGCAAGAGCGCCGATAGAACACAGTACCATTACAAGGCCGAGGAATCGCCGATCGTTGAACATAGGACTCCGTTGTTCAAAAACTGAACAATAGTCTATCGCGCCCTAGGTCCCTATAGCAATACTATGGCTTATTTCAGGATTGTACGCTTAACGCTAAACGCAGCGCCTACAAGACTGGTCTTTAGCGCCGCACGTAAGCTATCGCCAGATTCAGGCTCGGTTTCGGAGGCGGAACCCGAAGCGCTATCGCCAGAGCCGCTTTGCCGCCTGCCGGCAGCGACAAGACCCAGAGCATAGAACAAGGCCGCATAGATAAGCCAAACGGCAATATTCAAGAAAAAGCTGATTCCCGCAGGCAGTACTAAGCCAGAAAGGGCAATAAGGCACAGAAAGACTTGCGCGCTGTAGATAACGCCAAGGGCTCCCCGAACGCTTAAGCCTAAATCCAGCAATTTATGGTGCAGGTGCAGTTTATCGGGGGAAAAGACGGACAATCCGGCTCGCGTGCGCCGGATTATCGCAGAGAAAGTATCGTAGATCGGTATAAGCAAGACGGTAACCGCGGGGACAAAACCGATTTCGCTATGCCCGGCGCCAGGGCCTATAAGGGGCAGGATAGAAAGGGAAAAACCCAGAAAAAGGGCCCCGGAGTCTCCCATAAAAATCTTGGCAGGAGGAAGGTTGACTATAAGAAAGCCGAATATTGATCCCATTATGGTAAAGCAGATAAAGGCAGCCCCAAAGTCCCCCCCTAAGAGGAAGAATACGCCAAAAACAGCCGCCGTAAAGGCAGATACTCCCCCAGCTAGGCCATCCATGCCATCGATAAGATTTAAGGCATTGGTGACCCCAAGAATCCAAATCACCGTAAGGGGATAGGAAATATAGGAGGGTATGGCAATCGATCCGAGCTGAAAGGGCAGGGCTATAGAATAGAATCGAAAGCCCAGGGCGACAAGGAAGACCGCCCCGGAAAGCTCGACGATGAACTTATACCTTGCGCGTAAATCCACGAGATCATCGATGAAGCCCACCGCATAGACAAGGAACATGCAGAGCGCGAGAGCCCAAAAATGGCCGCCAGTCTCGAAGCCAGTTTGGGACAAAATTCCATAAGCCAGAAGAACAATAAGGAAGGAAATAAAAATACCAAGGCCGCCTAGGCGCGGAATATTACCGGTATGGATTTTGCGTTCATCTACGGCATCATAAAGCTCGCGTTTCTGCGCTACCTTGATGATAAGGGGCATGGAAATAGCCGAAAGCAGAAGAGCGCCGGCAAAGCCAATCAGCAAAATCATCAGCAACTCCAAGGGCATTATTTGATTCAGAGAGAAAGAAGCGATATCACCAAGGCGATCACGGACACTGCAGTAGATATAATTGTGGCGAATTTGCCAAATCCATACAAGGTGCTATTCTGAGCGGCCACGACACTATCTTCCGGCTGTATTAGCCGATTTTTATCGTGGTTTTTCCCCTGAACATCTACTATATCCACCTTTTGCCGAGAGTTCTTGTCGGAATCGAAGCCTCCAGCAAGATTTACGTAGTAATCCCAGGACCTATCGGGAACATAGGGATAACGACCAGGTTTATTTACAGCCCCGGAAACCGACACAAAGAACTGCCTAAAGGGCACGATAACAACATCGTTTTTCAGCATCGTAACATCTTGCGAATACTCATTATCATAGAGAAACTTCGCCAAATCGACAGGGATTTTTTTAGAGTCCCGGATTATATAGGCATTCGGAAGATCTGAAACAGCCGTAAATTTTGCACGAAGAGCCTGTACAGCATGTCCCAGGGTTTCTCCAGGTATAAATGTATAGCTTTCTCTTTGCGAGCTTTGAAGATCCGCACCCTCGACTCCCACACCAACGGCGCCTTCGAAGTATACGCAGGGAAGCAATTCCTTAATGCTTGGAACCATTATGGAATCACAGTTAATAATTTCTACTTGGGCAGTCGACTCATAGTCAAAGGTAGTAGTCTCCCCTAATGGGTTTGATGGCAAGACATTACGGACTAAAGAGACACGCTGAGGATTCGCAAGTTCCGTAAGGCCATGGCCATAGAACTCCACCAAGTCAGACAGGCCTTCGCCTTCAAGCAACTGATAGATCCCTGGTTTTAAGACTTCTCCACCAATTGTAACAATGCGTTCGGCTCTTTTAAGAATAATGCGATCTTCCGGATGAACATATGGATCTTGAGTCAGGTCCCCTAGGCGCGAGGCCTTAAATAGATCGTTTGTTCTTTCCTTTCCTAACCGATCAAGAACACGCACAGTCCTAATAGAAGAATACTTGGTTTTTACCAAATCGACTATTTCCGAAAGACGGGTCAAGCCCCAGGCCTGCACAAGACCACAGTCCGTCACTTCCCCTTCAACCTTAACGGTAAACACGCCAGTCCCCGTCAAAATAAGGCTAGGGGATGAGTTTGGATAGGAACGCTCAACTTGGGCTTCAACTTTTTTTTTCAGGTCGCGAAAACTCAAATCCGATGCATCCAGACGCCCAAAAATAGTTAAATTAATCGTATAATCGCTTTCTACAAAAAGCTTAATACTTGAAGCTTCCGTCGAAGTAAAAAAAGATAATGTGTAGATATCCCCCGGTGTTACCGGATAATCGGGGTTAGTTGCAGCGAGCATGGCACGTCCGGATGGCGCATCTAGGCTATAGGACATATTTGTAGATGACTCGGAAAAAGGATTTTTTTTACCTGCATCACCTTTAGCATTCTCTGAAACGGTTTTTTCTTTGGTGCTTGATGGCGCTTGTTTTTGAGCACTAAGGCTGAAAACAGAGATAGCGCATATTATAGCCGTAACGATTATTCGCCGCACGATTAGACCTCTCCCCGTAGTTTTTTCATAGCCACAGGGTCGTTCCTAACATTTTTAATAGCTTCAAGTAAAAAGACAATTAGTATGGAAACGAAGAAGGAAGCAAAGGTCGCGACAATGCATATCATAGTTCGGCTAGGGCCTGATTTTTGATCCGGAACTTCGGCTAGTTCTAGAACCTGGAAGGCGGGTTCCTGACTTTCAGCGCTAAACTTAGCCATTTCGTATTGCTGGATAAGTAGTTTATACATTTCCTCCTGAACCATCAGGTCGCGCTTTAATTCCGCATATTCAAAGGAAAGCTTGGGTATTTCTTTTTGACCCGGCAAAAGCGTTTGACCTTTTTCAATTTCATTTATTTTAGCAGAAAAGCTTTCTCTTTCCGAACGAAGCCTTTTGATTACGGGGTCATCTATTTTCGAAAACTTTTCATAGTTCTCTATTTCCATATCCTTCATAATTAGTTCGGACCTCAATTTTGCCAAAACGGTCACTTGCTCGGTGGCCATCGCGTCTACATCAAGCACTCCATATTTTGCTACAAAGGTTTTTGCCCTCGACTCCAGAATACTTATCTGCGTGTTAACATCGGCAAGTTTTGTCTCTAGCCGTTTTTGCGTTTCCAAAGCCTTACTTCCACCCAAGGTAGAAAAGCGACGATCAAGAATCTCAACAACTTTATTTACTACTGTTTGAGCTAAAACCGGATCCCGATCAGTAAATGAAACTGTGCATGTTGTCGTCTTTTCATCGTAAGTAACTACCAACTTTTTGCTTATTGCTTTCCTAGTTGCCGTTTTAATATTTTTTTTGATCTTATAGCGAATGGATAAATCCAAATTCCCATTTAGTTCATCTAAAGTAGAACTGCTCTTCGCTAAAAGAACCGCGAGCTGCCCATTGGATTTACCTCCACCAATATTTACTCCAGCAAGAGCTGCTAGACTGGCTGTACTACCACCAAGCATTGAAGAAAGCCCCCCCGATCCGTTTGAGGATATTAGCATTACAGCTTTTGGAGAATAAATATTTGGAAGATAGCTTCTTTCATTAGGCAGTATTAGTGATCCAATTACAAATAATAAAGAAATAAGTGCGGCAATAGTGGTTACGAATAGTATAATAATCTTATGTTTTATACATATTGCAAATAGATCCACTAGAGATATTTCATCACTCTTTATTTCCTCTCTTGATTCCATCGATTCTGCCATTGTTTATCCTCACTTATTCTTCTACGATGGTATTACACACTTTGCAACGAAGCCGTCACGAGATCGAAGGAGAGCTTAGTGTTTCCTTCCAACCCCAAGTGTCTGTAGAATGTATCTACATTTGTCAATACCGAAGGGGCTCTTGGGCCTGAGCTCCTGTATTAACGCGCACAATCCATTAATCTGCTTTCGTATATCGGTGAATCCCGGTCGAACGAATACCCGTTTGTCTTTCGTAAGAACCATGATGCCTCCTATGGCTTCATGGTCGAGGCAACTGGGCATTGCCGCAACACGGGGAGAAATTGACGCTTACAAAGAATGAGCCATTAAGCATTACTTAGTAACTAAAACTAGTACAATGAACAAAATCAATCAGATTTGAATACACAATGGTATCTTTAGGTAGATTATTTGGTCTTTTATTCGACTTTAGTAAAGCAACATTACACCCAGCGGCAAGACCTGCTTGTACATCAATAATGCTATCACCGATCATATATGAATAACCCATGTCGATATTATATTTTTTTTTAGCCTCAATAAGCATGCCGGGCTTCGGTTTGCGACAATCACATATTATTTTATACTCTGGCCGTTCGTTACTATACCCTCCATCTGGATGATGTGGACAAAAGAAAATATCATCAATATATGCTCCATTCGCCCCCAAGTCGGTTTCCAACTTATTGTGTATTTCATTGAGTTCCTCAATGGAGCAATCCCCACGTGCAATAACTGGTTGATTTGTAATAATAATTGCAAGATATCCAGAATTATTTATTATTTTAATGGCCTCTGCTGTCCCATCAATTATTTCCAGTTGATCTGGCTTGGTAATAAATCCATTACATGTATTAATTGTACCATCACGATCAAGGAAAATGGCCCGTTGAAAATTATTAAGATTCTTTCTTTTTACTAGACCATTCCGTATATCAGAACTAATTTGATAGAATCTTTCGGGAGTTCCCATATCCTTAATATACTCAGGAGTACTATATGCATAGATATTTTTGGATGCAATATTCGGTTTTAAAATATCTCTATCCAAATCTATTTTTTCTGAGTGCAAATAATAACATGCATCATAGAGCAATTTTTTTGTAATAATATGAATACCAGAATTGATACTATTTTTATAATACAATCTCTTATCTTCCTTATTTATCCATTTTACTATTCTATTATTACAATCAGTCGAGATGATCGCACTATCATATGGATGGCTATTAGGATGAGTAACCAATGTTGCGTCAGCGGTATTTCTAATGTGAAATTGAACAAGACGTGAGAAGTCAATGTCGAACACAATATCGCCATTAAGTAATATAATATCATTCTCAAGATCATCTATTATTTTATATAATGCCCCAGCAGTTCCCAATGGTTGTGTTTCTATATAGTACTTAATTAAAACACCCCATCGACTTCCATCGCCAAAATAATTCATAATTTTTTCTCCAAGATGTCCTATTACCATGATTACTTCTTTTATATTATTTCTCTCAAGACATTCGATTTGATATTCAAGTATTGGCTTATTGCAAATACTTATCATTGGTTTTGGAACATCAGACGCAATTGAAGAAATCCTAGTTCCCAAACCGCCAGCCATTATCACAGCTTTCATAAGAAATATTCTTCCTCCAACATAAGGCAAAGAGCGTGATATATCGGTAAGTGCATTTCTTGAATTTTGTATGTTTCATCTTCAGGTACAATCACAGCGACATCAGAAAAACGTAATACATCTCCACCTTTACCACCAGTAAGCGCAATAGTTTTCATTCCTTTAGCGCGAGCAACAATCATTGCATATATAATATCTTTAGAATTTCCGGATGTAGTAATTCCTAAAAAAATATCTTCCGATTTACCATATCCGTATACCTGCTGAGCAAACATTACATCCTTTTCAACATCATTAACACATGCAGTAATAAGTGCTGTTTGGCCACATAAGGAAATGGCAGGAAGAGCACCCCTAACATAATCGGAAAAATATGAAACCATTTCAGAATCTATATCTGCTAATTTACTTAAGAAGGACGCTGGAAGAATTCGCCTTTTTTTAAAACTCTTCATTAATTCTCCAACAATATGATCAGCGTCAGAAGCACTTCCACCATTGCCGGCTACAAGCAATTTACCATTACTACTAAATGAGTTATATAAAAGTTTGTAAGCTTTATAAATTTCTCTCTCAATAATTGTAAGTTCAGGATATCGAAGAATTAATTGTTTTAAATAGTCCATGCTTGAGTTCCAATCTCGGTAAAACTCGGAGTTAAGACAAGTCCATTTTTATTTTTTAGAGCGCGAATAAGTTGCATACGATTACAGGGATTACAATAGATCATCATAAAACCACCACCACCTGCACCAGAAACTTTAGCTGCTATAGCTCCATTATCTATTATATACTTGTATAAATTATCAATAAATGCATTACTAATAATTGAAGCAACTTTTTTCTTTGCCTGCCAACTATCATTTAAGCATTGTGCAAATCTTCCGAAATCGCCTTTCAATAAAGCTTCTTTCATTAAGACAGATTGGTGTTTCATCTCATGCATACTCTCAAGATTTTTCACTTCCCTATTTTTTGTATTTAATATTTGTTCAGCTATAATATTTGCACTATCACGAGAAACGCCTGTATAATATAGAATTAGTGAATTCTCAAGTTCATTTTTTATCCACCTCTTTAGTCGTAATGGATTAACAACAACCTTTTCATCATTGTAAAATTCCATAAAATTAAACCCACCAAATGTAGCAGCATATTGATCTTGTTTCCCCCCAGCCATTTGTAAATCCTCTCGTTCAATTTTGTATGCCAACGCTGCTATATCATATTCACCTAAAGGCAAATTAAGCCATTCCACAAATGCCTTAATAACACAGACTACCATTGTTGATGAAGAACCAAGCCCCGAACCAGCAGGAGCATCTGAATACGTAATCATTTCAAAAGATAATGGTTTACCATTATTATAATCGGAGACAATTCTATTATATACTCCAACATGCAATGGTAGATCACGGCCATCATCAATATGTGGAGTATTTTCACAATCAAATTGTTTCTCAATATCTGTTGCACATATTCTAATTTCCCCATTATTTGTAGGAATTATTGTACAATATGCATACATACTTATAGTTGCATTTAGTACATAACCTCCAAAATCATTGTAATATGATTCAATATCTGTACCACCACCAGCAAGCCCTAATCTCAACGGTGCTTTGGATCGAATTATAGTCTTATTAGTCACTTATGTACTCCTTCATTCTTTTGGTTAATTATATAAATACGATAAGAATAACGATATTTCTAGACTCATTTGTAATATTACGATATCAAACACAATCCGAGTAGGTAGAAGAAGATTATAGTGGCCTTCGTTGTCAACACATAGGATATGCCCTTTCTGGACTTACGTAGACAGGGACTATAACCTCAAGATTTAAGTTGTGAGTCGGCCGGGGCACTTGCCCGGCGCAAGCGGCGTAAAGTCGCTGGTTGTTGTACTTACAGATGAATTTACTCAAAGAGTCTTTGGCTTTGAACATAGTCGCATTGTCTTTGAGATAGACCTCATCGTATTTTCGGGTTCGCCAATATCGTTCGGTTATGATGTTATCACAGGTCCGATCTTTACCATTCATGATGTGCTTTGATCCCGAATCTAGAAAGACCGTGGTGGCGGAATCTGTCAAGATAGATTTCGCCACGGAGATAGCTCCTACGCTGCTTTCTCGAACGGTCTGTAGAAAGCCTTGACGGAGGTAGTATAATGGACCCGCAGGGCTGGACAACGGTGTAAGCTTGTCGGCCTGATGTCGAGAAGGGGATTGAAGTTGGGAGAACGCACGAGGAGCCACTAC
>WSSedL1CaDRAFT_10001923_pt1 | contig 11306 bp, 10 predicted proteins | sample WetSurSL1Cattail_FD_9464 | JGI IMG/M metagenome (IMG submission 9464)
TTTCCTGTTTCTGTTTTATACTCTGTTTTATCAGTGTATTGTTGAATATCCTCCAAAGTGATATCTAATCTATGCTGATATACCACTTTATGTGACTGCAAATCCGGACACTTGCCCGAACATATTTTGTTAATGAAAACCTTGTCGCTCACTTTGCTTCTTCCGGTATCCGCTGTTCAAGCTCAGGCAACAAGATAGATAAGGATCAAGGGATGAAGAGATCATGCTTCCTTGCCAGCCCAGTTCAGGAAGGCAGCAGAAAGGGGGCAGGTTATTTGTGCTACCCTGCCCCCTTTCTGTTATTCATCATTGCAGCTATTTGTTTTGGTTCAATTTCAGATTAATTTCTTGGTCAAGACGATCTTGTTGCCTCTGGCATTAACTTTTACATCATCGCATAAGCTTCTTACAATCATAATTCCTCTGCCGCTTTCACCGATATCCAGCGAATCCGGTATATCCTGCAGAGGTTTGCGGCAATTGCATATATAATTGAAGTCATATCCGCCGCCCTCATCTTCAACTATAATAAGAACTGTTCCCTGTCCTGAAATACATGCATCCACCTTGACAACCTTGCTTACATCTTCACCATTTCCATGTCTGACTGCATTGATCAATACTTCATTAAGTACTACCCTAAGTTCAAACAGGATGCAATCAGCAACATCGACACAGCTTTTTTGAAGATTTGTGATAAATTCATCTACAACCTTACCAATGCTGTTTATGCTGCTTGGTACACTGGTACTATAAATGTCCAGGCTTTTCACAAGTTATCCCACGTCCTTGAAATTCCATATTTAAGCCAGCTATTAACGACTTGAGGCTCTTGATATATAATTACCCTCAATATTTATATGTAAACATGCATTTCCAAAGCGATGTATACTTCCTGTATTACTTCGTCAACATGTTTCTGAACCGTTCAAGTACTTTACGTTCAAGTCTTGACACATACATTTGGGATACGCCCATTTTATCGGCTATTTCCTTTTGCGTCCTTCTATTGAAATAGCGCATCCGGATGAATTCCTTTTCGGCTTCGTTGAACTTGTTAAGACTCTTTTCAAGAAAGTCTCTGTTCTCTATTCTTTCAAAGGTGGCATCCTCGCCGCCTATTGTCTCATGAAGCTCAAGATCATCGTCGTTAAATGCATTCTGATCAAATGACTGCATGTTGTATGCATTCCATGATTCGATTATTTCAAGTACGGTCTCTTCCCGTATATTAAGGTATACCGCGATCTCGTCCACTCTTGGCGTCCGATGCAGTTCCTGTGAAAGCTGGTCTTTGGCAAGATTGACCTTCTGATATACTTCATAGATACGCCTGGGAATCCTTATCGCAGAGCTCTTGTCCCGAAAATATCTTTTGATTTCACCAACGATTGTAGGTGTGGCAAAGCTGACAAATTTAAAACCTTTATCGGGACTGAATCGCTCGACTGCTTTTATTAGTGCAATACAGGCCACCTGATAAATGTCTTCATAATCCACACCTCTATTGAGGAATTTCTTTGACATGATTTCTGCAAGATATATATATCTTTTGACAAGATCATTCCTGCTGGTTATGTCCCTGTCGCTGCTATATCTGGCAAAAAGCGCATCGCTATCCTCTGCTTCTTTCAGAACCGCTGCTTCATGATTATAATCCATCGCCGGAAATCACCTCAAAAGTTTTTGTCATAGACAGTATATAGTTGTCGCTCTCAGGACAAAATTCAACCTTATCCATAAATGCATTAATAATGGCTATACCTAAACCATCCTCATCATCTTTAAATATGCATCTTATTTTTTCAATACTGGAGACAAAAGTTATATTAAGACTTTCCTTTGAAATGTCGAATAATACTTCGAAGCTTCCATCAAGACCAGCAGCTGCATTGATGATCCGGCTGCATACCTCTGACACAGCCACTTTGATATCTTCTACCGTTTCTATATCAAATCCCATCCTACTGGCAATACCAGATGTCGTTAATCTTGTGACACTGACATAATCGGCTTTGTAAGGTAATACCAATGCAATCCTGTCCGGTGATACCATTTTATTCGCTCCTTCGCACAACTTATATAATTTTATTAACAGCAACCAAATCAATTTATGATAAAAAGTTTATCCAAACCAGTAATAACGAACAATTTCCTGATATTTTCCCTGATGTTGTCAAGTTGAATACTCCTGCCTGCAAGCCGTGTTTTTTTCAAAGCACCTACGAATATGCCCAGACCTGTGCTGTCTATATAGTTCAATCCGCTGCAGTCTATGACAAGGTCCATACTGCTGTTATCAACAACGCTATATAGTTTGTCCTTGAATTGCTGAGCCGTATAGATATCTATTTCTCCCGAAATGAAAACCTTTGCCTTATCCGCCAGATATTCCTCTCTTAAAATCAATTCACTGGACATTTGCATTTCCCCCTCATTTTTATTTCATAAGGAATTGTAACACTTTCAACGCCTTATCGTTATTTTTACTATTAACATAAATCGATGCGATAAAGTTCTCTCCGAGTACCCCCGCTTCTTTTAATACGGTGCTGTTTGTGATGTCAATCCCGTAAAGGTGCTTCACTTCAGGCTCCGCGGTAGTCTTGACTTCTCCGTTTATTTCCGTATCTTCAATCCCAATGATGTTATCCTTGTTCTTTTCCATATCTACACCAAGTCCGGGTGCAATTTCATCCAGACTTAGAAATGCGCCATTCTTTGCATATTTAAGATAACTTTCCTTATCCATAATATACAGATCAATTCCTCCGCCTGCAAAAAGTACAACTGCCTTCATCGACATCGCATACTGCTGTTCACTATGATCATCATCAGAGATAAATGCTCCATCAAAACCTGGTTCCTTTATTTCAGGCACGTTGGCCTTATAAGCATCCTTTAGCTTGTCCGTAACATCAGTGTAGCTGATCTTTCCGATAAACGCAGTATTGAAATCGGGGTCCACATGATCTACAAAGCCTTTTACAATGAAAAACAGTAATACGATCGCTATAATGGCAGCAAGCATATGGAACTTATAATAATAGAAGAAATTCCGTGCTTTCTTTTCATCAATACCAGCCTTTTTCAGTAATGGAGCTGCTTTACTTGGAGGTTCTTCCTTCAGCGCTACTTCATATCCCATCAGGACGTTATAGGCCTGTGATACCTGGTCAAAGCTGTATTCCTCCTGCTTGACCTTAGGGGCCGCAGCAGTGCCGGAATCCTTCGAAGCTTCGTCAATCCCGGCAGACGCATTGTCCTGACGCTCTTCCTCCTCTTCAGGCTGAGCTTTCGCCATCCTTTGCTTTTTCAGTAAAATTGAAAATCTTCTTTCTATATCATTTATACTTGTTTCCTTTGAAACGCCAAGAATCTTTCTGGCTTCCTTTTTATCCATGCCTAATGCCCCCTATGTGGCTGCAGTGCTGCCTGCGCGACAATCCTGAATCAATCCCTCGGCTTCATTGTGGGGAAGAGAAGGATATCTCTGATGGAATATGAATCAGTCAACAACATGATCAGCCGGTCTGTCCCGATACCAAGGCCGCCAGTTGGCGGCATACCGTATTCAAGAGCGTTCACATAATCATCATCCATCATGTTGGCTTCATCGTCCCCTGCTTCCCTTTTTTTCACCTGCATTTGGAATCTTTCTTTCTGGTCTATCGGATCATTCAATTCCGAATAGGCATTTGCCATTTCCCTTCCGGTAATAAAAAGTTCGAATCTCTCCACAAGATCGGGCCTGTCGGGCTTTCTCTTGGTAAGTGGTGATATTTCAACAGGATAATCCATTATGAATGTCGGCTGGATCAATTGCTCCTCTGCCAGTTCTTCAAACAGGAGGCTCATCACCTCACCCTTTGACATGCTGCTCTTCACGGGCAGTTTCTTTTCGTGTGCGATACTGCGTGCTTCCTCATCATTGGCAACAAGATCAAAATCAATTCCTGAATACTTCAGGACTGCTTCCCTCATGGTCATTCTGTTCCATGGCGGAGTCAGATCTATCTCCTGTCCCTGATAGGATATCTTTGTTGTACCATGCACCTCATTTGAGACAGTTGAAACAAGGTTCTCCGTCAGTTCCATCATACCCTTGTAATCAGTGTACGCTTCATAAACCTCCATCATGGAGAACTCAGGATTGTGCTTTATGGACATTCCTTCATTTCTGAACATCCTGCCCATCTCATAAACCTTTTCCAACCCGCCCACAATCAGACGCTTCAGATATAATTCCGGCGCTATCCTGAGATAGAGATCAATATCCAGTGTATTATGATGGGTGACAAAAGGCTTGGCTGCGGCTCCACCCGGTATTGTATTCAATATGGGCGTGTCGACTTCAAGAAAACCCCTGTCATCCAGAAATCTTCTGATACCTTTAACAATCTTGCTTCTTATGATAAATGTCTTTCTTACATCAGGATTGATGATCAGGTCAACATATCTTTGTCTGTAACGCAGATCGACATCCTTCAGGCCGTGCCATTTCTCAGGCAAAGGTTGAAGCGATTTTGCAAGCAGCATGATGCTTTCTGTTTTAATGGATATTTCACCCTTATGGGTCTTGAATACGGTACCTTTTACGCCAATGATGTCACCAATGTCGTATTTTTTAAAATCCTCGTATACTTCGGCTCCTACATCGTCTATCTTTACATAGAGTTGTATTTTCGCATCACGGTCCTGCAAATCGCAAAAACTGGCCTTACCCATACCTCTTTTGGACATGAGCCTGCCAGCCAGCGAAACCTTTACTCCTTCAAGTCCTTCAAAATTCTCAAGAATTTCTTTTGCATTATTTGTTACGTCATATTTGATGATCCTGAAAGGATCCTTCCCGCTCTGTTGAAGCTCCTGAAGCTTCATTCTTCTTACTTTGAGAATCTCACTCAGATCTTCCGTCTCCTGAATATTATCAATATTATCCGCCATCTGCGAACCTCCTGCTGGTATATTATCCTGGTGCTGATGCACTACAGGCGTTTAGCGCCAAAAAGTTTTTAATGTAAGAATAACAGTTTACATGAAGCAAACTGTTATTCTTACATTATTATATATTAAATTCATCATCAATTAAAGCCGTGAAAGCTTTATTTTTCAATTTTCAGTATTTTGAACTTCAAAACGCCATCAGGTACTGAAACTTCGACGGTATTTCCCTTCTTTTTTTGCATCAGGGCACTGCCTACCGGAGATTCGTTTGAAATCTTGAAACGTGAAGGGTCAGCCTCCGTAGAACCAACGATCGTATAGACAATCTCTTCATTGAACTCCATATCGAGAAGTCTTACCTTGGAGCCAATCGTCACCTTTTCAGTACTTACATCTTCTTCATCTATGACTCTTGCATGCTTGAGCATGGTTTCAATCTGAGCAATTCTTCCTTCAACATATGCTTGTTCATTTTTAGCTTCATCATATTCGGAATTCTCTGAAATGTCCCCAAATGAAAGAGCAACCTTAATTCTCTCTTTGATCTCCATTCTTTTGGGACCCCTCATCAGTTCCAGCTCTTCTTCGAGTTTCTTTAAGCCCTCATAAGTCAAAATGACTTCTTTACCTGCCATTTAGAGCCTCTCCTTTACCCATAAATTTTGTGTTGATAATATATGCATTTAACTCTAATTTATTCTACTTCGTTTGCAGACACGTTACCAAATATATATACAAATAGCACTGACGAGTACTTGCAGTGCTAGGATAACAAACATAAATCCAGTCTCAGTTTTATAATTATAGAATACAAAGCTTTTATTGTCAATAAGAGTATGCTACATTTGGTTAACCCTATTTACATCACTATTTATATCTTCTGGTTCTAAAACACCTGGCGCGGCAATTTTCCGAACAAATACGGGAAGAAAATCGCACCAGGTGTTTACCGGTTATTTAAAATATTTCAATCAGCCGGATGTTTCATTGTCCTTCAGAATAACGTCGTGGGCACCGCCTTCTATGATGCTCGTTGAAGAGACAAGTGTCATTCTGGCCTTGCTGTGGAGGTCATCAAGGTTGAGCGCACCGCATGTACACATCGTCGCTTTAAGTTTGCTCAAAGTTGTTTCAAGATTATCCTTTAGCTTGCCTGCATAAGGCACATAGGAGTCGACACCTTCTTCGAAGTCCAGTTTGTCTTTACCGCCCATGTCGTATCTCTGCCAGTTTCGTGCTCTGTTTGAGCCTTCGCCCCAGTATTCCTTTACATAGTTGTTCCCAATTTTGAGTTTTCTGGTCGGACTTTCATCAAACCTTGCGAAATACCTGCCAAGCATAATGAAATTAGCTCCCATAGCCAATGCAAGAGTCATATGGTAGTCATGTACAATACCACCATCCGAGCAGATTGGTATGTAAATACCTTTTTTCTCGTAGTATTCATCCCTTGCCTTTGCGACTTCAATAACCGAGGTCGCCTGTCCCCGGCCTATGCCCTTTGTCTCCCTGGTAATACATATTGAGCCGCCGCCTACGCCTACCTTGACAAAATCAGCGCCAGCTTCAACAAGATACTGGAAGCCTTCCTTATCTACGACATTTCCGCCGCCGACCATGACCGTCCCTTCGTACTCGTTTTTTATCCATTCAATGGTGTCCTTTTGGTATTCCGTATATCCATCGGAGGAATCAACGCATAATATGTCCGCTCCCGCATCAACCAGAGCAGGAACTCTTTCCCTGTAATCCCTGGTATTTATACCCGCACCGGCCATAAGACGTTTACTGGGATCCAGCAGTTCCGTCGGGTTCTCCTTATGGCTGTCATAATCCTTCCTGAAAACCATATAAACAAGGTTTTGATTTTTATCAATAATTGGGAGGCAATTAAGCTTATGCTCCCAGATCATATCATTCGCTTCTTTTAAAGAAATGCCTTCCTCAGCAAAAATCAAGGATTGAAACGGTGTCATGAATTCTTCGATCTTCTTGTCCATCGATATCCTGCTTACCCTGTAATCCCTGCTGGTGACAATACCGAGCAGTTTTCCGGCAGGTGTTCCATCCTGGGTTATTGCAATTGTCGAGTGACCGGTTCTTTCCTTTAATACGATAACATCCTTAAGATAGTCGTCAGGTTTCAGGTTTGAGTCGCTTATGACAAAGCCGGCTTTATATTTTTTAACCTTTCGAACCATTTCAGCCTGTTGATCAATAGGCTGGGACACATAAATAAAAGAAAGGCCTCCGCACCTTGCCAGCTCTATTGCCATTCCCGAGTCTGAAACGGCCTGCATTACTGCAGATACGAGCGGTATATTGATGTGCATGGAAGCCTTTTCTCCTTTATTGAATTTCACGATCGGAGTTCTAAGGTTGATATCTTGAGGAGTGCATTCCTTCGTTGTCAGATTAGGCAGCAACAGGTACTCACTGAAGGTCCTGGATGGTTCGTTGTAATAAAACGCCATGAAATCATACCTCCTATTCTTCGATTTTACACTAATGCTATCTGGAAAAAATATTAGATAACATTATACATAAGAACCCTATCTGCGTCAAGGAATAGAGAATTGTTTTTTTTGAGGTACAATATCAGGTACAATATCAGCCTGAAATGTTGAAAAGCTTACTAAATGCCCCAGTAAATTTTACCTTGGAATCCTGAAACAGTTCAACAATCTTAAATTTTACTTTTATCGGAATATCGCTTTCCTCATCAGCTGAAGTTAAAATATCGTACTCCTCATCGGTAAGAGCATCTTTTAAATCTTCCTTAACTGAATCAGGAACGGTCCCATGCGTCACATCTACAAAGCATAACGGTGGGAACAGTACACACCACCAGTTTGCACCTTTACCTTCCCCGATGACAAGTCTTAAAGCCTGATAGTTACCGGCAGGCAATGTGATGTCTCCATAGGATTTCGTCGGGAATGGATAGTTCCCCAGAGTTGTTTTAATATTATAATTCAGCCCTTCCTTCAAAATAACCTTTTTGGCAATTGATTCAATTTCTCCGAGGTTACTGCTGATGATCGATTTCGTTTGGGCAATATCGTTTGAGTCCGCAAGTTTCTGATGCATGAAGTTCAACACGGCATCTCTTACATCTCTTTTAAGCGATTGGTCTTCAGGCGAATCACTGTTCGCTATAACGTGCAGTCTGAACAAGCTGCCATAGAGCTGCTGACCCATATTCTCAGAATATGTATTAAGAACGATACCTGCGACAATCACTAACGTTACGACTATTGCAACCACTGATTTCATTATACCGGCTGCATGTTTCAGATCTTTAATTCCCTTTAGCGTTGAAAAAAATCCGTTCATTTGATATATCCCCCTGACAATTCCTTAAAAATACTGATTTGTACAAGACAGGATGTATAATGCATTATGCATCCTTTGTACTATTAAGTATTGTCAAATTGGATAAAATTTATACTTTCCGTAAACTATATGCAATGAAAAAAGGTTTTGGGATAATAGGCTTTTTTCACTTGCTTTTCCTTAGTAAAAAGTCTCAGCTTGAGCTTTATCTTCCACAACATTTTTTATACTTTTTCCCGCTTCCACAGGGGCAAGGGTCATTGCGGCCAACCTTATTCTCATCCCTTCTGTATGGCTGCTGCACATCACAGATTTCTTCCTCCTCCTCAGAATCGAGACCCAAATCCTCAAACTCCTCGGGATTCTCCTTTGCCATTTTGTCCAGGTTCCTTTTATATTTATAGTACATTGGTTACTGGTTTATAAAATTGAAAAAAACATTCTAATCTTGTCATTAACACGCACAGGAACACGCAGCGATTTGTTTTAGCATGTAAATCAGTAATAGGGGTTTTAATCTCCGGAGAGCTACTCAACGAGTAAAAACGAGCTTACAAAGTCCTCATGATGTTCAGCAGGCTTTGGTAGCTGTCCACGTCGTGATATTTAACCTTGCTCGTAGAAATTTCATTGAACAGCTTCCTTGCACAGGAAATCTTCGCACTTTCAATCGGCTTGAGGTTCAGGCTGTCCATTGTACCTTTGGTTTCCGCAATGAAGAAGATATGTTTCACAGTCCCACGCTTGAAGGCGATTGCCCAGTCCGGTGAATAATGTCCAACGGGTGTCGGGATATAGAACCCTTTGGGGCCGCCCGGAAGCTTGGCGTAGACACACACCTCGTCGGCAAGCTCCAAGTCCTGCGCGAACCGCCGCTCAACGCTATTTTCAGACGTGCCGTCCGTAAACACATAGTCCTGAATGTGCTTCTGGGCACGGAACGCCTTCTCATAGTCCTTTGAGGTCTTGCTTACAGTGAAGATGCCGCTGTCGTATCCGCCTTCAGTCTGATTATAGGAGATGTGTTCCACAATCATCGTCGCCTTCTGCTCTTTAATCAGCGCGATAACCTTGGAGATATATTCCTCCGGATTGCTGCGGAAAATATATACCTTTTCAGGAGAAATCCCTTTCAGAATGGCGGCGACAGTTCTTCGCGTCAGAACCGTTCCCTCTGCTATTTTTCCGATAAGGTCATATGGAACTTGACTGACTTCGGCATGTTCGAGCGTCCTCGTCCGTGTTCTTGCCGCATCGAAGGCCTCGCTGCGCTCCAGCAAATATGGGTTCATATCGGTTCTTTGCGTACCCGTAGTAAGGGTATACTGGAGTTGCGTCACAGACAGCCTGGCATTGATGGCGGAAATGGCTTTCTGAATCAACTCTCCGGAATCAAAGTCCACAGTATAGGCGTACTTATGATTAATATAACTCCACAATTCCTTGAACTCCTGCTTGAAAAAATTGTCGTTCAGCGGATTGCCCTGCACTTTGGGTTTATTGCCATTGTCAATCATCTTGTCAAGTACGCTGTCGTCAAAGATTCCCTGCACAAGCATATGTATCCCCGCCGAAAGAGCAGACAGTTCGGCAGGCAATGCAGCGAGCTGACCACTTTCAGCTGTAATTCGATATTCGTCGGTAATGTTATCATCATAGTCCACATAATCGTTTTTAATGAGATAGCGATGAATTTTATCTGCCTCCTGCCTTGTAATCTTATGGGCTTCTTCTCCAATCATCACCGTTTTGCCTTCAAAATAAGCCTCCGTTGCCTTGCAAGGCCTATCATAAAGCACCTCACGGATCTGTTTCTGCAAGTCGCCGACGAAGCTGAAATAACTCTCGCTGGCAATGACAGTCAACAGATTGATTTCATGCACTGTTTTCTCGCCGCATACATCCTCGTCCTGCCGGTCTCCCGCCTGATTGACGCACAGCCGCAAACCGCGCCCGACCTCCTGCCGCTTGGCGGTGGTATTGTCGGAATGCTTGAGTGTGCATATCTGGAATACGTTCGGATTGTCCCATCCCTCGCGCAGGGCGGAGTGGGAGAAGATGAAGCGCGTGTGTTCTTCAAAGGAAAGCAGCCGCTCCTTGTTCTTTAAAATCAAATCATAGGCCGAAATATCGTCGGAAAACTCACTGCCGCGCTTGACATCGCTGTTCACAGCGTGACCGGTTTTATCGATGCTAAAATAACCGCAGTGCGTTTCCTTCACGGAGATTCGGCGCAAATACTCCTGATAGGGGGTGTCAAACAGTGTAAGTTTTTCATTCAAAACAATGATGTACTCTTGTTCAAACACCTTTCCGTATTCGCCGGGCATTTCAGCGCCGTTATTGTCATACTGTCTGTACTTTGCCACCTCATCAATAAAGAACAGCGTCAGGCATTTGATTCCCATTGCAAATAGCTTCTCTTCTTTCTCAAAGTGCGACACAATCGTTTCACGAATTTGAATACGCCGCATATCTGCCTCAGACACATCACCGGTGACATTCCCTTTTGAGAGCGCTTCACCATTGCTGAACGTCACGCTGCCGCGAATGGGATCAATCTCTGCAACAACGTAACCCTTATATTGTTCCAGATTGTTGGATTCTACATAAAGGTTATCACCGACTTGAAGGATATGCGCTTCGCGCTTGATGCCGCCTGCGTGTTTGACTTCCAGTTCAAGCCGCGCCATTGGAGGCTTTTTACTGCTGAGAATGATGTTTTCAAGGTAAAGGTACCTGTCGGTTCCGCTCAGGTTCCTGACCTCAAAACCTTTCACCTCGATTTTCTTCACCAGACGGCGGTTATATGCGTCCAGCGCGTCCAGAACAAACACAAGGTTGTGCTGAGTTCTGTGCGTCGCGGAATAGTTGATGGAGAACAGCGGATTGAAGTTATTTTTCAGCGCGCTCTGCGTCGCAGCGCCGCCCATCTTCTGCGGCTCGTCGAGGATGATAATCGGACGGTTCGACTTAATGACGTCTATCGGGCGCCGGGAAGCAAATTCATCGCGCTTGGAATA
>WSSedL1CaDRAFT_10001924_pt1 | contig 11301 bp, 10 predicted proteins | sample WetSurSL1Cattail_FD_9464 | JGI IMG/M metagenome (IMG submission 9464)
ACTGGATAAGCATAAAGCCTATATCAAATATATTTACCGCTTCTATGGTTTCGGATTATGGGGTGTTTTTATTAAGGATAGTGAAACGTTAATCGGTAGATGCGGAATCGAATTAACTACACTCGGTAATGATAGTGTCTATGAAATAGGTTATCTTTTAAATACAGAATATCAAGGAATTGGGTACGGTGTTGAATTTGTGGAAGGGGTTCTGAAATATTCTAAGAACATACTAAACATCCAAAAAATCATTGCCATAATCGATAAAGGTAACCTTAAATCCATACAACTTGCCGAACGAGTTGGTATGCGAAGGCTTAGTGAATATAGTCGAAACCGTCGTGATTGTTATGTTTATGAAGCAATATAAGGAGTCTTGCTATGTCAAATGAAAGAAATACAAAACAAAAGCAAATGATATTATCTATATTAAGGGAATCGGATCGCCCTATGTCAATTAATGAAATTTATAGTAAAATTGTTGAATGCCTTCCTAAGATAGCGAAATCAACAATCTATCGAAATATCGACAGTCTGCTCCTTCAAAACCTAATTGATAAATATCATCTGAACGACAATGAAATCTTCTATCGGATAAAAACAAACTGCCATGAACATAAGCATTTTGTTATCTGTGATGATTGTAAAAAGGTCTTCGATCTTCCTACATGTCCAATTCATGACCTTGAAAGTGCCATGGAGGAAGAGGGATTTATTATCAAAGAGCACCAAATTCAAATTAGTGGTATCTGTAAGGACTGTGCCAAATTTAAGCATAATATAAATACATAATATTCGTATACATATATTGCAATTATCAGAACTTATGAACTTATATGAATGGGCCGACACTTCTTCTAATATAACAGACTTATCTATAAGCAAAAAAGGATGTTGCATATTGCAACATCCCATATAATTATTTTGTGCCGGTTCCTGTTGAACCAGTACCTGTTCCTGTCCCTAATGTTCCGCTTGATCCCGAAGCCCCATTTGTTAAATTTGATCCTGTTCCTGTACCATTGGTGATTCCGGTTCCGGTAATATTGGTAGTCCCTGTTGTAGTTCTTGGTGTAGTTGTTATTGAGGTAGTTGCACTGTTATTTGTTCCGGTAGTTGTTCCTGTCTTAGTATCGTCTGTTGTTGCACATCCTGCTAATAAAATAGTTGATATAAAGCATATGCTAATTATGATTGCCAATTTTCTTCTCATGATACTCCTCCTATATAAGTTTGTTTTACATAGTTTGTATTACGTAGTTAGTATCTCTCTGATCAATTGATTTATTCATAATTCATATCCTGTAAACAACGTCACAACTCTTACATTATTTTCATTTTGATTTAAACTCCGTCATATCCTTCCGGAATCGAAGCGGCAGATTACCTCTTTGCAGCTTTGGATTAATCCGTTCTTTTATTACAATATTTTGAAAGAATATCTTCCACAAATCGCGGTAGTCATCCTCCACAAAGGATATCTTATCCATACCTTCTTGATCAATCTCCGGTACATGTGCCAAAATCCACGGATTTCCGGGAACATGAAAAGTCGCGAGCTGTCGATCGGCATCATAAATCAAAAAGCGCTCCTGTGGAAAACGATCTTCAAAATGAGGAGTTATTAAGGTAATAACATTGCTTTTTGGATGAATCACAGCAGTAAGCAACTTATTCTCCTGCTCTGAAAACCTAATAAATTCAATAAAATGATATGCTTCCCTGCTTACATTTTTATTAACACGTAAAAACTGATTAACTACTTCATTGCTCATGTGTTCCATGATACTTCTTCCAATCGAAAACCCAAGTATCAGAAAACGGTAAATCAGATCCGCTTTACCCAAATAATCGGATAATGCAACCCGACATGACATTTCAAAAGCTTCCTCTGATATCTTCGATTTAATTGAAGCAGATACCTTGAAGGCTAGCTCTAAATCAGTATCCACTGCAATATATTCTGAAAAAAGTTCAATATTGGCGTATTTACTTCCTTCACTCTTTTCTTCAATCTTAATGTTAGCATGTCCGTATCTCGAACTCCAAGCCAGGTATATAGCGGTAAAGATTCCATCAATACTGTTGTCACAAAGATAGATGTGTTTTGTTTCCATTCTTCATCAACTCCCAAATCTGCTACATTCCGGCAATTTTAGATATGGTGCGAAACTCAGTCTTGAAATTCACATCATCAAATAAGGATAATTGTCGATAGGTTATGTCTCTTTCAATACCGGGTATCGGCTGATCCTTAAGTGCAACCAACTGTCTGGTAATAAAATCTTCTTCTATATGAATCGGATACATCATACGCCCTTTGCAGGTGATAAAATATACCGCTCTTTTTAATACAATGCCCATTCTCTTTAGGTCTGCAAAATCCAGAACCGCACTTTTTCTGGCCATAATTATACGCTGCGCCGAATTCGTGCCAATCCCGGGTACCCGAAGCAGGGTCAAGTGATCGGCTCGGTTTATTTCGACCGGAAATACCTCCAGATGTCTGAGCGCCCAGTCACATTTAGGATCTAAAAGAACGTTAAAGTTCGGACGTTTCTCATCAAGAAGCTCCTTTGTATGGAAACCATAAAATCGCAGCAAGAAATCAGCCTGATACAGACGGTGCTCACGCAAAAGCGGCGGTCCGGCCTGAGTAGAGGGAAGTCTGATGTCCTGATTCACATTCATAAATGCGGAATAAAACACTCTCTTTAAATCAAAATTCTGATATAACGACTCAGCCACAGACATGATCTGATAGTCACTCTCCGGTGTCGCTCCGATAATCATCTGTGTACTCTGACCGGCCGGTACAAAGAAACGCTTCTCCTTCTTCTTCGAGAAGGGTGTAAGTACAGAGGTGCTACCGGAGGTAATAATTTCCCTGATATCCTGATCTGCCTCACTTGTCGTCAGTAAAGGTTTCTGTCCAAAATCCGGAAGTCCGAGTGATTCCCGATGATTTTGTCTGCCAAGTTGAATCTGTCTGATTGGTCTTAGGATACTCTTGCGACTCTTATGAGGAGCAAGGTCTCTTAGACTTTCCGCCGTGGGAAGCTCCAGATTAACACTTAAACGATCCGTATACCAACCAAGCATCTCAATCAGTACCGGATCAGCTCCCGGAATCGCCTTGCAGTGGATATATCCGTTAAAGCGGTGAACCTCTCGCAGCAACCGCAGAGCCTCTATCATCAATTCCATCGTATGGTTCGGACTGATCAAAATACCGGAGCTTAAAAACAAACCCTCGATATAGTTTCTCCGATAGAACTCCATCGTAAGATCACTGATCTCTGCAGGCGTGAAGGAGGTTCTGACAATATCATTGGAGGAGCGGTTAATGCAGTACTTGCAATCATAGGTACATTCATTCGTATACAAAACCTTCAGTAATGAGATACATCTACCGTCTGCTGAAAAGCTATGACAGATACCACAAGCCAAACTGTTACCCATACTTGTTCCATTCCCTTTGCGGTCTACTCCGCTGGAGGTACAAGCGACATCGTATTTCGCGGCATCGGACAGAATCTCAAGCTTTCTCTGTACGGTCATATTTTCCTGAATAACCATGGTATAATCTCCCTGTTTGCAAACATTTGTTCTTATTTGTATTTTATCAAACCGGAATTATAAAGTCAATACGATTTCAAACATTTGTTCGTACAGTTGTAATTGTTATTACTGTTTGTTACCGTTCACAACTCAGCAAGGATAGTTACATGAACGGGAAAGAAATATTTCCATATAGGAGCCACTTTCGCATTTTTTCCCAGTCCGGATGCATCTCCTTGAGGGCTGAACCGTAATATGCAGTTTCTAAATAATATTATTTGGTTAAACTGATTGTTGTCTTTTCCTTTTACTCACGACCAAAGCAAGAGAGATAAAGGCTATGGTAAACCCGATTTCGATAGCCATACATCTAAAAGCTTCCGACACCTCACTCCATTGAAAGGAGGGTATACTCATCAGTGAATGATTCGCTTTCACATACCAATAGGCGGGGGTGAAACTTGCAGCTCGAAGCACCTTATCGCCCAAATATTCCTGGGGTACAAACATACCGCTTAAGAAAGCTACACCAAGCGATAATCCCGTTGATAATGCACCGATTGCCTTCCGACTATTAACGGCAATACCGATTAGATAACTGACACTTAATACAGTCAGAGCAAATACTGCTGCATTCACCCAAGTCAGCACTAGATTGATTGTAATACTCCGACTCTTGCTCAGAATCAAACCCGATAGAATAAATAACAGCAAATAGCCAAAAACAAATATCAGATTAGCTAAAATCAATTGAAGATTCATCCTGCGATAACTGATGGGTGATGCATTATGCCTTCTTCGGATATCCAGCCCGTTGAAGGAGAACATAATCATGCTGATTCCGGTAATGAAGGCTGCAATAATGACATATCCCATGAAGTTGAAATATTCCTCATTAAACTCATTTGCATTAGTGACACTATCCTTTTTCTCAACATCAAAAACTGTCTTGGCCTCAATTGATAGATTTGCCTCTATATAGCTGTTCAGCTTATCATAATTGATCTCCGGTACATTGGATAAATACACTCTGGCAAGGTTAAAATAATTATCAATTACGGTATTCAATGACATTGCTTCTGCAGAATCGGGTAATGCTTCCTTACTTAGCTTCAGAGAACCATTGTTTAGAAAACTGTCCGAAAAACCCTTTGGAATTGTCAGAATATATTTCGCTTCACCAAAAAATAATGCATCCTTTATGGAATCCTCATTCTTACCGGGCTCAACTACAGTTACATACTGATCCAAATAATTTAAAAATCCATCAACCAGAGTATTTTGCCCATCCTCGTTGATTATTATTGTATTAATCTTTTCGGTATGGTATTCCTCCGATCCCATAGAGCTATTAGCGGTCATCGCATAGGCTAAACCGATGAACATGAAGGTATAGATCAGTAAGGGCGTTCGTAATTTTCTTAATATTTTAAAATATGTTTTATAAACTGGCATAATTCTTCCTCCTGATTCCAACAAAGGATGCTATACATAAAAACGCAGTAATAATTAACAACAGAGCAGCATCTAAATAAAAACGCTCATAGGTATCATAGTAATACAAGCTGTACATTGCGTCCGCAATCAGATTAACCGGATTGATATATCCGAGTATCGGTAGCTTTTCCGCAACTATATATTTTATCTGATGCACCATCATACCGGAGAGGAATCCGCCGCCGAGTACTACCAGTGTTAAAATAGCTTCTTTGGTTTCAGTCTTTTTCTTTACCCATATACCTACCGTTCCGCCAAGAGCAAGGCCACATAGTGATCCCAGGATACAAATTCCGAATAGATACGCAAGATTATTGCCAAAATCCACTTTAATGATAAAATACATATAGAGGAACACAAGAATAATACTTCCCATATGCGCTGTAAATGCAGCCATAAGGTTACTAAAAAACAACTTCATCTTGTTCATCGGTGATACATTCAGCCTCGCTCCGCGACTGGAAAGGTTAGCTTGAATATTAATAACTTCATCCAGTCCCCAGTTCGCTGAGAAAACACATGCATACGCCAGTAATGCGTAGAAATAAATCAATAATTGCTGAGGTTTGTGACTACTTTTCACTTCCTTGAGGTATTCGTTATTATTCATTACATCATCCAACAGACCTTCATTCATTGCATTCGGATTTTCCTTCATTATTGCCGTAACAGCATCCGACGTGTGTAGGTATTGATCCAGAAAAGATTTTGCGATTGTTGTATTCATGGAATTTGACTTAATGTGTAACTCCGGTTTTTCGTTGCCAACAATGTAGGCATCAATATCTCCGTTCTTCAAAAGCTTTTCTGCCTTTGTTTGATCACAATAAGTAACATCAAACATTTTTATATCCTCTGACATATTTGCAGAGCTTAATACCTCACCAAAGGTATCTTCCTTAGCTCCCTGGCTGTCGTAAGCAATGGTAATGGTCTTAAAATCCTCTATCTTCCAGAGATTATTAAAGGCAAAGAAGAAACAGGTGGCCAATAAAATTGGAAACATATAGCACCAGAACATCGTTTCCCTACTGCGAAAAAGGCATTTCAGCCTTGTAATATATAAATAAAAACTCATTATTTTCCTCCCTTTCGCCTATTGACGGCGGATCTTACCTAACCTACATGATGCTGCTTTACATCATCGCCAATACCCGGAAGAATAAGGAGGGAGCACCACTGTGCGAGCTTCTTATTCTTCCCAAGAATTTTGGTTTTTTCAAAATTCTTTTTTCACATTAATCCCTTAATTCTTTTCCTGTAATCTCAAGGAAAACATCATTAAGCGTCGGCTGTTCCGTAATAACCCTGCCGAAATTAATCTTATTTTCAGCCATAAAATCAAGAATATGAATTAGATTGTTCTTCCCCTTACCCGACTTTATTTCCAACAGATTATCTTGATATTCAACCGAATATATTCCCGGAATTTGTTTCAACTCACCAATATATTCTTCCTTCAAATTAAATATTTCCAGGGTTACCTTCTCGCCGACCGAGATCATAGCCTTCAGTTCCTCTTTGGTCCCCTTCGCGATAACTCTTCCCTTATCAATGATCGCGATGTTGGTACATAATTGTTCGACTTCCTCCATATAATGCGAGGTATATATAATAGTCGCACCTTCCTCATTCAGCTTTTTGATGCCCTCCAGTATCTTATTACGACTCTGCGGGTCAACGGCCACAGTCGGCTCATCCAGAATAATCAACTTCGGCTTATGAACAATACCGCAGGCAATATTTAATCTTCGAAGCAAGCCTCCGCTTAACTTCTTCGGATAGAACTTCTGAAAATCCTCCAGAGACACAAATTCAATTGCTTCCTTCGTAAGGCGCTTTACCTCATCTTTATTCCGAATATAAAGACTGCAAAAATATGAAATATTCTCATATACCGTCAACTCATCAAATACTGCCACATTCTGCATGATGATACCGATATCCCTCTTGATATCATAGGCGTTCGGACTCATCGGTTTGTTAAAAATTTGTATGCTTCCCTTATCATATTTTAATAAAGAGAGGATGCAATTGATTGCTGTCGTCTTTCCCGAACCGTTCGGTCCGAGCAGACCGAATATCTCGCCTTCCTCAACCTGCAAATCCAAATAATCCAGAGCCACTAATTTATCGTACCTTTTCACTAAACCTTCCACTTTTATTACCATTGTGATCCTCCTTGTTCCGTAGGAGGATATCTCCTCCTAGATTAATAATTTTATTGGGCTTGCTATTACTATACAAAATTCTGAGGTGATTATGAAGTGCATTGTGTCACGATGTGAAATGACATTTGTCATGGGAATAGAGGTGGGTGCTGGCGAAGGTAAGATGTGACACTTAAGGGACGGCTGAGGGCAGAAAGAACGGTGATGGGATGCGGTTTTGATAAGCGGGTTGCAGTTTACTAGCAATTCTAAGGTGTCTTCGTTCGCTTGGGACAATCAGAACGCGCAAAAACTCCTCAAGTAATATACAGGAAACCTACTCAGTAGCTTCCCTGTATATTGCTTTCGTCAAACATTTGCGCTCGTGCGATTATCGCACGTCTGATTTTATCGCTCTCTCAGACACCTAAGAATTGCACGTAAACTGCAAATGCTTTCAAAATCGCATCCCATCACCGTTCTTCCTGCCATCAGCCTGTCTTTGGACTGTTACACGATAATACGAAAGACGCCAGGTGTTCTCTATTCCCTTTTTCATTTTTTGCTAGCAATGCCATCTCTCTCTGAGATTGGCTATGAATATTTGCTTAGTAGATACTGATAAACTACGGGAGTTATATTAGTTTCAATAATATGTGAGCGCAAGAAAAGCTTGGAAAATAAATTCCAAGCTTTTCTTACGCTCATATCCAAAACCAAAAGTTACAGATGGCAAATTATAAGTTCTCATGTTCCAGATAGCAAATTACAAGCTCTTATATTATAGGAGCCTATACTTACCCAGTCTTATTCCTTTTTATTTAATACCTCCACCGAACTACTTGATCAGCTTGGATATTTCTTTGAATACATCTGTCTTGGCGGTTCTTGTTAATTCGAACAAGATTGACTCGTAGGTAGTCGGGAGGGCACCTTCTGCGATTGCCCTTTTAATTCCGACCTGGCGATCACTTTCTCTTCTTGAACCGACGCAGTCCTCGACCAATATTACCTGATATCCTTTATCGCGCAGATCGATTACGGTCTGAAGCACACAGATATGAGCTTCGATACCGCAAATTATTATATTCTTCTTGCCACTCTTTGCTATCTTTTCAAATATCTCTTCATTTTCCGCGCAGCTGAAGGTCACCTTATCAGAATACGCAAATCCTTTTCCGACTGCCTCACAAATGGCCGGCACTGTCATGCCGATTCCCTTTGTATACTGCTGAGTTACTATCGCGTCAATGTTCAGGGCACACAGTCCTTTGATTAGGATTTCTGTATTATGTAGCAGTTCTTCCTTCCTATCAATGACCGGAATCAATCTTTCTTGAAAATCTATTACAAGTGCTAAGGTATCCTCTGCTAATATTCTCATGATTTTCCACTCCTGCATATGTTTATTGTAAGCTTAATTTAAAGCAAACTGATTATAACATTCATGTTCCGTAGTTTCAAGGGAAAGAATATGCTTCTATTGACATCATTCGGCTTACATGTAATACTATAATCGATTAAGAATTCACCTATACAGGAAAATACAGGCATATTGTATCGGTAAAATGACAGCTTTTCATAAGGAGCCTTTATGAACGAAATTATTGATAAAATCATATTATTTCTATGCTGTACGACCTTGTTTTTATTTCATATCAGTGGCAATTTCTTTATTGTACCGGTAATCATCTCCATCGTCCTTACCAGTCTTTTTGTCTACTATGATAGGGACAAGCTCAGGTTGATCGGTGTTCTATTCTTTGCACTGCTGTGCATTTTCTTCCCTATTTATATCGTGTTTTTACCTTTACTTCTATATGATATACTCCATACAAGATACCAGTATGTGCTTTTTACAGTACCTGCTCTTTTTCTGTATCATTTATTCGCTTACAATTCCATGATTATATCCTTTACCTCCGCATTTCTTGTATTAGCATTTCTACTAAAATATAAAACCAATCGGCTGAATACAATCACCGGTGAATATAATGATTTGCGTGACAGTTCTGCGCATATGTCCTTACTGCTTGAGGAGAAAAACAGCGATCTGCTTAAGAATCAGGATTATGAAATTAATGTGGCTACTCTAAATGAACGAAACCGTATCTCCAAGGAAATACATGACAATATCGGGCACCTTTTGTCAAGAGCTCTTCTGCAGGTTGGCGCTTTACAGGTCCTCACCAGGGAAGAATCAACCGGTGAGGGGCTGTCTGCACTCAAGGAATCCCTGTCGGTAGGAATGGACCAGATAAGAAGCAGTATCCATAATATGTTTGATGAGTCAGTCGATTTATATATGCAGATTGATGGCCTGGTGAAGGATTTTACCTTTTGTGCCATCACTTATGATTATGACATTAAGAATCCTCCGCCGCTGCCGCTGAAGTACAGTCTGATTGCAATTACCAGAGAAGCCTTCGCCAATATCATGCGTCATTCCAATGCCACGAAGGTTAATATCACTCTTAGAGAGCATCCCGCAATGTATCAGCTGGTCATCCAAGATAATGGAACCATTGATGCCAAGACACATAAAGTATTGACCAAGCTCATGGAGGATCAGGGCTTTAATGAAGGAATGGGGCTTCGTAATATTTATGATCGCGTAAAAAGCTTTGATGGAAATGTTAATATAACACTGGAGCATGGATTTCGCCTATTTCTATCCATACCGAAATGTGTATCAACTAACGAGGAGGTAGTCGTATGAAGGTTTTACTGATAGATGATGATAAGCTGGTCTGCTCCTCTCTTAAGATAATCCTGTCCTCTGATCCCGAAATCACAGTAGTCGGTACCGGATATAACGGAAGAGAAGGGGTCGCGCTCTATCATGAATTGAAACCGGATATTTTACTTATGGATATTCGCATGGAACTCATGTCCGGCTTAGAGGCCGGGGAGCTTATCCTTGGCAAATACCCGAATGCCCGAATTCTCTACTTGACCACGTTTCTCGATGACGATTATATTATTAATGCCCTTCGTATCGGAGCAAAGGGCTATATGATGAAGCAAAACTATGAAAGCATCATTCCTGCCCTGAAAGCAGTAGCCATGGGGCAGAACGTATATGATAACGAGATCATCACCAAGTTGCCGAGGCTGATGGGTAAACCTTACGAAACAAAAGGTCTGGAAGATTTCGGCATAACCGATAAGGAGTTTGAAATTATCACAAAAATAGCGGACGGTATGTCCAATAAGGAAATCTCAGAATTACTTTTCTTAAGTGAAGGGACCGTCCGCAATAACATCAGTACCATTTTAGAGAAATTAATCTTAAGGGACCGCACTCAGATCGCTGTCTATTATTATAAGAATGTTAAATAGCCTAGTGTACTTTCTCATTGACCTTTAGATAAATATGCCAGATAGTTCGTGACAGTGCTAGGCAAAATTCCGACGGCAATGGGGTTCCATTGTCTAGGAATATTAACGACGCAATGTTGCGGACTAGTTGAGCAGATTTATCTAATTGTCAGCGAGACCGTGCACTAGTTATTCACCTCACCCATCCCCCTTCATATAATGAAGTATAAACAAATATGGAGGAATACCATGGGCGAATTACTGAAAATTGATCACGTCAGTTACACCTATCACAATCCTGAGGGAGAGACACAGGCGTTATCGGATGTCTCTTTTCATGTGAACGAGGGCGAATTCATTGCAATCGTAGGTCCCGTAGGTTGCGGCAAATCCACCCTGCTCTCTCTGCTCGCCGGCCTGCTATCACCAAGCAGCGGCTATATAGCTATCAATGGCATGGATATAAAATCCTCCGGCAGAAACATTGGCTATATTCTTCAAAAGGATCATCTTCCTGACTGGCAAGGCACTCAAAAAAGTGTACCTCCCGGTCCGGAAATTCATTATAAACTGACCAATAACAGTTATGTACAAATCAATGAATTATTAAATACCTATGGCCTGATTACCTTTCAGGACTCCTTTTCTCCCGATTTACCAAGTGGAGTGAGGCAACGTGCCACTCTGATACGAACTCTGCTTCTAGAACCGGATATTCTACTTCTGGACGAACCGTTTTCCACACTTGAGGGACAGAACCGTCTGGAGGCTG
>WSSedL1CaDRAFT_10001926_pt1 | contig 11288 bp, 6 predicted proteins | sample WetSurSL1Cattail_FD_9464 | JGI IMG/M metagenome (IMG submission 9464)
TCATAGCTTTTTTTGCAACTATAGTAGTATCAGTCGCAATAGTAATTGTAGGGATTACATAACTCCCTGCCGCAAAACGAGCGTTGGACGTATAAACAAATCCGAACCAGCCTGTATATGATCCGGTAGCGTCCGTTTTAAATATTCCATAAGTTCCTGCGGTCTTAATTCCCGGGCTTGTAGTATATACATATTTAGAAGAATCCGGATTTAAAAATAAAGGATTTCCTGCGCCTGTATTTGTGGTTGCAAGATCAGTATATTTTGCCGCCTGAGTATAATATTTATAGGTAGTAGACGCAGTAAGATTTTTAACAGTGGCTCTAAAAATAACAGGGAGCCTTGTAGTTCCGCCAGAGCCAATTGATTTTGGGAGCAGCGTCCCTGTAAAATCTGCCTGAGTAAGGTTCTGCGCTTGCGCGGCGAACGCAAATAAAATTAACGCCGCAACTGTATTAAGTATTTTTTTCATTAACGCCTCATATAGGTTGATATAATTTTGATCTTTTTCTGAAAAATTCCACAAAAGTAATTTATTTAATTTAGAAATCCTGTTAAATATAAAATATATTTCTTTAACTTTTCCTATCTATCGTGTTAAGTCTAAATTAATTGTTTATCTGCAATACCCGCCCAGAAGCTAAATTATTTCAGCAAAATCATCTTTTTAACCTGCATAAAACCGTTTGCTATTAATTTATAGTAATAAATTCCGGATGATAAATTAAGCTTTGCAGAACTAAAAACAGAGTTATAAGAGCCGGCAGCTTTATACTCGTTTACAAGAGTAGTTACTTCTTTACCAAGCGCGTCATATACCCGTAATGTAACAAATCCGCTTTTAGAAATTGAATAATTAATAACTGTTTCCGGGTTAAAAGGATTAGGATAATTCTGCGCTAACGAAAACGAAGACGGAAGAGTATTGCCGCCGTTATCAGTCACGCCCGTAATAAGCTGCGCTAATTGAGTTTTTAGATTTGATATTCTTGAAGTAATAAACGATTTCAATCCCAGCGTAGTATTGTTGCCTCCCCCCGGTCCGCCGCCTGTTCCGCCGCCGGAAGAAACTGTAATATCGTTTGTTATATTTGTTTCAAATTGCTGTAACGTAAACATTTTTTTAGTATCGGCGCTTACATAAGGACGTATTACATTTGCGATGCTATCTATATGCTGAAACAACCGCGCAGTAGTAAAATAGTTTGTAAATAGCGTATCAAATGTTTTAAGGTAAGCCTGCTTCAAAGCCGGGACGCTATATATTTTGTTTACCAAAGGCCGTTCGGTAGCGCTTGAAACATACACAGGGCTAAGAGACGTCATTGCGGTCTGGCCTGTTGAGTAGTTGCCGTAGCTCATTCCTACATCCCACACAATCCATTCAATTTTTCCAGAGCCAGGCATAAAATAGAAATAAAAATTCCTACCGCTGCCTGCATAAGAATCAAGGCTTGAAAAAATAATATCGTTTGACAAAGCCTTATAAAAAGCGTTAAGATTTACTCTGCCTGTTAAAACTGTATCTACTGAAGAATTATTATTCAAAGCCGTTAAAAAAGAAACAAGCGACGGCCATGCAGTAGTAGAGCCGTCTGTCTTAAGGTCATAGCGCGTTGAATATGACGATTCTGTTGCTCCGTAATAGCGGAAATCGGATATGACTGTATTTGTGTTTCCGCCCGCTGTAAATGCGTCTACAGCCTTGAACATATCGCCGTTTTTATTGCCGTAATGAGTTTTTAGAAATATCTTGTCAACCGGTTCAACAAGGGAATAAAGCCCCCATAGCGAATCATTTAAGTATAACGCTGCATAATTAGCCCGCGGAGCCGCTATGCCCGCCTGTTGGCAAAAATCGAGATCTGTTTTTTCTCTCATAAATGTCGGATCGTTCCAGCAGTTATTTAGATGTACTCCTTTTAATCCATTCCAACGCTGATCTGAAATGTATTCGTCAAAATCTATTTTAAACGGTTTTTTATTGTTTGGATGGCTGTAGGAAGAATTTCCTTTTAGTCTTACCCCAACGCTCGGGAAACTAACGCTGTCTATTGTTGCGGAAGCTTCCATAAGCTGTTCGGTTCCAAGGCCGTAATAGTAAGTCAGCGAATCCCAGTAGTTTGTCTGGTTAAAATAAAGTTTAATAGTATGAACCTGAATCCCTGCAAATACGCTGTCGCCTGCATTTTGCGCCTGGATAAACGTTGCGGCGAATAAAAATACCGATAGCGCTTTTATATATGCCTTCAAAAATCTTCTCCTTTTTTAAGCGTTCAAATTCATCTAAATTATGCAAAACCAACGCTTTGCTATTTTTATAAAGCGACTGAACTATTATGTCTCTTTACTCATATTTTTTTTAGACGATATTTTATATAAAAACCTGCGGTCTTATTTTTATTATTATCAGGAATTGCTTTACGGACGCTTCGCAGACAAACGTAATACACAACAAGTTGGGAGCCTGCCTATTATTAACGCTCTTTAAAAATAACTATTTGCCTATTAATTGGACTACTATGTTGCGGCTTCTGCCCCTGTTGTCAAAATCGACAAGAATTATCTGCTGCCATGTGCCAAGCAGCAACTCTCCGTTCATAAACGGAACAGTAATAGAACATCCCTGAAGAGAGGCTCGAATGTGGGAATATCCATTGCCGTCGTGCCATGTATCATTATGGCTATATTGATCTTTTGAAGAACAGATTTTTTCAAAAAAAGCGGGATAGTCTTTTAGCAAACCTGGTTCATACTCTATCGTGGTTATTCCGGCAGTAGAGCCTGATACAAACACAAGAACGTTCCCTTCCGTAAAGCCGGATTCCGCCACTTTGTTTTGCACTGCGTCGGTTATATTAGTTATATCGTTGAACCCTTTTGTTTCAACCGAAATAAATAACGTTTTAATTTCCATAATTTCTCCTTAAAGATTAAATACTTATTGGTAAATATAAAAAACTAAAATGAAATTTTATTGCAGAGTTTTTGTTAATGCGCAGAATAAATTCCCGGTTCTTAAAGGGCAAAACATGACGGCACAGAGTTGTCATAAAAAGAGGATTCCAATAATATAAGAACCGGGAGCAAAAGAGCAGAAGCGTCCAGGAGGGTTCCGAGAGAATATAGAACGCTTCAGAGAGAGATAATAATTTCGTTAAAAGTTCAATTCAAAGCTTACGCCCGTCATAATCGATTCGTCTTCAGAAGTTAAGAGAGGATTTATAACGTATTGTAAATCCGGCTGTATTTTTAACCAGTCCAATACTTTATAGCTATAAGTCATCTCTATTATCGTTTCATTTGATCTTAAGTTTAGTCCGCTTCCTGAAAGCGTTGCAAGATATTTTGAGCTCATATTAGCGTTTGCTACGGCTAAACCAAATAAATCATTAGAGCTGTTTGTAAACAAACCGGGGACGTTAATGCCAAAACTGTAATATAATTGAACCGGGTTGATATTTTTTTGAGAGAAACCGATCCTGGCAAATGCTGCAAGTCCCCGCGTTTGACTAACTAGAGGAGAGATGACAAATTTTTCTACAGAAAGATAAAATCCAAAGTTATCATATCGCTGAACCGGAGCGCCTGACAAATCAACATTAGTAAGGTCGTCAAATGAACGAGTGTAATACCAGCCGCCTATGCTATATTTGCCGTATCCGCGCGTAAATTCTTCGCCGTTTTCAAACAGCCCGGTTTCGCAGGCAAGTAATACTCCGTCGTTTTTTAGATCAAGAGCTTTTGTTAAGTAATAATCGTCATAATTTCTGCAAAGCCCGTCAAAAACTCCGGCAAGGATATAAGTATTTTGCGACGGTTTAATTTTTAACCTTAGAGCCACAGACGTCGAAGGGAAAATGGAAGGGCCGTTCAAACCGCTTTTAGAAAAATCCGGCCCAATTCCATGGGAGGGGTTAATGAAAACTGACGACGTAGCTCTAACGTCAAACTCAGAATTAAGATCGAATAACCCGGCAAGTATTGAGAGGTCTCCGTCAAATAGTTTTTTCTCTATCCACAACTGATACAATCTTGTCTGGCTTTGGGCTGACATGTTACTGATTCCCTGAACCGCGCCCGCTTTATCGCAGGGGGCGCTGCCGTTTACGCTAAGAACATCCGCAAATATTGAAGTTTGCCCAAGTCCCGCTATTTGTTCAAGATCAAATGAAGCCGTTATGTGTAAGTTATTTATTCCTGCATCGCCACGGGAAGCTCCGCCTTGCAGATTAGAAAAATAATGCTCTTTAAAATTTATGCCTAAATAAATTCCCTTGTCAGAAAGCGTTTTTTTTACGCCAAACAAATTCCCAAAATTTACCCGAGAAGCGCTTCCCTGCTCAGTTGCGCCAGAAATTTCGTTTTCGTTTTTATTTGAGTCCAACGACGCCAGTACAGCGTCTAAAGAATCCAGTCTGTTGATTTGATTTGAATTTTTATTTGGAGTAAGCAGTCCGCCTGCCAGAGAAAACCCGGAAGAAATTATCAACAGAAAACCTGTTAATACATACCCTAACTTCATCTTTGCCTCGCTACTAATAATCATCTAACTACGCTTTTAGTTTAGCATAATTCAGACCAAAACGCAGTTTTACCGTAACCCATTGTTATATTAGAAGATAGGAGGCATCCGATTTTTTCATAGCGTTGTACGTATATTTTACAAAAATACAACGCCGTTGTAACATGTTATAAATTATACATTTACGACCTAATATAAATGCGCATGTAAATTATTGTATATAGGTTCAAAATGCTAAACAACAATTTTCGCTTTGCAATATCTAATACTTTGCGAAAGTTTAACCCCAGAGTCAATTGACAATGCGCCTCGGAGATATTACATTTACATATAGGGTAATAGGGTTAGCAAAACTGGCCATGGCATTAATGAGTATTTCTTTAGAGACCAGACAGACAAATGACTTGCCGTTTATACTTTAGATCCAATTTCAAAGCAAAAAAACAAATGATGTGAAAAATGAGAGAAAAGTTTAAAATAATAATAATTTTGGGAATAGTATTATTCCTATTATCTCAAATACTAGCGTATTTCAATACAATGGCATTATTGAAAGATTTGGATCCCCATGATTTTCTTTTTTCGAGGGATTTATCAAAACCAAAAGAAGTACAAACGTTAATAGAGGGCGCTATAGAATACGGAGTAGTGAAATGTCAAAATAGGGATTCCATATATTATATGGTTGCTTCTTTTATCAGTTTGATTGTATATATAATATATATTAGCAAGAAACAAAAAGACTAAAATTCTTCTGTTACAACAGTTATTATCTATCTATAATAATGAAAGGTCATTACATAATATTAAATTTGAACTAAGAAAGAGAGCCTCTACCTTGGAGCTACGATTTCTTTTGGGGTATCGTCTTCAAGAAGGAAAACGCTTTTTGTTTTATGCGTAGATGCAGGTAGGACTCGCCTTCGTACAGAAAGACGGTTCTGTCGATAAATATTATTGTTATCTTAATAGATTAAAACTAGATAAACGGAGTGAAGATAATGTTTAAAATTCAATTTGCAGAATTACCAAAGAGTTTAAAGAGTAAAAATGCTCTTGGACGAATAGATATAGATGATTTTTACGAACATTTTAAAATTCCATTAACCTATTGGAAAGTTGAACAGTACTGGAAACAGTGGCAAAGCGCATTAGAGTCTTTTGTTAATGGCGCGGAACAAAGTTCTTTAATACATCAAATGTTGGATCCTGAAAAAAGACCATTTATTTTTTGCTGGACATTTTATAGAGTTGGAGGGAAAGTTTATATCCATGAAAATTTACTGAATCCAGATAACTATCAAGAAATATTTAAAATTGAAGATATTAATCATATTGTAGGTAAAAGAAAAACAATAACTGAAGACGGAAGTAAAATATCTGAATGGGAAACAAAAATAGATGATATTAAATTATTTCTAAATGAAATTGAGAATTATAAGGATTTTTCATATAGCGGATATAAAAGGAAAAGTAAAATAAAGAAAGAGAATACAAAAATTAAGGAGAGTGTAAAATAGTTTGTGAAATGTATTTGAAACTGGTAGTTTCTCGCCGCCGCAGTGCGCCGCGCCGCGGCATAACCGCGGCGAGGGGAAAAACAAGCCTACAAAACAGCCGTCCGGCAAATTCTTTCAATCGCGCACAGGCGTAACGCCTCACCTGCCTTTAGTCCTTATCCGGCTAAGAGTTTTAGTTTTTGCTAAAATATTGCAGACGATTTCTCACATTAGTTTTATTCTATATACCTGCCTGCGCTTTGCTTAGAAGAGCCTCCGTCGCTAAGTTTAAACCGTCCGACAAGATTTTCCAAATTTAATGTGAGCTTGCTAAGGTCTTCGGCCGCTCTTGCAACCTGCTGAATTCCGGTAGCGCTTTCCTGCGATACGGAACTTATAGCCTCTATATTTTTACTAATTTCTTTTGCAGTGGACGATTGTTCTTCGCTTGCGGCTGAAACCTGCGAAACTATATCAAGAACTGTTTGCGAACCTTCCATAATTTTTTTCAAAGACTCGCCCGCATCGTTGGCTAATTTTTTCCCCTTTTCTACTTCAAGGGTTCCTTCGTCCATCGATTTAACTGCATCGCTTGTATTTTTTTGAATCAGCCTTATCATATCGGCAATTTCCTTTGTAGCTTTAGCGGTTCTTTCGGCAAGCTTTTTCACTTCATCGGCCACAACGGCAAAGCCCCGCCCCTGCTCTCCTGCGCGCGCGGCTTCGATAGCTGCGTTTAACGCAAGCAGATTTGTCTGTTCTGCAATGTCGTCAATCACCTGAGCAATCTCTCCAATCTGGTCGCTGCTTTTGCCTAATTGTTTAACCGTTTCAGAAGACGCTTTAACAACGTCGGATATTTTATTCATTCCGTCAATTGTATTTTCAACTGCGCGCCCGCCTTCCAAAGCTCTTTGCCCTGCGTCGTTAGCTGAGTCGGCGGCAAGAGTTACATTTTTTGTATTTTCCAAAATTGTCTTAATCATTTCTTCAACGCTGTTTGCAACCTCGGCTGTTTGTCTGGTTTGTTCATTAGCTCCCACCGCCATTTCTTCGGCGCTTGATGATATCTGGCTGCTTGCGCTGGCTGTTGCAAGCACAGCCTCGCTGACTTCGTTTAACGCGCGCCCCAGCGCAGCCGCGACTGCATTTATGCTGTTTTTTATCAGCTGATGGTCGCCCTTATAATCGCTCGAAATTCTTATTGTAAGATCGCCGTCGCCAAGTTTTTCTAATGCGGCGACTCCTTCGTTTATCGGTTCAATAAGCGCGTCAAGCGTGTTGTTAAATCCGCTCATCACTTTTCTATATTCGCCAGTATGACGCGATAAATCAGCTCTGACTGACAGCCTGCCTTCTAACGCAGAAGCGGCTATCATGTTTGCGTCTTCTATCAGGTTTTGAATGGAAATAATAGTTTGATTAAGATTATTTTTCAGTTCGTTAAAATCGCCCCGGAACTCTTCTTTAATTGTAACGGCAATATTTCTTTTGCTCAAATTTTCAATATACGTAGAAGCTATTTTTAACGGCGTTACAACCGCGTCAAGCGTCGCGTTAACTCCGTCTACAATTTTCTTAAAATCGCCCTGATGTTTTGCAGAATCAGCCCGCGTTGAAAGTTCTCCTTTAACAGCCGCGTCTACAAGCTTATCGGTATCTATTATCAGATTTTTGAGGTTAGTTCTAACCTGCTCTATTGTTTCGTTTATAAAAACTTTTTTACCAGGGAATTTTTCGAGCGTCGCGTTAAAATTGCCTTTGCCAAATTCTGCTATGCACGTCATAGCTTTTTTATTCATACTTATGTGATTGCTTACCATCTCGTTTACTCCTGACGCCATGGCTTTATATGCGCCCTCAAACTTAACTATATCAATCATTACGTCGGTATCGCCTTTATCGTGCTGCGAGGACATATTGTTCATTTCTCCAATAAGCCCTTTTAACGAGTTAATACATATATTTAAATTATTTTTTATCGAGTTAAAATCGCCGTTATAATTTTCCGTTATTAATTCAGGCAGGTCGCCTTTTGAAATCCTCTCCACATATTCGGCGGCAACATTAAGCGGATGAATAACAGCGTCTAACGTTGCGTTGATCCCCTCCACAATTTTTTTAAAATCTCCCTGATGTTTTGCAGAATCCGCTCTGGCAGAAAGACTCCCTTTTACTGCGGAATTCACAAGCATATCCGTATCGGTTATAAGGCTTTTTAAATTAGTCCTAACCTGCTCTATAGTGTTATTAATAAATGCTTTTTTTCCCGGGAATTTTTCTAATTCGGCATTGAAGTTTCCTTTACCAAACTCGGCGATACATGCCATGGCTTTTTTATTCATGCCTATATGGTTGTTAACCATTGTGTTTACCCCCTCGGCCATTTCCTTATATGCGCCGTCAAACTTATTCGCGTTAATCGTAACGTCAATATCGCCTTTATCATGCTGCGAGGACATATTGTTCATTTCTCCAATAAGCCCTTTTAGCGAAGCTATACACGTATTTATATTTATCTTTATCGAGTTAAAATCGCCATTATAATTTTCCGTTATTATTTCAGATAAATCTCCTTTAGATATTCGCTCAACATATTCCGCAGCTACATTTAGCGGATGAATAACAGCGTCGAGAGTGGCGTTTACGCCATTGATGATATCTTTATATCCGCCTTTAAATTTATGACTGTCTCCGCGCACTTCAAGACGTCCTTCAATCGCCGCTTTAGAAAGCCTGTTGGAATCCGCGACAAGTTCATTAAGATTGCGAAGCACATTTATAAAGCTTTTGCTTAGTTCGTCTTTTTCCGACCTGATCTCAACTTCTACATTCAATTCGCCATTGGCAATTTTTTCTGCCACGTTAATTTGTTTCTTTGTAGTTTCAACAATTGCGATGAACGTTTCAGTCAGGATGCCGATTTCGTCGTTAGCTGTTTTATTTAACTCAACATCCATATCCCCTACAGAAATTTTTCTGGCAATTTGCGACAAAGCTTTAATCGGGACAATCATCTTCAGTATCACGATTAATCCGATTAAAATAATTAAAGCAATTACTACTACGCTTACAAATAGAGTAAAAACCCGCGTAGAACTTTCTATCTCAAAAATCTGCTTTTCTGTTTTTGTTTCGTTGCTTTTACTATCGTTTACAATTTCGTAGACGGAGCTTATGGCTGCGTCGCTCGCTTTATCATAATCAGACATTATGATATTTCCCTGATCCCAGTTTTTTAAATATGCATAGTACATTTTTATACCGGTTTCATACATCACCGGGAGGCTGGCTTTTATTTTATCTAACTTGGCTAATCGATCAGAATTGTCGCCGGCTAATTGTATAAGCTTATCTAAATTGGCGTTTGCGCTATCTAGGTTTTGTTTAGCGTCTTTATCTATTGACTCTTTTTCTTTTGTAAGCGAAGCGTCTGTAATAAACTGCCATATATTGGCCACATGCAGCTGAAGGTCTTTTGCGTAATATAATTCCTGGCTTACGACGTCCAATTTTACAGTTTGATTTTCAATTGAGCTTATACCTTTAATTACAAACACAGCAAATGCCGCCACCAAAATAATAATCAGACAGAAGCCGCCAATGAACTTTGACTTTAGAGACAAGTTATTAAATAATTGCATACCGAGCCCTCCTTATTGCATAAGACATTATGAATTTATCAGGGGAGAAGAGATATTACAACACAACAGTAAGCAATTTAGTAAATCATATTAAACAATCAAATAACTGTTTATGGGTATATTTTACTTTCTAATATTTATTATTGAGATGTGTCTTGTCTGGGTCGTCAGGGTCGTACCCTGAAGAAGTAAAGAGAACGATAGTCGAATTATCAGCTTGTTAACTTAGGCTTTTATTTCGGTCACGGTGCGACCGTGACCGCCGGGATAATATTTAGTTTTGCAGCTTTTCTAATGTCGGCATGTTGCGTTAACAATAAAAAAGAGCCATCTACATTTAATACCCTTGGGATTAAACCTTGTTTTAGCTCAATAAAATATTTCTGGCGTGCAATCCAGGCAGACCTAATAAAAAAGCCGCCCCGAAAAATCGGGACGGCTTTTGACTACTTTCGTCTTTATTGGAATAATATTTTATATTACTTCAACAAGATCATTTTCTTATTGGCAACAAAGCCGCCTGCCTGTAACTGATAGAAATAAATACCAGAAGCAAGTCTCTTTGCGTCAAACTGATAAGCATAAGAACCCGCATTCATAAACGTATTATTAATAAGCGAAGCTACTCTTTGACCCGCGATGTTGTAAACAGTTAATTTTACATTTGACGCTTTAGCCAATTGGAAATTAATTGTTGTTGTCGGGTTAAAAGGATTCGGATAATTTTGCGATAATGAATAAGAGTTTGGCACATTATTATTTTTAATTTTAAGACCAGTTAATGTTTCGTGTACTAACTGAACATAATCTAAATTAATATTGCCAGAGCTTACTGTAATTTTATGAGTTCCTTTAGTTAAGCTGAAAGTATTTGTAAGTTCAACAGCGCTCGTTCCATCTGCCTGAAGAGCTAGAGGAACGTTAGTAAGAACTGTCTGACCGTCAACTTTTATAGTTCCCGTTGTTGCGCCAGCAGTATTCTGGTACGTTAAAGATACTCTGTATGTTCCGTCTGAAGCGACGTTAACATTGTAATCAGCCGTTCCAGTAGCGCCCATATTTACATATTTGAAACCAGAAGCTACCCATTTAACGCCTTCGGCGCCAGGAGTAACAAGGCTTGTAACTGCATCAGGAGCCGTTAATTTAATTGTATCTGTTGTGCCGTGTTTAACTACGTCAATTTCTGAGAATTTAACTTCGCCCCAGCCGCCGCCAACAACGCCAATTGTGTTTTTGCCAGCCGCTAAAGTAAATAGCGAAGCCTGAGAAGCTAATACTGAATCAGCTGTGATAGGAACCCATATCCATGCGCTGTTCGACTGACCAATAGCTGGTCCAAGAAGAGGATCAAAAACAAACTGACCCCATCCATGAGCTTTATCTACAAACTGTGTTCCGTTGATAGCAAGGTCTGGTCCGCTTTGACCGCGTCCAGTCTCGTTAACTAACCATTTAGTATCATACTGTCCTGCTGATGGAGCAGTAAACGTCCAGATAATAGAGCCGCTGCCAGTATAATCATAGAACGTACGTCCTGCAACTGCCGTAACAGCCGCTGTGCCGCTAACCGTGCCTGTTTCGGCTTCAATAGTAGTATCAACTGTTTCTATCTTTTTC
>WSSedL1CaDRAFT_10001927_pt1 | contig 11285 bp, 8 predicted proteins | sample WetSurSL1Cattail_FD_9464 | JGI IMG/M metagenome (IMG submission 9464)
GTAAAGGATATGCTTATTATCATATCGTTATTGCCGACAGTCGCGCGCCACGTGATGGCAAATTCATCGAACGAATCGGTTCGTACAACCCTAACACAAACCCTGCAACCGTTGATTTAAAATTTGACCGTGCATTGTATTGGGTACAAGTGGGAGCACAACCTACAGACACCACCCGTAACATTTTATCAGACGAAGGAGTTTTGATGAAAAAACACTTACTCGAAGGGGTTAAAAAAGGTGCTTTCGATACGGATGAAGCTGAAAAACGTTTCGAAGCATGGAAATCTTCAAAAGATGCCAATGTAAACAAAACAAAACAACAGTTAGCTGCTGAAAAACAGGCTGCTGCTAAAGCTCGTCTGGCTGCCGAAGTAGAAGTAAATAAAGCCAAAGCTGCTGAAATCGCCAAGAAAAAAGCCGAAGCAATAGCTGCCGAAGTTGAAGCTACCGCTACTGAAGAAGCTCCCGCCGAAGCTCCTGCAACAGAAGAAGTTGCTGAATAAGCTATAAAGTACAAAACTGAAAACCCGGAAGCAATTTCGGGTTTTTTATTTTATTCGCACATAACAAAGTTGATCTTGTAAAAAATAATTCTAATCCTGCAAGCCGAAAACTGCCGGAAACTAAAGAACAAATAAACATGAATAAAACAGTCAATATCGCCCTGCAAATACTTCCATCATCAAAAAGTATTCATCCATACGATTTGGTAGATAAAGCCATTGAAGTGATTGCCAACTCGGGACTTAAATACCGCGTAACACCCTTCGAAACTGTGATGGAAGGTACTTACGATCGCATTATGGAAGTAGTGAAACAAGCACAAGAAGCCTGCTATGCTGCCGGAGCCGAAAGCTTAATGACTTACGTGAAAATCCAAACTTCACTCAACGATGTAAGCATCGAAGATAAAACAGGAAAATACGAATAATTAAGAATCTTAATAGGGAGTTGATAACTTCAGTTCTTTGTCTTACTCTGCCATTTTCATTAAAAACCGTCCGATACGGCGGGTTTTCTGCTGAAGAAGGATTTCACGTCCCGCAGTGGTTTTAGCTTCTGTTTCAGGATTATTTCCACGGATATTGAGCAATTCGAGTTGATCATTATAAGTAACTTTGAATTCGTTCGATAGTTCATCGAGCGCGCCTTCGAGATAGCGGGTATTGTCCACACACACCGAAATGCTCACGGCCGAACTTTGTATCAACGATATTTTCAGTCGGTGTTTTTGCATGATGCCGAACGCTTTCGAAAGGCTTTCTTCCAGCACAAAAGAAAAATCGCGCGGACGCATGGTAACCAACACCTGATTTTTGCGCAAAATGAGTACCGGTACGGAAATAGGATGAGCCGTCTTATCTTTAATAACTGAACCAGCTTGGTCGGGACTACCAAACGGACGCACATATAATGGTATATTTTTATTTTCGAGCGGTTTAATCGTTTTAGGGTGGATAATCTGTGCTCCGCTATAAGCCAGTTCAACCGCATCGAGATAAGTCAGTTCAGGAATATGTACCGTATTTTCAAAAATACGCGGATCGGCATTCAAGATTCCGGGAACATCTTTCCAAATAGTCACATTTTCAGCATCGAGCAAATTACCTACGACAGCAGCCGTATAGTCCGAACCTTCGCGCCCTAAAGTAGTAGGATCGCCTTTCTGATTGGCGCCTATAAATCCTTGTCCAATATAAATTCTGTTTTTAGAAAAATCGGTAGCACCTTTCAACTGTTTCTGCGATTCTTCCATCTTCACATTCGCTTCGCGGAAATTACTATCGGTGACCAGCAAACCACGCATATCCAACCACACATTTGCAAGCGATTTTTCTTTTAGGTAAGCTGATACGATTTTAGTGGATATCACCTCACCATAAGAAACCAAACGGTCGTACCATCGATCATAATCATCACCTGCATGGGTTTTAATCAGATTCTTTAGTTCGTCAAACAATGGATTTACAGCATCCGCCCCCGTTTTAATATTGTCAAACAGTTCTGCAATTATTTGCAAATGATAATCCTCCACTTCCGTCAGTTTATCCAAAGCAGCTGTTTTATTGGCTTTCATAAAGTAATCTAGCACCACTTCCATGGCATTGGTGGTCTTTCCCATAGCCGAAACTACAATGAATAAATCAGACTCAACTTTTGAAACAATATGAGCAATGTTTCTAATGCCTTCCGCTGAACGCACCGACGCTCCACCGAACTTGTAAACCTTCATTTTTCTTCTTTGTATTTTTTAGTTTGATTTTATGTACAAAAATAGAACTTTTTTGATGATTGTAAATGATTCAACATTTCCTTTATGCCATCTTTTCAATAAAAAAACCTGCCTGAATGCGTTATTCAGACAGGAATTGGAAATATTAATTGTATATTATCGTATAAAATTACTAAATGATACCCTGCGCCAGCATGGCTTTTGCCACTTTCAGAAAACCGGCTATATTGGCTCCCTTCATATAGTTGATGTAACCATCTTTCTCTCGTCCATATTTTACACATTGTGTATGAATATCGCTCATAATCTGATGTAAACGAGCATCTACTTCAGACGAATTCCAGGAAATATGCATGGCGTTCTGGGTCATTTCCAGACCCGAAGTTGCCACACCTCCGGCATTTACAGCTTTACCCGGGCCATACATCACTTTGTTTTTAATAAATAGTTCAATAGCTTCTGGTGTGCAACCCATATTGGATATTTCCCCGACACAAAGTACACCATTATTGATCAGTTTTTGTGCATCATCTGCATTCAATTCGTTCTGCGTAGCACAAGGCAAAGCAATATCCGCTTTCACCTCCCACGGACGACGGTCAGGGACAAACACCGCTCCGAATTTTTCGGCATAAGGTTGTACCACATCATTGCAGGTAGCACGCAGTTCGAGCATATAATCGATTTTTTCACCTGCAACACCTGCTTCATCATAAATATATCCATCCGGGCCGGAAATAGTTACCACTTTAGCTCCTAACTCGGTAGCTTTCAGTGCTGCTCCCCATGCCACATTACCAAATCCGGAAATAGCAATTATTTTCCCTTTAATAGAATATCCTGCATTTTCGAGCATTTGATTGACAAAATACAAACCACCGAAACCGGTTGCCTCGGGACGAATAAGCGAACCACCGAACTCCAGATTCTTCCCGGTAAGTACTCCTGTATTTTCGTGCGCCAACTTGCGGTACATGCCGTACAAATAACCTACTTCACGTGCACCAACACCAATATCACCTGCCGGTACGTCCGTATCGGGGCCTATGTAACGCCACAATTCGATCATAAATGCCTGACAAAACCGCATTACTTCAGCGTCCGATTTACCTTTCGGATTAAAATCGGAACCACCTTTTCCCCCACCCATAGGCAACGTAGTCAGCGCATTTTTAAATATCTGCTCGAAACCTAAAAACTTTAGAATGGATAGATTAACCGATGGGTGAAAGCGTAACCCTCCCTTATACGGTCCAATGGCATTATTAAACTGAATACGATAGCCTAAGTTAACCTGTACTTCTCCCCTATCATCCACCCAAGGCACTTTAAAAGTAAAAATCCTGTCAGGTTCCACCAATCGTTCAGCAATTTTGGCTTTTTCAAATTCGGGATGGTCGTTGTAAATTTCTTCGATGGTTTCAAGAACTTCTTTGACTGCCTGTAGATATTCGCTTTCGCCGGGATGTTTGGCTTCGAGCGATTGCATCAATTTTTCAATATTCATGGTATTTGTTTTTTTTGTTGATTCAAAGTTCTGATAATATAACACTTTCAAATTGTAATAGTTTAAATAATTACGAACCCCTAATTATATCATTTTGTCAAAATAAAAGAGCAATAGATATCATTTAGAAACATAAAATACGATAAACAACCCATACAAAAGCATATATCATAACACTTTGATTTGCTTGCAATTTTACAAAAATATTTTCTTATACGAAAGAAAATTGTCTTTTATTTGAAAATAAATGCATTTTTTGCTCAAAGATTGATGAATTAGAAATATATTTACATTTGAATTTATAAAGAAGCAAATAAAGTGGAATCTCGGTTTGTAACTTCCAATTTCTTTGTTCTTTGATCTTTGTTCTAAAAAAATGAATTCACCCAACATAAAAAAATTATATTTCAAAGACACCTCTTTTGCCAATCTGATGAAGCATCGGATTTACAATGTTTTGCTTTATGCCAGTAAATACGATGCCTTTATGCTGGAAGAGGATGGACGGATTGATGAACAGATATTTAACGAGTATACGGCTTTGAATCTGCGATATCCGCCACGTTTCTCGCTTGTATCAAACGAAACCGAAGCTAACGCTCAACTTAGCGAGCGCCCTTTCGATCTGATTATTTCCATGCCCAGCGGCGATAGCATCAATCCGTTTGAATGGGCAAAAAAAGTAAAGTCGCAATTTCCTGACATTCCGATTGTAGTATTGACTCCTTTCTCCAAATCGGTTTCTGAAAGAATTTCGAATGAAGATCTGAGCGCAGTGGATTATGTTTTCAGTTGGCTGGGAAATGCCGATATATTGCTGGCTATCATTAAATTGATCGAAGACCGAATGAATGTGGATGAAGATGTGGAATCAGTTGGAGTACAGGTAATTCTGTTTGTGGAAGATTCTATTCGTTTTTATTCATCCATTGTACCGCAACTTTACAAATACGTTTTCAAACAATCTCGATCGTTTATGACCGAAGCTCTGAATGAACACGAACAGATGTTACGAATGCGCGGTCGTCCCAAAATACTGCTTGCCCGAACTTACGAAGAAGCTATAGAAATTTACGAAAAATACAAAAACAACATGCTGGGAGTGATTACAGATGTGAGTTTTTCGCAATATGGCAAAAAAAACAAACAGGCAGGAATCAATCTTTGCAGGGAAATTAGGAGGTCCGATAAATATATTCCGTTGATAGTAGAATCTACCGACAACTTAAACAAACCATTGGCAGAAGAGCAAAATGCTTCGTTTGCCAATAAATTTTCAGATTCATTTCATTTTCAGTTACGCGAACTGATTACCGATCACTTTGGATTTGGCAAATTGGTTTTTACGAATCCTGAAACAAACGAAGAGGAATTAAGTGTTCAAAATCTGAAAGGATTACAGGACTCCATTTTTAAAGTAAGCGATGCATCATTGCTCTTTCATGTGTCCCGCAATAACATTTCGCGCTGGTTGTATTCCCGGGCAATGTTTCCACTGGCTGAATTTCTGAAAAACATCAAGGTGGATGAAAGCATGGAAAATCACATGCAGAAAGTGCGTGAAATCATTTTCGACGCCATCGTCCATTACCGGAAAATAAAGAACAAAGGTGTGGTGGCTGTTTTTCAACGCGACAGATTTGACCAATATTCTAACTTTGCACGAATAGGCGAAGGTTCGATGGGTGGAAAAGGACGTGGATTGGCGTTTTTGGATGCCATGATTAAACGAAACGAGCAATTTGAATCTTTCGAAAATACACAGATCACTTTACCCAGAACAGTGGTGTTATGTACCGACAATTTTGTGGAATTTATGGAGGTAAACAAGCTATATCCCATTGCTTTATCAGACATTTGCGATGAGGATATCCTACAACACTTTCTGAAAGCACGCCTGCCTCAAAAACTGATTGCCGATCTGATTGCCTTTTTCGGCGCTGTAAAGTCGCCGATAGCTGTTCGGTCTTCCAGCCTATTAGAAGACTCTCATTATCAGCCGTTTGCTGGAATTTATTCTACTTATATGGTTCCGTACAACGCCAAAAGTAGTACACAAATGCTGGTAATGGTCACCGAGGCTATTAAAGCAGTATATGCTTCGGTTTTTTACAAAGCCAGCAAAGCCTATATGACCGCGACAAAAAATGTGATTGATGAAGAAAAGATGGCTATCGTTTTACAGGAAATCTGTGGGAACACACATGGCAGTCGATACTATCCTTCGTTCTCAGGCGTGGCGAGGTCGTTGAATTATTATCCAATTGGATCGGAAAAACCAGAGGAAGGAATAGTCAATATCGCATTAGGCCTCGGAAAGTATATTATGGACGGAGGCGTTTCATTACGTTTTTCGCCTTATTATCCTGCAAACGTACTTCAAACGAGCACTCTTGAACAATCTCTGAAAGAAACCCAAACTTATTTTAATGCTCTTGATTTGTGCAAAATCTGTTTTGTTCCCCAAACTGATGACGGTTTTAATTTATTAAAAATTCCTGTTTCAGATGCCAATAAAGATGGTACGCTCAAATATATCGCTTCTACTTACGATCCGCAAAACGAAATCATCCAGGATGGTATTTATGACGGAAGAAAGGTGATTACGTTTGCCAATATTTTAAAACACAATATTTTTCCATTAGCCGACATACTGAAAGAAGTATTGAAAACAGCTCAGGAAGAAATGGGACGTCCTGTAGAAATTGAGTTTGCTGTAAATATGGATTATACCAACAAACAACACCAGTTTTATCTGCTCCAAATTCGTCCGATAGTTGATACCAAAGAAATTATTGCTGAAAATATCGGAGACATTGACATTGATCATACAATTATTTTTAGTAAAAATGCTCTGGGGCATGGCATAACTAACGATATAACAGATATTGTTTATGTCAGACCTGAAGCCTTCAACGCAGCCAACAACAGAAAGACAGCCGACGAAATCAATAAAATAAACCGGGATTTAGTAAGTTGCGACAGAAAATACATTCTAATTGGTCCCGGACGCTGGGGATCAAGCGATCCATGGTTAGGAATCCCTGTTAAGTGGCCACAAATCAGTAATGCCCGTATTATTATAGAATCGGGATTGTCTGATTACCGTGTTGATCCGAGTCAGGGAACACACTTTTTTCAAAACCTGACTTCAATGGGAGCATCTTATTTCACCATTCATCCGTACATCAACGATGGCTCATACGATGTAGATTTTCTGAACAATCAACCAGCTAAATTTGAATCCGACTTGATTCGTCATGTTTGTTTTGACCAGCCGGTAATAGTCAAAGTGGATGGAAGAAAAAACATTGGTGTGGTAATGAAACCGTCTTGATAAATTACGACAACCAAAATCACCGTCAGTTGAAGTTTATCTAAAAAACTTAAGACGAACCGAATGTATAAAAATTGAATTTTCGAACAAAATTCTTATATTTGCAACGATTCATTTTAGTCGATGCTAAAATGAATCGTTGTTTTATGCCTGAAAATCATTAACACTTAAATATTCAAACAATTATGCTAAAAAAACATCCAAAAGGTTTGATTCCGGCGGCCTTAGCCAACATGGGAGAACGATTCGGGTTTTACACCATGATGGCCATCCTGACTTTATTTCTCATGTCGAAGTTTAATATTTCCGGAACTGAAGCAGGAACTCTGTATTCAATTTTTTATGGGGCTATTTATATTCTGGCTCTTTTGGGTGGATTTATCGCTGACAGACTTCAAAACTACAAGGGAACTATCATTGCCGGATTAATTGTTATGTCGGCCGGTTATCTTTTCTTAGCTATGCCGGTACTTATCACCACAAAATATATTGCGCTTGGGGCATTATTGATTATAGCATTTGGTAACGGATTATTTAAAGGTAATCTTCAGGCATTAGTGGGACAAATGTACGACAACGACGAATACCGAAACAAACGTGATGCAGGATTTCAGATTTTCTACATGTTTATCAATATAGGCGCTATGTTTGCTCCTTTTCTGGCTACATGGGTGCGAAACACATTTGTAAAAATGCATGGTTATGCATATAGTGCCGACCTACCTGATCTTTGCCATAAATATCTTGATGGTAAAATGGCCGAAGATGTCATAAATGGAAGATTTATTGAACTTGCCACTACCGTTTCGGAAGGAAAAGCACCCACCGATTTGAGCAGTTTCGCAATAAGTTATTTAGATGCATTTAATACCGGTTTCCATTATGCATTTCTTACAGCAGTGGCTGCTATGGCTATATCATTACTCATTTTCCTTTTAACCAAAAAGAATCTGCCTAATCCTAAACCCAAAGTTAAAGTGGAAACAAATATTTCGGCGGAAGAAATCAAGCAAAATGCAAAAGAAATCAAACAACGTATATACGCGCTGTTGGCTGTATTTGGAGTAGTTATTTTCTTTTGGTTTTCTTTCCACCAAAACGGTTTGACCCTCACCATGTTTGCAAAAGACTATACTCATTTAAACGGATTATTCAGCTCTGCTGAAATTTTTCAGTCGATCAATCCTTTCTTAGTGGTATTTCTCACACCTATAGTTATCAGCATATTCAGTGCTCTGGCAAAAAAAGGCAAAGAGCCTTCCACTCCTAAAAAAATCGGTATTGGAATGGGTATTGCTGCTTCTGCATTTATAATAATGGCGATCGGCTCCCTCGGATTACCGTTATTAAGTGATGTAAAAGCCCAAGGAGGACTCCCTGATGTTGAAAGGGTTACTCCATGGCTTCTTTTTGCCACTTATTGCATACTTACCGTGGCGGAACTTTTCATTTCACCGTTGGGACTTTCGTTTGTATCAAAAGTAGCTCCCGCTCACATGCAGGGATTAATGCAGGGAGGTTGGTTGACTGCAACAGCAATAGGTAATTTCTCGTTGGTATTAGGAGCAATGATGTACGAAAATATTTCTATTTCAATAACATGGTCGGTTTTTGTAACTGTTTGCCTCTTATCCATGCTGGTTATGTTATCGATGGTAAAATGGCTCGAACGGGTGGCAAAATAAAATGATTTTTGCTATAAAGAAGTCCTACAAATCTAAATTTTGCAGGACTTCTTTTTACTCGTTACAGTTTAAATTTCTGTTTTACTAATTTTTCCAGTTCGGCAAAATCGCGATAACCTACTTCCGAAGTAAATTGAGTTTTCGATCCGATAAAAACCATTGTAGGCATTGCCTCGATATTAAAACGTTGCGCCAATTCTGGTTCTTTGTCTACATCAATTTTATAAATAATCAGTTTGCCTGCGTATTTTTTCTGAATCTCTTGCATGTGTGGCGATAACATTTTACACGGACGACACCATGTGGCATAAAAATCGAGAATAATAGGCACCCCCCCGACTCTGATAAATGTTTTGTTTTTATCGAAGTTCCATACTTTTTGTTTGAAGGTTTGCGTAGAAAGCTCTGTAATTTTTACTTCCTGTTTTCCTGACTGAGCCTGAATTTGCAATCCCGATACAAGAAGTGCAATGAGCATTATTGGTACGATTTTTTTCATCTTGATTGTTGTTCCTTATTGGTTGTTTTTACATTGCGTTGATTGATATAAAACAGTTTTCTGTTGGCTTTGTTTACTTCCATGGTCATCAGTTTTACTTCTTTCATAACCTGCCAAAGCTGATAAGTTTGTGCAACAGTCTTTTTATCATTTTCCGATAGAATGTACTGATAATTTCGGTTACCTTTTAATTGGACTTTTATTATCGAAGATTTATTATTGCTGATAAAAGCCACGACATCTTTCGCTTTATCATTCATAAAAGTCATACTCTCGAAATTGACTCCATCATCTGTAAAACTATAAAACTGCCCTGCATCTACATTTACGGTGTCGGTTGTAACAAACAGATCATTAGCCGATACTTTGACCATCCTGTGATTCAAAGCTGCTCCCGTGTACTGACTCACAAGATACAAATCGGTATTTTCATCCACATAACATTTCAAATAAATCCTGTTATAATTTTGCTCAGTGACTTGATAACGTGAAATAAAGTTTCCATAAGTCTGATATTTCTCATTTTTCTCGTATTTGAAAAGTTTTAGCAACGAATCCTGTTCATGAATTTTCAACGGAAGCATTTTTTCGCAATACTCCAAAATACGCAAACTTCGTCTGCGAGCCAATGTGTCATCCAATGCTGCCGCTATTTTTCGTTTTTCAATCAGTTTAGGAAATCGCAAATGAACCGAATCAAGTAGCTGTTGGGCTATGTCAAAATTATTTTCATCGATAAGTAACTGAGCTTTATTCAAAAATATATCAGCCTGCTTCTCGTCTTTCGAAGGTCCGCAAGAAACGAGTAATAAAAAATAAAAAATAAAAAATATGTAGATGTGTTTCATTTTAAAATCAATTATTATTTCACACAAAGAAAACAAATTAATACGATTTTCAAAACTGACTCCAACAAAAAACGGACGATATTGATAAAATACATCGTCCGTTAACACTTATTTAAACAGTTCAATTCAACTGATTGAGTACGAACCGAATTTTCTCAAATGTTTTAATCGTATTGGGTACTAATGGAAGTCTGAGTTTATTTTCGATAAATCCCATTACAGCCAACATACTTTTCACGCCGGCAGGATTTCCTTCCACAAAAAGTAATTCGATCAGTTCAAGAAAACGGTAATGGATAATACGTGCACTTTTATAATCGCCATCGAGTGCCAATCGTACCATGCGGCTGAATTCTCGCGGAAATGCATTACCTATAACCGAAATTACTCCAACTGCTCCAAGAGTGATAAGTGGAAATGTAATACCATCATCTCCTGAAATAACCATGAAATCCTCAGGTTTATTTTTGATAATGTCATCTATTTGTGAGAAATTTCCTGACGCCTCTTTGATAGCACAAATATTCGAGAATTCGTTAGCCAAACGAAGAGTAGTGGAAGCCAACATATTCACACCTGTACGTCCTGGAACATTGTAAAGAATAAGCGGAAGAGGAGAAGATTTTGCAATAGCTGAATAATGCTGACATAAACCCTCTTGCGAAGGTTTATTATAGTAAGGCGTAACCGATAAAATGGCATCGACGCCTGTAAAATCATAATTTTGCAATTTTTCCACAACAGCTTTTGTATTGTTTCCGCCGACTCCCAGCACAATGGGTAAACGTCCGGCATTTACGCTAATGACAAATCGTGTTATTTCATCTTTTTCGTGTTCGGTGAGTGTAGGAGTTTCAGCAGTAGTACCACACACAACCAAATAATCGGTGCCATTTTTTATCTGGTGTTCAACAATACGCGCCAGCGACTCAAAATCAATCGATTCATCCGTTTTAAAGGGTGTAATCAACGCTACACCCATTCCTGTTAGTTTACTATTAATCATTCGGAAACAAAAAATTCAAGTTCAATACAAAAATATGTTTTTAATCACTCGATTGTATATTTTTGAGATAAAAATTTATTTGATTGTAAACAAACAACACATCCGGTTCTATCGGATTGCCGTCATCATCCAATCTGTTATTATCCAAATCAACCACAAAATCGTAC
>WSSedL1CaDRAFT_10001928_pt1 | contig 11280 bp, 7 predicted proteins | sample WetSurSL1Cattail_FD_9464 | JGI IMG/M metagenome (IMG submission 9464)
TAGATCGGTTGGACTTATCAAATTACCCACAAACTGGGTTATCTGGTCCGGAGTTAAATTACTCGGGAGATATAACCTATAACCTATCTGCCGATTTTTCTGCTCAAGCCAGTACTCTTGATGGTGTTGCCGGCAAAGAAATAACGTTTGGCATTGATATTAATGCCACCCCTGCTCTGCAAGACCTTAATATAGAAACCAATGATATTTCAATTTCATCAGTTAATGGAAATTCATTAATCAATCAAACAATTAATAATATACCAACTGATGTAAGCGAAATATCGACAATCACTTTTAATGATAATGCTCGACTTGACATTAACATATCAAAAATAGACATTGCACCACTGACGACATCAGATGGAGATTTTGTAATATATTTGCCAAAGATGTTTAGTTTTGATTCAGCGAGTGGAGTCGTTATCAATAATGCTGGAGTGCCTGTATTAACCATCTCTCACAATGAGTTATTTGGAAATCAGGATTTTCATAAGGTCCTAAAAATAGAGAAAATAAATCTGAATAAAGAAATCTCTCCAGATCATTCAATCACATTATCTGATGAATTGAGCTACACTATGAATAATCTGACTATTGGAAGTACAACAGTTAATTTAAGTGCAATAAAATCAGGGAATAAGCCATTAGCAATCACTGCAAAAATGCTGGATATGATTGTCAAAAATGCTGATTTTAAAACTAACAGAATTTCTTTATCTGTACCTTCTGATTCGGCAATGATATCTGTAAATAAACATGTGGCCGACTATGTAACTAAATTGTATTCTTTAAAAATGAAAAATACGGTTCCGGTTGAATTGAAGATATTGGTTGATGGTATTCAAGCAATTGCTTCAGAACTTTTCTTTGATAACTTCCAGATAAAGTTACCAACAAAAATGAAATTTGCAAATGATTCTGATCTTTCTACTGACAATGTCTTAACTTTAAATGGAGGATTTTCAACTCAGACTGGCTTTACAAAAACGCTATATTTAGAGTCCTTTGATTTTGGACAAGATGGAGAAGCATTAATCGACGGAAATTTTGTATTGAATGAAAAAGTGTTGTTAAATAAAAGTGGTAATGGGAAAGTCTATCTAAAGAGTACATCACTTACTTCTTCAGATCTTTCCGGATTAACAATTACCGTTAAACCATCAATAAGTATTGGTACAATGGAGTTATCGCTTATTGAGGGGAAAATTGATCCTCAGATCGACCCTATCAGCGAAACTGTTGCGCTTGACTTACCTGATGCATTAAAGAATCCATCAAATAATCTTGATATTCAAAATCCAGTTATTAAATTTGAAATTGGTAACACTTTAGGAATTCCGATGAATTTGGATTTGAATATAATACCTAAACGAAATGGACAACCAATAACAGGTTCAATTGTTTCCACTACCATTCCGATCAATAAGGCATCAACAATCGGTCAGTTTACCTGGAGTAAGTTATATCTTGCGAAAGACACAACTGCCGTTCCAAGTGGCTATAAAGCTGTTTTGGTATCTACTTTACCAAATTTATTAAGTACCATTCCTGACGAAATAGAAATACAGGCTACTCCAAGAGTGACAGGAGACAGACAAGTAGTTGATCTATATTCAACGAATAACACGATAAAACTCAAATACGATGTGAATGTTCCATTGACATTTGGAAAAAACTTCAATATCATTTACCAAGACACTATTAATAACCTAAAAGAATCTTTAAGTCAGTTTGCAAAATATGCAAAACAAGTTGATTTGGTGGCTATTGTAAAGAATGGTATACCTTTGAATTTAGGTCTTGAAATGACACCACTTGATTCAAATGGGGAAATTATTGATAGTGATAGTATAAGCCTGAATATTTCAGATTATATTAAAGCAGGTACATATAATGAAACTTCAACCTCTACAAACACGATTGAAACTCCAATTAGTTTGGGAATAAAAGATAACACTAAAAATGGAGATGGCTTTACAAAAATTAATGGCTTTATAATCAAAATATCAGCCACTGTATCAGATGATCAAAGTACAGTAAATGGAGTTCCTCTCAAATCAGATCAATCAGTAGGTCTTGATTTACGTGTAAGTATTCCAAAAGGAATAACCATTGACCTTTCAGGAAAATAAGTTCTATTCACTAATCAACAACTTGTAAAAAAATAAAATATGAGAAAGATATTAATTTCTATGATAGTACTTTTTACTACTTTGGTAAATGTGTACTCACAGGAAAATCTTCATTCGCTATATTTCCTTGATGAATGGAGTCAAAGACATACTGTAAATGCTGCATATGCACCACGATATGGATACTTTTCTTTGCCTGTTTTGGGTGGTATTCAAATTGGCATTAACTCGAATCTGGGAGCATCTTCGTTTTTATTCAAATCTACCGATCCAACAGATCTTCGTCCAATGTTATTCTTAAATAACAATGTAGATGCTACTACTTTCTTGAACGGACTGGACAATTTGAATTATATCAACCAAAATATGAGTCTGAATTTATTATCGTTTGGATTTTACACCAGACGAAACAGCTTTTGGACTTTCGATCTTTATCTAAAAGAGCGTCTTAATACCACTTTGCCAAAAGATTTATTTGGTCTAATGAAAACCGGGATGTCATCATCTTCAAACACTTATGATCTAAAGAATTTGAGTATTGATCAAACTAATTATCTTCAGGCTACTTTAGGGTACTCCCGGGATATTACTCCTAAATTAAGGATCGGGATTAATGCCAAATTTTTAGCGGGAATTTCAGCTGCAAGGATAAAATATAGTAAATTTGATGTTAATTTAAACGACGATGAATTTAGCGTATCAACAGTAGGTGAGGCGCTCATTATGAGTGGTATTTCTAATATACCGGTGGATGCTGATGGTAATTTTGCTTTAGACCAAATAACAGATAATTTAGATATAAATTCAATCATAAAAAATACTCCCGCAGGATATGGTTTCGCAGGTGACATCGGTATAACGTACAAGCCCTTCAAACATCTGACAATAGATGGAGCCATTAATAATATTGGCATTATGTCATGGAAATCTGCTTCTATTCAAAAAGGTGTTGCCACAGGTAATGTATCGTTTTCAGGCTTCACTAACTTCAATAATTCCGATAGTATTGACAAACAACTTGATCAGTTGGCTACAGATGCAAGTAGTTTGATACAATTTAAAAAGGAAAACACTTCTTCAAATTTTACTGAATCATTACCTTACGATATTAATGTTTCAGCAAAATATGGAATTTTTGGTAATGACAAACATGATATTATAGTAGGTGCTTTGTGGCAACTGTACAATAATCCTTATACTGAAACTACTTACAACAAAGTTGTGGGAAACGTTACATTGAAGCCATTTTCATGGTTCTCTGTTTCAGGATCATACGACATTTTGAATCCTAACTTCAATCGGTATGGCGTAGCAATCAGTTTTGCTCCCCGCTGGATTAATTTATATATAGCATCCGATTATATCCTTCCTAAAGTGAGTAAATTCGATAGTAATCCGTTATTTTCAGCAGGAGGAATTGAAATACCATCTGTTTATCCTATTGAAGATGCTCAGTTTAATCTTGCTATTGGTGGTAGTTTCTGTATCGGGAAACCAAAACAGTTGAAAAAACGCACATCGGATATTGAAATCATTGAAGAAAAACCATTAGCAGTTAATCTGAAAGATTTAAGGGATAAAAAGAGTAAAAATCATAAACAACTCGTAAAATCATTAAAGAAAAGTGGGGTTAAATTTGACAAGCATGGATATCCAATAGATACTGATAAAGATAGTATTCCTGATTTCATGGATAAATGTCCTGGTACCCCTATTGAAGCAATAGGATTTGTTGACAGTATTGGATGTTTTTTGGATTCGGATGGAGACGGAGTATATGACTACCTTGACAAATGTTCTGAAACACCTGTTGAAGCAAGAGGTACGATTGATGAAAATGGTTGTCCGAAAGACACAGATAAAGATGGGGTATTTGACTATTTGGATAAATGTCCGGGAACACCGGAAGGAATTGCTGTTGATGCGAATGGTTGTCCATTTGATGAAGATGGAGATGGCGTTCCTGATTATTTAGATTTGTGTCCGAAAACTCCTGTCGAAGCAAAAGGAATGGTAGACAAAAATGGTTGTCCTTTAGATAGCGATGATGATGGTGTGCTTGATTATCAGGATCTTTGTCCAAATACTCCTGTTGAAGCCCGCGGATTTGTTGACAAAAATGGTTGTCCTGTGGATAGTGATGATGATGGCGTAGCGGATTATTTGGATAAATGTCCGAATACACCTGCCGAAGCCCGAGGTGCTGTGGATGAAAAAGGATGCCCAAGAGACACTGATGGTGATGGAGTTCCTGATTATATAGACAATTGTCCAAAACTATTTGGGGTCGCATCTAATCATGGTTGTCCTGAAGTAAAAAAAGAAGTGAGAACTCTCTTCCAAAAAGCATTACAGGGAATACAGTTTGAATCAGGAAAAGATCTGATTAAAAAAACATCAAATACTATTTTAAATCAAATTGCAAAGGTATTGATTGACAATCCAACTTATTTAATTGAAGTTCAGGGTCATACTGATAATATCGGTAAACCGGATGTGAATCTAAAACTTTCGGAAAGCAGAGCTAATGCAGTACGCAATTATCTGATATTAAAAGGAATCTCGGAAAGCCGCATTACTGCTAAAGGATATGGAGACACAAAACCGGTACTGTCCAATAAAACTCCGCAAGGCAGAGCTAAGAACAGAAGGGTTGAATTTGTAGTTTCATTTGAAGAAGTAAAGTTCGAATAAAAGAAAATAGTCAGAAAGGAGTTGAGCAATCAACTCCTTTCTCATTAAAAAAACATCTAATTTTATGGTTATTCCAATAGGTTTTAATACTTTTGCGGTCTGAAAAATCAACACAAAATTTAAATTATGGGAAGAGCGTTTGAATATCGCAAAGCAACCAAAATGAAACGATGGGGAAATATGGCCCGCGTTTTTACTAAACTTGGAAAACAAATTACAATTGCTGTCAAGGAAGGCGGTTCTGAACCAGATACAAACCCGCGTTTACGTGTTCTGATTCAACAGTCGAAAAAAGAGAACATGCCCAAAGAAAATGTAGAGCGTGCTATCAAAAAAGCGACATCCAAAGACGAAGCAGATTACAAAGAAATGGTTTACGAAGGATACGGACCTAACGGCATTGCAATTGTTGTGGAAACAGCGACCGATAATCCGACAAGAACTGTAGCAAACATTAGAAGTTACTTCAATCGTTACGGTGGATCACTTGGTACGACCGGTTCATTACAGTTTCTTTTCGATCATAAATGTGTATTCAAAATAGGTATTAAACCGGGAGTTTCAATAGAAGATCTGGAATTGGAACTGATTGATTATGGCGTGGATGAATTGGCAGAAGATGAAGAATCTATTATTCTGTATGGTGAGTTTCAGTCTTATTCATCTATTCAAAAATATCTGGAAGAAAACGGGTTCGAAATTTTCAGCGCAGAATTTGAACGAATTCCAAATGATATGAAGGAACTGAACGAGGAACAAAAAGCAGCCGTTTTAAAACTTCTCGAAAAAATTGAAGATGATGAAGATGTTCAGAATGTATTTCACAACATGATTGAATAATTGAAAATAATTTTTGATAAAAGCTCCTTGAAAAAAATCGGGAGCTTTTATTTTTTATCAGTTATTCTGCTATAACATAAATTTGTCCGGTTTCGTATCTTATCACTTTCACATTTGTTCCTTTCTCTATATATCCGTTTTGAGCCACTGCATCGTAAACAACTCCGTCAACCGACACTTTACCTGATGGTCTTAAAATAGTGGTTGCAAATCCCTTTTTTCCTATCAATCCGCTGTTCTCAGGAACGCCAATATAACCCGATTCATTATCAAGCGAAGTATTTAATGCCACTTTACGGAACAGTCCTTTTGTCCCTATTTTACTACTTAAATACAACACTAATGCAAAACCAAAAAATATTCCAGCTATTACTGTCAACAACGCTTTACTTATAGCAGGAGCTTCAACATGTTGAAAATTGAAATCGACATTATTCAATAAACTCAGAGTTAATCCGACAATTACTAATACTATTCCTGAAATACCCGTAAGTCCAAAACCAGGAACGACCAATAACTCAAGCGCAATCAGTATCAACCCGACAATGAAAATCAAAATTTCCCAATACGTTGCCAGTCCATCGATATATAGCGGTGCAAAATACAGAGCAGCAGCAGTTATTGCCACTATTAAAGGAAATCCAATACCAGGACTTTGCAGTTCAAAATAAATTCCACCTATTATGAGCATAATCAGAATACCTTGTAATATACTATTCATCAAAAAACCTTTGATATTTTCCCAAGTGGTAGGTTGGTATGTTTCCAGTTCATATTCATCTATTTTCAAACCATCTTTAATTACTTCCTCCACACTCGAAGCCAATCCTTCGCAATAATGATATTTTATCGCTTCCTGGGCTGTAAAAGTGAGCGTCTTTCCCGAATCAATTATTCCCGGAATCACTGTTCTGTCATCAACCATTGCTTCGGCAATCATCGGATCACGTTTCCACTGATAAACACTATCTTTACCTGTTACAATCGTATCCTTACCATGTGATTCAGCTGTAGAACGCATAATGGATCGCATATAAGATTGATATTTGTCAGGCATTTGTTTGCCTTCACTATCCACAACCGTTGCAGCTCCAATACTCGCTCCGGGCCGCATAAAAATTTTATCGCAAGACAGAGCTATCAAAGCGCCTGCCGAGGCAGCGTTATTGTCAACAAACACATAAACAGGTATGGACGAGTTCAAAATCTTTGTTCTGATTGAATCTGCATATATCAATTCACCGCCATAGGTGTTCATATGAATGAGAATAACATCTGATTTTTTATTCGACGCTTCAATAAAACCATTTTTAATATATAACCATGTTGTGCTGCCTATTTCTTTTTTGATATCTATCTTAAACACTTTGAAGTTAGCAGACTTAAGTGGGGTTAAGCCTATTGAAATAATTACAATTGTGAATAAAATACAAAACTTTCTCATAATGTTTATTTTTTTTCTCTTACAAGTACAATATTAGAAAATATAATCTATATTTGTACCAACAATGGAATTAAAATAATTCTATAAAGAGATCTTTCTAAACGATTATTCAGTATAGCCAGCTGACAATCAATAACTTGCATTAGGTTCTGGATTTTTTCAAAACCCGTTTTTATTATTACTTTTCTACCGTTCATTACATAAACACGGTAAAAAAAATTATTCACACGTAAAAATAAAAAAGTATGAAAAACGTACAAATTGAAAACGAACTGGTAGCTCTGCAAAACAACATGAGAAATTTTGCTTTTTCACTTACTTTGAATCGTGAAGAAGCAGAAGATTTGTTGCAGGATACTACATTAAAAGTATTGGATAATCAGGAGAAATTTACTGACAATGTAAATTTCAAAGGTTGGGTGCTTACGATAATGAAAAATATCTTCATTAACAATTATCGTAAAATTGTTAGAAATCAAACAGTTATTGATAAAACTGAAGATTTACATCATTTAAATTTACCTCAAAATTCGGGTTTCGATAGCCCTGAAGGTTCTTATGCCATAGGCGAGATCAACAACACAATCGATTCGTTTGCCGATGAATATCGCATACCTTTTTCTATGCATGTTCAGGGCTTCAAGTACGAAGAAATAGCTCAAACAATGAATTTGCCTATTGGAACTGTAAAGAGTAGAATTTTCTTAGCAAGAAAAAGACTTCAGGAGCAATTAAAAGATTACAAATACTAAATGTCTTTATAATGACACCAAAGAAGCTGGAAATTATCATCCGGCTTCTTTTTTTTATTTTTCTATCACATTTTGTTTTGTTATTTAGATAATAAAGTGATAATTTTGTAGTGAACTTCATAAAATTCAATTAATATGAACACAGCCATTGTAATGATAGGTACCAATACGGATGAGGAAAATCTGTCAAAGGCTAAAGAACGTATCAGCGACTTTTATGAAATACTTGACCAAAGTAGCATTTTGCAAACTAAACCTATCGGTAAAAAATACAAAACTGATTTTTATAATCAGGCAATAAAAATTTTATCCGACGACACAGCAAAAGAAACAGCCAATCACTTTAAACACATTGAAAATGAAATGGGTAGATCAGCTAATACGAGTCAGAGAGGCGAAGTACCTATCGATATTGATTTGATTATGTGGAATGGTGAGATTAAACGTTCCGACTACGAAAAATACTCCTTTGTTCGTCAGTGTACTGATGAAATAAAAGATAATTCCGAAATTATCAGTTAAGCTTTCCTATTCAGCCTCTTTTTCCATCTTATCTCATTAACTCTATTTACATTTTCGAAAAACATATTGGTTGATTGTTTTATTTTGATTAGCTTTGTATTTGCTCTCTAACCAAAATTCACACACAAAATGAAACATTTTCCACCTTCAGAGCTTCTGATCAATCATGACGGAAGTATATTCCACCTTCATTTAAAACCAGAACAATTAGCTGATAACGTGATACTTGTAGGTGATCCAGGAAGAGTAGAGTTGATTGCAAACTATTTTGATTCGCAGGAATGCAGTGTATCCAGCAGAGAATTCAACACCATAACAGGAACTTACAAAGGCAAACGAATTTCAGTAATATCAACCGGAATTGGGACTGATAATATTGACATTGTCATGAACGAAATTGATGCACTTGCCAATATTGACCTGATCACACGTACTGAAAAGTCAGAAGTTCGTTCATTAAATATTGTCCGTATTGGTACATCGGGTGGAATGCAGCCGGATATTCCGTTGGGAAGTTTTCTTATTTCCGAGAAATCTATCGGATTTGATGGGATGCTTAATTTTTACGCAGGAAGAGATAGCGTTGCTGATCTTGATTTTGAAAAAGCATTTACGACACATATGAATTGGAACAGGCAGTTGGCAGCTCCTTATGTAGTGGATGCCGATATCGATTTGATGAATAAAATTGGGAAAGATGATATGCTGCGAGGCGTAACCATATCGGCCAATGGTTTTTATGGGCCACAAGGACGTGTTTTACGCATTGACATAGCAGACATGAACATCAATGATAAAATTGAAAGTTTCAGATATGGTAAATATAAAATTACCAACTATGAAATGGAAGGATCGGCGATTGCCGGTTTGGCCAAACTGATGGGACATAAAGCTATGACAGTTTGTTGCATTATTGCCAACCGACGTGTAGAAGCCGCTAATACTGATTACAAGCCATATATCGAAAAGTTAGTTCAAACTGTATTGGATAGAATTTAGTACTATTGATTAACCTCAGAATCAGTAGAGTAGTAAAACCTGCTTGAAATAGAATCAATGATAAATAATACAGACGATACAACTATTGCTGCTATTTCTACGGCTCCGGGCGTGGGAGGAATTGCTGTGATAAGAATTTCCGGTGGAAATTCGATAGAAATTTGCAACAAAATATTTACTCCTGCCAGAAAAAACTTCGAGATAGTATACGCTGAACCGAATAAATCTTATTTTGGTAGTATTTACAATGAGGCTGAAATCATCGACGAAGTAATTGTAACTGTTTTTTTAGCTCCGCATTCTTTTACCGGCGAGAATATTGTGGAAATATCATGTCATGGTTCAATATTCATTCAGCAAAAAATTCTACAGATCTTACTAAAGAATGGTTGCCAGCTCGCCAAACCCGGAGAATTTACCCAAAGAGCTTTTCTGAATGGAAAAATGGATTTATCGCAGGCAGAAGCAGTAGCCGATCTTATTGCATCCGGATCAGCGGCTTCGCACCGGATGGCTCTCAGTCAGATGAGAGGTGGTTTTTCTAATGAATTGCTGCAACTGCGAACACAATTATTAAACTTCGTTTCGTTGGTTGAACTGGAACTCGATTTTTCGGAAGAAGATGTAGAATTTGCCAATCGTTTACATTTAAAAAGTCTGGCAGCCGATATCGACAATGTTATTCGTCGTTTGGCAGATTCATTTAATGCCGGTAATGCATTAAAAAACGGTATTCCTGTGGCACTGGTTGGAGAAACGAACGTAGGAAAGTCAACATTACTCAACCTGTTGCTCAACGAAGATAAAGCCATTGTTTCGGACATACACGGAACTACCCGCGATGTAATAGAAGATTTGATCAATATAAAAGGCATTACGTTCCGGTTTATCGACACAGCCGGTATCAGAAACACGAAGGATAAGATTGAAAATCTGGGAATTGAACGTACTTACCAAAAAATTGAACAGGCTTCAATCGTTTTATGGATTTTGGATTGTACACAACTATCGGAACACATGGAATGGTTGACCGAAAAAATAGCCAAACGTGCTGAAAACAAAAAGATTATTCTTGTTTTCAATAAAATTGATAAAATCCAGAAAGAAGAATTAGATGTGATCGGCCAAATGTTCGACAGGTTTGATGCCGAGCGGATTTACATATCAGCCAAAACCAGACAGAACACGGATGAACTGGAAAATATGCTTGTAAAATCAGCCCAATTACCGGAAGTGAATCCCGGAGATGTTGTTGTAAACAATATACGGCATTACGAAGCACTTCAGAATGCAGGAATAGCGATTCAACGGGTCATTAACGGGCTGAAGACCGGTATCTCAGGAGATTTTCTATCTCAGGACATACGTGAGTGTATGCATTTCTTGGGAGAAATTACGGGACAAATATCGAATGATGAAATTCTCGGGAATATCTTCGGAAAATTCTGTATCGGCAAGTAATTAAAACACAATTACAAATGAAGCTCCACCCGGATAAGTCCGCAATAAGTATTCAGGTTTTATTTCGTTTACAGATATTTCTTTATTGATATATTTCCGGCAATAATTTCGGTAATTTTTGAGTGTTCGTGTGGGTTGTGTCCATATTTGCGTTTCTGTGATAGCAGTATTTAGAAGAAAATTACTTACACCATCCCAAACTGTACGTTTGAATCCCAGCCATGTTATCAAGCCACTACTCAGATTAACAGCCGTATTGAGTGCATGTATTTTCCATGAACGTCCCTCCTGTTCCTTAAGAGCATTTGTTTTAAGAAAATCCTCTGCAATTTTCAACTTCGTTATCTTTTCATCTATTGTATTTTCAGGCATCTGAGCAAGTTGATCGGCATCTTTCCCTGTATTTAACGGAGAGATGAGTTGAAATGCAGCA
>WSSedL1CaDRAFT_10001929_pt1 | contig 11279 bp, 9 predicted proteins | sample WetSurSL1Cattail_FD_9464 | JGI IMG/M metagenome (IMG submission 9464)
CTGTTTCTGAGGATTTTTCGTCCAATTCATTGATACAAAATGCATTCAATAGTAATTCGGAAGACACACCAAAAGTGCTTTGGAAGGGAAATGGTTCATCCGGTATCAATGAGGAAGATTTCAATCGTTTGATTGCATTGTCCCCTCAGGTATGCTTTGAATTTTCAGGAGAAAATACCTTCAATGAGGATCAGTATAAGGCACTAGAACAGGCCGATATTGTCTGCGTTACGCTACCACGGCCAACTACGACTGATAACATTAAACAGGCGGTTCGGATTGTCGGAGAGGTACTTGGAGATCGAAGTACAGATAAGGGTACCAATGCACCACAGCTAGCGCAGGAATATATCAATTATATGAACTCGGTGATAAACGAGATGGGTAATACAGTCAAACGGGCAACCTGTAACCTGGTGGATTATGACAATGATAAGACGGTTAACGGGACAAAATATCTTTCCTCCGGAGAGAATGATACCACCGGTACTACTTTTTCTGGCAAGTACTCCATTTATATTTCGCGTTGGGATGACTCGACATCCTATAAAATCTATAACAGTTTGGATGTGTTTATGGAGGGAAAGGGAGCAGCAGTAGCAAGAAGCGGTTATTCTTCTTCACCGTTGAGTTATTATATGAGTTTAGCAGGGGTAATTAATACTCCTGCAATGTTTCCCGATTTTGGAGTGCCGCAGAATTGGTATGTAAATCCGATGATTCCCTCCACAAAATCCATGCAGTTATCCGGTAATTATAAGCTTCCTTCCGGATATTGCCTGACGTTAACGAATAACGATACCAGTAGTAACACTGGGGCCAGAACCAATGGGCTCGGAAACGGTGCAGTATTCCCGGCAATCATTGTGGATAGCCAAAGTTTAAAATCCAAAATCAAATCTGACAGTCTATGGAAAGCCTATGGATATGTGCGGGCAAAGAATGGAGATGCACAGAACTTTGGATATTTAGCAGACGATGGCAGTATAATCGAGAGCACAATCATTGATTCTTATGACATCTATGTTAACCCAAGGGGGATAGGCAATTGGAGCGATGGATCTGTTGAAAGTATTTTAGAGCCTGTATGGCTTGCATGGAAATTCTATGGAGCCTATACAGAAGATGAAGTAAAAGAAAAGATTAAGGATTTCTATCAGAAGTTTTATCGATATGAGTTGAGCAATGTTCAGCTGAAAATAATTCTGGAAGGACCAAGATAGGTCATGGAAGGAGGTCGTATGAGTGATAAGCAAGGCAAATACAACAAGCTGGATCAGATGATAAAAGTGAAGGCTGACAGCTTGTATCTAAAAGAAGAGAAGCGGTTTATCGGTTATGATGAAAAGAAATTACTCTCGACCCTTTTCATTGTTTTACTTGTTACCGTTCTGGCATCCATATTTTTTACGGTAAATTTAGTTGTTATTCATTTTTCTCCAGCCGGATATATCAATGAAATACATAATTATATAGAGGGATTTGCTCATTTACTGTCAGGGAAGGGCAATGAGAATGGAATGAATATCATGGTATGCCGAAGCTTTATCATCGCGCTGGTGGGTGCTGCGCTTTCGGTATCGGGTGCTGTTTTTCAGGGAGTTTTCAGAAATCCAATGGCTTCTCCGGGTACGATTGGCGCTCAGTCGGGTGGAATACTGGCCGGAGCAATCTACATATTATTGTTTACCGAAGATAATAAAACTACGCAGATATTTAATGGGGATGGGCTCTCGGATTATATCGGCGGTTTAAGTTTACTGGACCGGTATGCAAGACAGGCCGTGATACTTTTAGGAGCTTTTATGACTGTTATGTTCGTTGTCTGGATAGCCAGAGCAGCGGGGAGAGGGAAGGTATCTGCACTGATGCTTTTGATGGTAGGATCGGTTTTGTCAGCCTTTATCCAATCATTGATTACCATGATACGTTACTATATGGTGATGCTTGATCCGACGGATTCCAGAATATCTTCCCTACAGATATTTATGATGGGCTCCTTCAATGATTCTTATTCGCCAGAGCATCTGTTGCTTATCGCTGTTCCGGTTGGGATATGTCTCATTATTCTATATCGGATGCGTATGAAGATAAATGTGTTGGTCTTTGGTGAAGAGGAAGCCAAAACGATGGGTATCCGTGTATCGCTTATCCAGGGAGTTTTAATTGTTTTATCTACGGTTATGACGGCGGTTACAGTATCCTTTTGCGGACAGATTGGTTTTATTGGGATGATGGTACCTCACATAGCAAGATTATTCAGCGGACCTGATTATAAGAATTTAATACCAGTCTCGGCCTTGCTTGGATCTGTTTTCCTGCTGATAATTTATGATATTTCTTCTATGCTTAATATGGCAGTGTATGTTAATTTGTATTCCAGTCTGATCGGAGGCATATTTTTTCTGGTATTTATGATTAGGTCAAGGAGGCGACGCAGTGCAGAGTGGGCTTGATTTATTTCATAAAAATATGATAAAAGATCGTAGGAAGACAATCGTGATTTTCTTGGTGTCACTCCTGATCTTGGTACTGGTATTTGGTATCTCGGTATGTCACAGAACCGATGGAACCGGCTTCATATCACCGGAAAATGCGATTAAAAATATCCTTTCAGCCATAACGCATAAGTTAGCCGGTATTACAAAAAACCCTGCAGGTTATTCTATGGGAGAATACAGTTCCTATACGGATTATCAGGAAACCATGGATAATCTAAATTCGGTCTTTATCACAATGGCAGCAGGAGGAATCCTGGCTCTTTCGGGAGCGGTATATCAAAACGTTTTCCGAAATCCGCTCGCAGCGCCTACTATGCTTGGTGTTGCAAGCGGGATCAATGCCGGTTTGCTTCTTTTTGTACTTCATTATTCTTCTGCAGCTTTGATTATGCAAAAGGAAAGATATCTATATACCTACAGTTGCGCTTTAGGAATGTTGGCGCTGGTACTCGCTGCCGGTAAACTTGCCGGTAAACGAAAATTTGCCGCAAATGATATGTTACTGGTAGGAGTTGTAATAACGCAATTAGTAAGCATTGTAATAACCTATTTTCAGTTCAACATGTCCCTTGAGAACCTTGAAATGTTTCAGAATTTTTCAATGGGAAGGCTGACCTCAATAACGGGAATGAGTAGGGTTATTTTCGTCAGCATTATTGTTGTAGGAATAATTCCGATTTATTTGCTTCGATACAGTTTAAATGTAATAAGTTTTAGTGATGAGGATGCCTATACCATGGGAATACATACGGGAATCCTAAGAATTGTTGTTTTAGTTTTTGCTACTTTATTGGTGACAGCCAGTATCATTCACTGTGGAAGTATTGGGGTGATCTCCATGATTGTTCCATATATCACCAGATATTTATATGGTTCCGATTTTCGAAAGATGTTTTATTCCTGTTTTATTATGGGAGCAATTATGCTGCTAATCTGCCGGGATATCACGAATGCACTCAGTGCTGTATTTGGGTTTATACCGGTCGGAATATTCGTCAGTCTCATAGGAAGTCCTGTGTTTTTCTGTATGCTGGTAAACGCAAGGAGGGTTGAAAATGATACTTGAAATCTGCAATGTCAGCTGCGGATACTGCCAACGTGAGCCGGTGCTTAAGGATGTAACTTTTTCCGTAAAAACAGGTGAAATATGTTGTCTGTTGGGGCCAAACGGCGTAGGAAAAACAACTCTGCTGAAAACCTTACTTGGTACCCTTAAGCTGCTGGACGGTGAAATTATGCTGGACGGCGAAGCCCTTAGCAAATGGGGGCCAAAAAAACGTGCAAAAGCAATCGCTTATGTAGCTCAGACTCATGTACCACCGTTTCCTTATAAAGTAAAGGATGTTATCCTGCTAGGGAGAATAGCCCACATTGGATATTTTGGCCAACCCTCAGCCAAGGATAAGGAATTCGTTGAAGAAACCCTGAATGAACTGGGAATCTATTCACTCAGGAATAAGGAATATACGGATATCTCAGGCGGAGAAAGACAATTGGTGATGATAGCCAGATCATTAGTGCAAGAACCGGATTTTTTGGTTCTTGATGAACCGACTGCCAATCTGGATTTTGGAAATACGGTAAAGGTATTAAAGCACCTGATTCTGCTAAAAGAGAAAGGACTTGGTATTATTATGACCACCCATTCACTTGATCAGGCTTTTTATTTAAACTCCAGCGCAGCACTTCTGACAGGGAAAAAAGCACTGAAATTCGGTGCAGCCGATTCGGTTTTGACGCGAAAGAATCTGAAAGAGGTCTATGGAATTGATATCAAGGTAGTAGAATTTCTTGATGAGGAGGGAAAGGTTATAAAAATATGTGTACCGGTTTTCTAATATGAGTTCAAGTATCATGCGGAAATTCAAATGAATGGTTGGAGGAATGAAGGTGGTATATTTAATTGTTGCAAATATGTATGAAGCAAAGCCATTTATTAAGAGGCTTTGCCTAGAAAAAGACGAGTCACATGAAATTTTTGAAATGTATTCGAAGCAGGAATATATGTTATTGGTAACGAGACCGGGGTTGATTTTATCAGCTATCGCCGTAACGTATTTTTTAGCCCAGCGCAGGCCCTCTACTCGGGATATTATCATTAATGTCGGCCTTTGTATTGCTACCAGACAGGATTATACGCTCGGAGCAATGTATATGTGTTACAAAATCATCGAAGCGGAATCCGGTCGTAAATTGTTCCCCGATTTTTTGTTTCAGCATCCATTTCAAGAAGCGGGAGTAACTTCTATTAATTGCCAATGCGTGAGATCGGCTGACCAGGATTTTTCTGAAACTTTTCAGACAGAGCTTGTGGATATGGAGGCTTCGTCCATTTTTCAAGTGGTGCTTGCCATAACCAAAACCCATAATGCATATTTTTTTAGGATCGTAGCGGGTTATGGAGAACGCACTAAAATTAATTCTATTCAAGGAGAGAGGCTAATCGAAGCACATGTGAATGAAATCCTTGAATGGGTTAACGATATCAATTCAAAAGGTTCAAAAGAATATGAATTTACATACGAAGAAATCAGGGGGATAAAAAATCTCAGTAAGCATTTACTTTTGTCTCCGATCAGAGAACAGGAATTATTTCAATATCTATTTTATTACAAAACGGAAAATCATGATGTTGAGAGTCTAATTTCCGATTATATGGGTAGCATTAAAAACTTGGATATTTTCACGAGAGCGGAAGGCAAAAAGTATTATGATGAAATATTCAAAAATATTAATTTGAATTCAGGAGGAAAGCAAAATGAAAATTAGGACTGATTTTGTAACAAACAGTAGCTCAGTGAGCTTCATAATCACGATGGATCTGTACATATCAGAAAATTACAATCTGTTGGAGCGGGAAACAGATACAACCAAGAAGAAAATTATATATGGCGCGGTGAAAGAGGATTTGATTAATAATGGCGTATCCAGTTGTGTCGATGGTCATGAAACCTATGTGAAGAAATACAGAATAAGGCCTAAGACAGATGCGACCTTTGAAAAGATGATAACAAATGCGGAAAGTATTGATTTCTCCGCATTGGGGGATGAAGAATTGTGGAAATATATCAACGGAGAATATATCTTGGGTAATCGTATTACAAGTGAATATCAAGGCTTCTCCTCCTTCCGAGTTCCCAAGGAATGTCCGGATGTCCGTTCTTTCATGGTAATCACGTCACCCTGCAATGTCAAAATGGATAAGAGAAAGCTGCATTTTTCAACTGATGAACGTAAAAAGAAGGTGTTCGATACAATAGTTGATGATTTACTTAGCACTGGGGAGGAAATCAAAATTGATGGTAAAAAGGTAGTGATTAAGGACTTTACCTTTGATATTAAAAAGGATTGTAAATATGAAGCACATATACCACCGGAGGAGACTTTCGCAGAGAAAAGCAAGGAAGAGATTATGCCTTATATTTTGGGAGAATATTTGCTTAATAGAAGAATGAAAGAATTTGAGTGTATGGCATGCCTTCCGGTCGGTGTGAAGCCCGAGAAAAAACCTGCATCTTTGGAAGAGGGCCCGCTACAGGCTGAGCTAAAGGAACAATAGGAACTCTTTGGATAGGAGGAAAAGAATTTGAAGATTCGGCGGCATTCGGAGGGGTATAATTTTTTTGGAGATACCGGAACCGGCTGTACCTTAAGATGGGGAAATGACCTGAAAGAGGATCCATCTATGGCACCCTGGCCTGAGCTGGCAGATATCTCTATTAGCAATTATTGTACAAAGGGTTGTGACTTTTGCTACAGAAATAGTACACGAGACGGCAGTATTATGTCTCTTACCGATTATAAATCTGTTCTGAATCATCTGAAATCCGAACGGTGGGGAACGATATTTCAGGTGGCGCTTGGCGGAGGAGAACCGTTGGAACATCCCGATTTTATAGAGATTATTAAGACAACTTGTGAATATGGAATAGTCCCGAATTTTACTACAAACGGTATTCATTTAACCCAAGAGCTTTGCGCGGAGATAAAACCGTATGTGGGAGCGGTTGCGGTATCCATATCCACTGTTAGAGATATTGATGAGAAAATCAATTATCTAATAGAGGAGGGAATCAAGACAAACCTTCACTTTATACTGTCCGAGGAGAGTCTTGATGAAGCAATACTACTTTTAGAGGGTAAATATAATAAATATCTGGAAGGTATTAACGGCCTAATCTTTCTTACCTACAAACCCCAAGGCAGGGGAGAAGCGAGCAGGTGTTTAATTAATGACGAAAAATTGATAAGATTCATGGCTCTGGTGGAAGAGGATCATTGCCTTGCAAGAATTGGTTTTGATGCTTGTTTCGTTCCGATGTTGCTACGATATACAGATACGAATGTTGATTATGTTGATTCCTGTGAATGCGGATATTTTTCAATTTATATTGATGAGAAAATGAATGTCAAACCCTGCTCTTTTACAAATGATGAACGGTTTGTTTTTAATCTAAGAGAGTACACCTTTGAAGAAATTTGGAACAATAAGCTAAGGGATTATAGGGCATATTTAAGTAGCATTACTTGTTCGCTGAAGTGCGATAAAAAAAGCAATTGTCGCGGAGCCTGTATTTATTATAAAGAACTGCAACTGTGCCGTTAATAAAAAGTAAACGCAGCTGTAGGATGCCGGTAATGTTAGGGAGGTTTCATTTGATTTTTTAATAATGTCAGTATATAATAGCCATATCCTAATTTTTGAGCACATTAAGGGGGCCATTATGGATGATAATACTGTTTTAACAACCCAAGAGGTTGCCGATATGTTGAAAATTGCCAAGAATACTGTGTATGAACTGATTAAACGCGGTGAATTGAATTCATATAAAGCCGGTAAGAAGGTTCGTATTGATTTGAATGATGTTTTAGAATATAAGAATAGGACAATGACAATTCAACCTGTTCGTAATTCTGCTAGTGATAAACAGAATATATCGGTACAGTCAAAAGCACATGTCGAAGCTACGAAAAATAATGGTTTTGTAATTTGCGGACAAGATATCATTTTGGATATCTTATCGCGGTATTTACAGTATCATGCGAATGGCGTGCAGGCATTAAGATCCTATGTAGGAAGTTATAATGGTTTATATGCTCTTTATCACGGGGAGGTTCAGATATCCTCAGTGCATTTATGGGATAGTGATACCAATGAATATAATATTCCCTATGTCAAACACATGCTTCCCGGTATACCGGCAGTCATTATACATTTAGCCACGCGTATTCAGGGCTTTTACGTTCCAAAAGGTAATCCAAAGGGGATTAAAGGCTGGGAGGATTTGAAACGAAAGGACATCGCAATCATTAACCGTGAAAAAGGAAGCGGTACCAGAGTACTTTTGGACGAACATCTTAAAACACTGGGTATTGATGCAAATGGTATCGAGGGTTATCATCGGGAAAGTACCTCACATCTTGCAATTGCAAGTACCGTAGCCCGAGGTGGAGCAGACATTGGTCTTGGTAACGAAAAGACGGCACAACAGGTCAGTGATGTTGATTTTATTCCATTGCAGACAGAACAGCTTGATCTGGTAGTAAAAAAAGAAGATATAAACAGGCCGGAAATACAGGCTGTAATTGAGATTTTGAATACGAAAGAATTTCAACTTGAGATTCAGGGTATTGGTGGATATAATATAGAGAACATGGGTAAGGTTATTACGGAAGCATAAGATCACAATAAATGTTACAAATAAACGGACTTGAATAAGGTGTAGAGACATTGAGACAGGTGCAAGGAAGAAAATGCGCCTGTTTTTTTATGAGGGCACGAATCGTCGATTTGTACAATTTCACTCTTGAATGGTTTCTCCATCTTACTTACGTTGAATTTTACTGTTGACAGAGAAGAATTCACCTTATATAATGTTAGCAACCTAACAATATGGATTGATAGTATATGGGTAGTCTCGTAAATTGATACATAAACGTGCGCAGGAAACAGGAAAAGTGTGAAAGATTTTCGAATCTTTTACTTGAACAGAAAGCATGCGCAAGAGTGGAGTAAAATATGGATGGAAAGTATTTGATTGGACATGAGGTCAAGATACTCTCAAACCTGATTAGCAGGCGGGTAGGGAATTCCAAGGTGATTGCTGAGACAGGAATGCTGACGGGCACTCATGGCTATATGATAGGTCATATCTATAACAACAGTAGTAATGGAGATATCTTCCAACGCGATTTGGAAGAGGCATTTTCAATCAGACGATCAACAGCTACGGGAATTTTGCAACTGATGGAAAAGAACGGATTGATTATCCGGGAAGCGGTAGCTTACGATGCGCGACTTAAGAAGCTGATATTGACTCCGAAGGCTGTTGCAATTCATGAGGCTGTTATAGAGGAATTCGACAGGATTGAAGCAGAACTGGCGGAGGGATTAACGCAGGAAGAATTAGATATCTTTTTTCATGTTGTCAACAGGATGAAGCGAAATATAGAATAGTTTTTTTTCTGTTGATTGTTAGCTCCCTTACAGCTTTTGCACTACACGGATAATTGGTCAAAGAATTGATTGTATAATTTTATTATTGGAGGATGAATATGATAAAACGATTTGCAGGCTGCATAAGGCAGTATAAGAAGGATACCATTTTAACACCAATCTATATTACGATGGAGGTGTTGATGGAGGTCTTAATCCCACTACTTATGGCGTCCCTGATTGATAAGGGAATTAATCAAGGGAATATGAAGGTAATCATACAATTAGGAATTATATTAGTACTTTCGGCAGGAGTATCCCTTTTGTTCGGATATCTTGCGGGTAATACCGCTGCAAGGGCGATGTCCGGCTTTTCTGCAAATCTCAGACACGATATATTTTATAAGATACAAGAGTTTTCTTTTCGTAATATCGACAGATTTCAAGCACCAAGTATCGTAACTAGGTTGACCACAGATATTAATAATGTACAAATGTCCTTTATGATGATAATTCGAATAGCGGTACGGGCGCCGATTATGCTGATTTTGTCTTTAATCATGTCATTTACAATCAATGCTAAGTTGGCAATGATTTTTCTTATCGTGGTTCCCATACTTGGGGGCGGACTGTATCTCATTATCAAAAATGTACATCCGATATTTGAGAGAGTATTTCGAACCTATGACCGCTTAAATAAAGCGGTTCAGGAGAACTTGAGGGGAATCCGTGTTGTAAAATCTTATGTCAGGGAAGAACGCGAGAAGGAGAAGTTCGGGGAGATATCCCAGACCATTTATCAGGACTTTACAAAAGCTGAAAAGATATTGGCCTTTAACAGTCCGTTAATGCAGTTTTCCATCTATACCTGTATCTTATTTATCTCCTGGTTTGGAGCTAAATTGATCGTTAAACATGAATTAACAACCGGACAATTAATGAGCATCCTTTCCTATACGATGCAAATTTTATTCAGTCTTATGATGTTGTCCATGGTTTTTGTAATTATTACGATTTCGCGCGCCTCGGCTGAAAGAATCAAGGAATTGTTTGAGGAACCGATCGATTTAAAGAATGGGGAGAATCCGCTGTATCAGGTAGATGACGGAGGAATATCCTTTGAAGGTGTCAGCTTCAGTTATACCGGAGATAAACAGAAATTTTGTTTGAGGAATGTTAATTTGTCGATGAAATCCGGTGAGACAATAGGTATCATCGGCGGAACAGGAAGCTCCAAGACAAGTCTGGTTCAGCTAATACCGAGGCTGTACGATGTGACGGAGGGATCAGTAAAAATCGGAGGCGTTGATGTCAGGGATTATGATGTTACCACGCTCCGCAATGAGGTCGCAATGGTGCTCCAAAAAAATGTACTGTTCTCCGGTACTATAAGGGAGAATCTGCTCTGGGGCTGTGAAAGTGCATCGGAGTATGAAATCATCCGCGCCTGCAAGCTGGCACAGGCGGATGAGTTTATCAGATCTTTTCCGGAGCAATATGATACCTTTATTGAACAGGATGGCTCCAATGTCTCCGGTGGACAGAAGCAACGTTTGTGCATTGCCAGAGCTATACTCAAACAACCCAAGATATTAATAATGGATGACTCCACAAGTGCGGTGGACACAAGGACGGATGCCTTCATCCGTAAAGCTCTTAGGGAGGAAATCCCGAATACGACGAAAATCATAATAGCACAACGGATATCCTCTATTATGGATGCAGATATGATTGTTGTTATGGAGGGTGGCGGAATCAATGCAGTTGGTACGCATGAGGAACTCCTTAGAGATAATGTAATTTATCAGGAAGTATATTATTCACAGCAGAAAGGAGGAGAAGAAAATGCAGCAGAGTAAACAAGAGGGGAAAGAAAAAATGCCTCAAAATAAATTTAAGGGCAAAAAGCCGCGGGCAAAAGATGTAAAGGGGACGGTCAGGCGGTTACTGTCTTATTTGGCTAAGGGATACACGGTTCGTTTTTCATTTGTGCTAATCTGTATTTTACTTAGCGCTATTGCCGGAGTTATTGGCTCTATGTTTATGCGGTCGTTAATTGATGATTACATAAGTCCGATGTTAGAAATGGATCATCCTGTTTATAGCGGGCTGTTGAAAGCAATCCTTGTTATGGCAGGCATTTATTTGGTCGGAATAGTCGCTTCCTATATCTATAATGTGCTAATGGTTGTAATAGCACAGGGTGTACTGAAAAAAATTCGTGATCAAATGTTTTCTCATATGCAGACATTACCGATTAAATATTTTGATAGTCATACGCATGGCGATGTCATGAGCCATTACACCAATGATACGGATACCCTAAGGCAGATGATAGCTCA
>WSSedL1CaDRAFT_10001930_pt1 | contig 11273 bp, 12 predicted proteins | sample WetSurSL1Cattail_FD_9464 | JGI IMG/M metagenome (IMG submission 9464)
CCTGCCCGGGACTGGCGGGCTACCAATATGTCCCTCTGCGGTGTTGCTCCAGGTGGGGTTTACATAGTCCGGCAAGTTGCCATGCCGCTGGTGAGCTCTTACCTCACCTTTCCACCCTTACGTAAGAACAGAGACTAGAAATCAGACACCATATACTGGAAAATATTATATTCTTCTCTCTAGTTTCTATTTTCTAGTCTCTGCTCTTCCGCGGTATATCTCTGTTGCACTTTCCTTGAAGTCGCCTCCACCGGGAGTTACCCGGCACCCTGCCCTCTGGAGCCCGGACTTTCCTCAGGTACGGCCTTTCGGCACTGTATCTGCGATTATCTGGCTTACTCAACATTATTGTGCAAACAAGTTTTAAAGCTAATGTTGCACTGGATTTATATCTTAACGCTTACTGCAATAATAGTCAATAGGTATTGAATGGGTCTTCTTCCTTGTCAAAATGGAATACCTCGACATCAGGGAAACCGGATGCCAGGGATGCTGTCAGAATCGGCAGTATAATCTTCTCCGTGTTGAAATGACCTGCGTCAATGATGCAAAGGCCTGCTTCTACAGCTTCCAAAGCAGAATGGTATTTTATATCTCCGGTAACCAGCACATCCACCTCACCTTTTTGTAAAGCTTCCAGATCATCATCAAAGCTGCCGCTGAATACCGCTGCCCTATGCACACCTTTGTCGACCTTCCCTATAACTCTTACAAAAGGTACCTTCAAAGCATCCTTAACCATTCCGATATACTCGCTTAGGGTCTTTTCTTCCGCCAAAAAACCGATTTTACCCGGACCCTTTCCAAGGATCTCAAGTCCTTTCAGACCAAGAACTTCCGCAAGGCGGTCATTAACCCCTGATTCTGCAAAATCAAGGTTTGTATGAGCACTGTAAACACTTATACTGTTTCTCACCAGTTGATACAGGAGTTTACCCTTTGCATCATCCTGTGTCAAGCTCTTAATGCCCTTGAATATGACAGGATGATGCGTGATGATCATATCAACCTTTTTCACTACAGCCTCTCTAACGGAAGCTGTAGTGATATCCAGACAGACCATTATCTTTTTTACAATACATTCCCTTGTACCAACAAGCAGCCCGATATTGTCCCATTCCTCAGCCAGTTCAACGGGAGCTGCTTTCTCCATGAATTGAATAATCTCCCTGCAAGCAGTCATCACTCACTCCTCCGTTTCTCATGTTCCTCAGTTTCCTCAGTTTCCTCAGGTTTCTCAGGCTTCTGCCCTTGTGTCATTTCCAGAAATATTTTCAGTCTGTTTCTTATATCGATACACCATTCCGCATTCATTCCGGCTAATATGGAAAGCCTGCCTGCAATTTCATTTTCTCCTTCGACTGCTGATCTGCTTTTTTCTTTTCTTGCCCTTGTCCTGCCTGATATAACTACCTCAAGTTCCTTTACTTTCTTCTCAACATATATTTGAAGCAAAGGGTCATCACCGGCAAAAAGATGGTTTCCTATATAGTAATCGAATTCATCTCCTGCAACAGCCGCCCCTGTCCATTTTGCGCTTATTAAGCTGTAAAGCTTGCCTGCATCAATCACAAGCGTCTCATCACCAATATCAAAACCGTTTTCGCAAAGCCATTTACGAAGCACATCGGCTGCATTATTGGGCTGCAGAAGTAATAACCTGGCATTCTGCGCCTTACTGATGGAGGATGAGAGAATATCCCGTATAAGTGAACCACCCATACCTGCAATTACTACAACATCGCATTCATCAGATGTGATGGGCTCCAGTCCGTCCCCAAGTCTGGTTTCTATAAATTTCCCAAGTCCGTACCTTTTTATATTGGCACTTGCCATTCCAAGCGGCCCCTCGCGCAAGTCAACAGCCAGCGATTTGGCACAGTACCCGTTCTTTACAGCATAAATCGGTATATAAGCATGATCGGTCCCGACATCTGTCAGTATCCTGCAGTGTGGAATTCTTTCCGCTATCATCTCAAGTCTGGCATTCAATTTCAAATTCTTCTGCATGTCTTTCTCCGGTTATAAAAGCTGTTCTCAAAGTGCATAATAATTATACACTAAATAACCAAAGGAATGGAGTATTAAAACAAATGGGGCGCATATTCTCAGGAAAACCCGCCAGAGATACTGAATTTGCAGCTGAATCAATGATTGATCCACCACTGGCCGGCAATCTGCCGAAAAAAAACATCAGGCATACTTCCCTGCTCACATTGACAGAGCAACAACAGTTAGCTTCACAAATAGATGATTTAAGCGAAAATAAAAGTCACTAAAGCATCCACTTCTCCAGGGTCCGAGTCCCTTTTTATCTGGATATAAAGAAAAAGTACCATCATAAAGTCATAGTTAATAAGGAAAATTAACAAACCAACCTAAGCCAATACGGAAAACGAACAGGGAGAGGCATTATTTTAATAATACCTCTCCCTGTTCGTCGGCTCTTTTTCTTTTTTTTAATTATATTTCACTGGATGTATCAATGCCTATCGTACTTGTTTTTGAATCCCATGTAATAACGATGCCAAGTGCCTGCCCGATATCTCGAAGCTTGAAGTAGTTGTTTCCTCCAATTGTATATGCCGTAAGCTGTATCTCCTGGTCATCAAGATAAACTTTAGAGGTGGATAATATTGCCTGCTTAGCTGTTGGATTAGCAGACACCGCCAGTTCTCCTCCTGCAACGGTATATGTTTTGCATGATGTCAGCTTTATGACGTTATTCTCGCTGTCCCATCCTATTTCAAAATTCTTTGCGGTTCCATTCACTACCATAGCAATGTCACGAAGCTTAAAGTAGTTGTTACTGTTAATGTTATATGCCTCAAAAGAAACCTGCTTGCCATCCACTAAAACCTTTGAAGCTGTAGCAGCGGCTATTACCGTTTTTGATGGCTTTTCAGCAGGCTCCGATGAATTCACGGCAGGTTCCGAAGCCGGCACAGCCGTACTGTCGGTAACCTTATAAATAATTTTGGTAGTATTACCGGAATCGATAATACTCAATACATAATAAAGATCACAATCATAACCCCCATAACGCTTGTGAAGTTTTACGGTTGCTGTTTTATTTGCTTCAACTTCTGTAGCCTCCGAACCGTTTATCGTCCAGAATAGATTACCTGCGTAGCTTCCATCAGTAGCATAATATTTTACTCCGGCGGATATTTTCTTCTTGGGTGTAAGGTTAATTTCAGCACCATCTTTAACAAGAACAATCTCATTGCTTTCTGCGGCAAGAATATCTCTGAACTCCTGGTTATCATCATACTCTTCAAGTTCAATTTTTTCAGATTGTGTACTTACTTTATCAGACAATGTATACGTATACTTGTCTGCAGAAACCTCTGAAGCCATTGCAGGGATTGTGGTGAATACCGTCATGATGATTGAGAATATCAGAGCTGAAGAAATTTTTTTTGCACTTATCATTGTACTAACCCCCATAAATAATTAGTTTATTTTGGCGTCCAAAACCTCCTCTATAATAGTTCATCATTCCAAGTTGTCCAATTGTAATTGCTTTATATGCTTAGAAAGTAGGAGGAGTTTTTAGACAATTTACATAAGTATAAATGTATTACATAAATATTTCAATTAATTCCTATACAATTATAGCGCTTAGATAATAATGAATATTAGTAAAGTTTTTTGGATTGTGTTAAATGTAGTGGTAACCGTCTCAATGTTCTTGCCTCATCCAACCAGTACGGTTCAAATTATATAGAAAAAGAAAGCTGCCAAATTGGACGATACTTTTTCTTTATGGTGGGCCTTAAGAGACTCGGCACACTTGCCTAAAATGCTTTGCGTTTTCTCCACGGCTCGTGCCCTCCCGGGTCCGAGTCCCTCTTTATCTGAGTACAAAGAAAAACAGCGTCGCAATGGACGCTGTTTTTCTTTCTGGTGGGCCTTCAGGGACTCGAACCCCGGACCAACCGGTTATGAGCCGGTTGCTCTAACCAACTGAGCTAAAGGCCCTTATGGCTCCTCAAGTAGGACTCGAACCTACGACCCTGCGGTTAACAGCCGCATGCTCTACCAACTGAGCTATTGAGGAACGAACAAATAATATTATACTTGCGCTCGTAACGCAGGTCAAGAGGGAAATAAAGAAAAAACTCGATGTGACTCGAGTAGCTCGAGTATATCTACATTCTACATTACAAAAGTAATCTCCCAATCAAACAATGGAACTGGGAGATCGTCAGCTTTCATCAAGCTATTATGAGGGAGAGTCAAACTAATCTCGATGTCCTCATCGAATGTTGTGCCGTTGTTACGCACTACAAACCGCCAGACTGAGGATAGCTGTCCGTTGACCAGTGAGCCAAATTGACACCTATCGATAGGCTAGATTTGGCATATTTATTAAAGTCCTCAACAGCAGTATTTATGACCGCATGACACTCCGTGTATGCGTCTCCGGGGCATGAAAATAAAAGGTTGTATTCTGTCAATCTTCGTGGCATATCTGTACCTCCTTATTCAACACCCGAGGCCTTAAACACTAACCAATAATTTTTTGTAATGCTGCTTCCGGCCAATACTCATTCGGGTAAAGCTTTAATTGACCATCTTCTTTGCTGAAAATCAGGCAGGGCATAACAGAATTATCATAAACAAGGATTTTATCGCAAACGGCAATTACTTTTGGAAGCAAAGCCAACGCACGGTGATATCGGACACGGATTTTATCCTCCGGCACGTCATGCCCTCCGGATGCGTACCGTGCCTTTACCCTGGCCACATTGATATTTTCATCACAGGTCAGAACGTAAATGTATTGTACCACATACCCGAGTTCTTTAGCTCTTTTCATCAGCAATAAGTTTCGTTCGGTGGACATAACCGTTTCAAAAGAAAAATCAACGCCATCGTCTAAAAGCTTACTGCGAAGCATGTCTGCCTGTTGCGCGGCCTCAAGGTCTGTCAAATCATATTCTTTTTTCAGGTCATCGGCATTTACATAAGTTCCGAATGTCGGAAGACTCCGTGTAACTGTTGTCTTTCCGGAACCGTTCGGCCCCGCAAATACCAGCAAAACTGGCTGTCTCTTGCTATCAGTCACTGACATATTCGCGTACACCATCGGCAAATTCTAAATATGCCTTCTTTTTATCTTTATCATATCGTGCAACAGGAAGACCATTCTGTTGATGCTCTATAATTTCACTCTTCACAGCGGACGTAAATGCATTTGTGATGTCGCCCGATGAATAACCAAAGCCAAAACCATGGCCTTTTACGCTAACCACAAATGGGATAGCATTTTCATTAACCGCCTTGTGCAAAAAGACATTGAAAGCTGTGCTCATGTTCATTCCCAATTTACTGAATAAGCTTTCTGCACTTTCTTTTAGGTTTTTATCAACACGTATCGTCACCTGTACATCATTTTGTGCTTTCAATGGTCATTGCCTCCTTCCACTGTTTTATCTTTCACTTATCCTTTCACTTATAGTATATTCTTTTTTATAATTTAATTCAACAAATATACCGCTACTATATGTATAGAATCCATGAGACAAAAAAACACACATATTGGATTTTACAAAACCCCGTCATGTGTGCTTTTCTGTTATTATCCTGTTTATAAACTGTATTTGACAAAACCCCTGTATTTCATAAATGTAGTTATAAATGCTTTTTGCGTATATACGTTACAAAACTACCCTCAAAAAATTTTTCCCTTACTCGAGTTTTTTATCAATCAAGGTAATCCTTCAATTTTTTGCTTCTGCTTGGATGTCTGAGCTTCCTCAGCGCCTTGGCTTCTATCTGCCTGATTCTTTCTCTGGTGACGTTGAACTCCTTCCCTACTTCTTCAAGAGTCCTGGCCCTGCCGTCATCAAGCCCGAATCGCAGTCTGAGAACCTTCTCTTCCCTTGGAGTAAGTGTGTCCAGCACATCAATCAATTGCTCCTTAAGCAGAGTGAATGCAGCTGCTTCAGCCGGTGCCGGAGCGTCATCATCCGGTATGAAATCACCAAGATGGCTGTCTTCCTCTTCACCAATAGGAGTCTCGAGTGAGACCGGTTCCTGGGAAATTTTCATAATTTCCCTCACCTTGTCCACCGTCATGTTCATTTCCTTCGCAATTTCCTCAGGATGAGGCTCTCTGCCCAGTTCCTGCAATAACTGCCTTGAAACCCTTATAAGCTTGTTGATCGTTTCAACCATGTGTACGGGTATTCTTATTGTCCTTGCCTGATCCGCTATTGCTCTTGTAATAGCCTGTCTGATCCACCATGTGGCATATGTGCTGAATTTATAGCCTTTTCTGTAATCAAACTTCTCTACAGCTTTTATAAGGCCAAGGTTTCCCTCCTGAATCAGGTCGAGGAAAAGCATCCCTCTTCCCACATAACGCTTGGCAATACTGACAACAAGCCTAAGATTCGCTTCTGCCAGTCTTCTTTTCGCTTCGTTGTCACCCTTTTCCATTCTCTTGGCAAGTTCTATCTCCTCATCAGCAGACAGCAGGGGTACTTTCCCGATTTCCTTCAGATACATTCTGACAGGATCATCAATGCTTATACCCTCAGGAAGTGTTAAATCCAACTCTTCCTCGGTATTCTGGAGATCCTTTATTTCTTCATCGATATCTCCTACGACATCTATGCCCATATTTTCAACTGTTTCATATATCTTCTCTATCTGTTCCGGTTCCAGTTCTACCTCTTCGAATGCATCCATTATTTCCTTATATGTCAGCATTCCCTTTGTTTTTCCCTTTTCAACCAGTTCTTTTAAAATGGACTTTCTATTTGCATTATTGTCGATATTTGTAGCTTTCATTATTTACCCCTCCTTTCTCTGCGTAATATTACATTCCTTTTATATTGTTCATCTTTTGTGTCATATCTTTGAGTTCCTGTTTTAATTTGTCAACATCTCCTTCTGACAATTTACTTTTGTCATTTAACTGCTCAAGTATCTGCTTTTGTCTCTTTTCAGCCTTCAATACGCCTATATCCCTAATTTTACCCAAAATTGCCCTTCGATTATCATCACAATAACATTCTTCCTTTAAAATTCTTGCAAACTTGCCTGTGTCCTCCGGATTAACTGCGTCCAGTAACTCTGCAGGAGTAAAATCCCTTCTATTTTCCAATCTGCTGAATACCAACTCTGCTACCCTCGTATTTTCAGCACTGGTGAAAAACATTGTATTAAAATTCTCTTTAACTGTCTTGTATGTGCTGTTGTCAACACATAATAACGACAGTATTAGCCTTTCGTCATGTAATAACTTCTCATCAATTTCATCTCCGGCTGTTGTAACCTTCCTTGCTGCTTCCACTGCATTGGCGATCTTAAGGCTTTGCTTTGCAGCGGGTTTTGTTCTTCTCATCACTTCTGAAAGTATTGCATCTTCCGATATTTCATATTCCCGGGATAACTTTTTTATGTACATTTCCCGTTCCATGATATTGTCGACCTTCGACAAAACGATTGCAGCCTTATTCAGAAATGCGATCTTTCCTTCCGTTGCCGTTAAATCCTGCTCACTCCTTAAAACCTTTATTTTGTATTCCACCAGCGACAATGCGCTGTCAACAAGCTTTTTGAATCCATCCGGTCCGTTTTTTCTGATATACTCATCAGGGTCCTTCCCATCCGGTACAGTCAATACTTTTACGCTACAGCCCATTTCGTTCAGCAGATCCAGCCCGCGTTGCGTGGCAGCCTGTCCCGCAGTATCCGCATCATATGATATTACAATTTCATCCGCATATTTTTTTAGTATGCGTCCCTGGCTGTCTGTCAAAGCTGTTCCCAAAGATGCCACAACGTTATTGATACCGCTTTGATGGAGCGAAATCACATCCATATAACCTTCGACAACGATCAGCTTTTTGCTGTCCGAGTTCTTTGCAAAGTTTAACGCGTATAAATGCTTCCCCTTGCTATAAACCGGTGTCTCCGGTGAATTTACATACTTTGGAAGCGAGTTATCCAGAACTCTGCCGCCAAAACCAAGTACATTTCCCCTTACATCAAAAATAGGGAAAATCAATCTGCCTTTAAAACGATCATACAGCGTGCTCTTACTGCTTTTCAAAACCAGACCGCTTTGGAGCAGCTGTTCATCATCAAATCCTTCTGACCTCAGGTGCTGGTACAGGTTGTCCCACTCGTCCGTGGAATAACCGATCCCGAATTTCCTTACCGTATTCCCGGAGATTTCTCTTTTCTTCAGGTACGCCGCTGCCGGTTCCCCGTGCCTTGAATTAAGAACATCATTATAATATCTGGCAGTTATCAGATTTATATTCAAAACCAGCTGTTTCAGTTTGGCTTTTTCAGCCTGCTCGGTATCATCACTTTCCGGTAGGACAATCTTCGCCCTATCGGCCAGTAATCTCACAGACTCAATGTAATCAAGCTTTTCAGCTAATGATACAAATTGAAATACATTACCGCCTTTTCCGCAACCGAAACAATAAAATATCTGTTTTCCCGATTCAACACTGAAGGAGGGCGTCTTTTCTCTATGGAATGGACAGAGACCGAAATAATTTTTACCGCGTTTCTCCAGTCTCACATATTCAGAAACTACATCCACTATGTCATTATTTATGCGAATTTCTTCAATAAGTTCATCTGAATACCTGGTATACATCCATCATCCTTCAATTTGCCTTTCGGCAAGTCCGGTCGTTGACTACAGCCAACTGCTCGCCCATGCGTCCGGCGTGTTTTCACACTATAATGATATTATTGGTCGATAATCGAATATTATTACTTCTCCTGTCAATAAACCAGACACTACCTTCAAATACTTTAATTAATGTTCGACACAATTATTTATAATCCTTCTTTTTTATAATAATTTTGCAATAAAATAAGTTTTATAAATAAAAACTCATCCCACGGTAAAACTGAGATGAGAATTAAATGTCTATTAATATATTCTACAATATAATGCGTTTATCCTTCTGAAAAAATAATTATTTATATAATCGGGGACTCGACATAATCATGAACTTACTCTATGCAGCAGGACCGCTCAAGATCCTATTGTCCGAGCAAGTCGTCAAGAATGTATGGAAGTGTGGACGGGGTGACTGTATTTTTTACAAGTATGTCAATCAGTTCCTTTGTCTTTTCTTTTGTATTGAAGATATTACCAAATTGCCTTCTTTCATTAAGTATTCCAAGGTGTTTTTTAACTATTTCGATACCATATTCCTTTTGCGATTTTCTATCTTCATCTTCAGAACTCAACTGCCCACCCATGCATCCTTCAAAATCGCTTTCCAGAAGATAGTATTCCAACTCCAATGAATTTTCTCCTCTTTGGCAAGAACCATCCAGTATAACTTCTACCTTCTTCTCCAGAAACTTACTTACCATAGTATTTTCCCCCTCAAAATAAAATCATTTGCACCCTTTTACCTTGACAATTATAACTTATTAATGTCAAGCATCCTATAAAAATGTTTCGTGTAATTTCTATGTTTTGGGAAGGTATTCGACAAATAAAATAAAAAACGACAGCTTATTTTCCATAAAACTGTCGTTTAATCAATTCAATTATCATATTAAAAGGGAATATTTTTTTCACCTTCAAATATTCACGGTATCCTCTTTGTTCATATCAGTTCCAATACCTTTATCTCCTTATCATGAGAAAGGTCAAAATAAACATTATCAACTTTAATGATAGGCTTCGATACATTAAGTGGGTTTATAAAAACGATTTCTCCGATATCGCCTGTGGAGAGTTTTACAAAATCCCCCATATAGTATGAAGCGATATTTTTTAGGAAAACACTTACAACCCTGTGATCCAATGTACCGAAGCTATTCTTTTCAATTCGTTCAAGAACGTCAAAAGGGCATTGCATATTTCGGTATGACCTATTGGAGGTCATTGCATCATATATATCGGCTACAGCTACAATTTTTGCAAAATCATGAATCTTATCGCCCTTAAGCCCGAAAGGATAACCGGAGCCATCCTCCCTTTCATGATGCATCAATATGCCCTTGAGTGTATCATCATTTATGCCTGGTAGTTGTTCAGCGAGTTTGTAACCATAAATGGGGTGCTTCTTGATCTCTTCAAGCTCTTCCTTATCCAGAGGCCCAGGCTTGTTCAAAATGTCCGGTGAAATTTTTCCTTTGCCGATGTCATGCAGCAAACCGGTGCTCACAAGTGATTTGATCTGGTAATAATCATATTTCAGCCACTTACCGATCAGCATGGAAAGCAAGGAAACGTTTACACTGTGAGTATATGTATAATCATCTACTTCACGTATCTGGTTAATGCAGGATACGATATCCCTGTTTTCATTTATCCTGGCTACAATGGAGTCTGTCGCTTGATTTACTTTCTCCGGAGTAATTTCCCTACCAATTGAAATGTCGTGAAGAATACTTTTAACAACAATGATGTTTTCATTATATTGCGCCCTGAAAAGTTCAGTACCGCTTACAACAATCATGTCATCGTTATTGTTATAGACCTTTATCTTCACAAGACCGAGAGTTTTGACCCTGTCTATGATAAAGTTGTCCAGTTTGGTATTTTCTGCAATTATTATTGCACCGTACTCGTTGAAGATATTTTCCGCAATCTGCATACCGGATGTACAGTCGTTAACACTGATAAATACTTTCTTCATATGCATTCTCCCGGACACAATTATTAATTGATTATATCATATTTTTATAATACTGTGTAGTCTTTCCATATTCATGCTGTTTTCGATGGTAAACATTAAAACTTGCTGTATATATAAGATTATGTTAACATGTAAGGGATATCGGCTTAAGTAATAAAATTGATTAGAAAGGGGTGTGAGGTCAGTGCAATCCAACCTGCTGAAAAATATAGAGAAAATACTTACAGCATACGCAAATATGGGGAAATTGCCTAAGGCCCTTATTAAATACGGCAGTTATGTATTCTTCGGAATCTTTGCAATAGGCACATTATTGGTTTTACTCAATAATACGCTTCTTCCCTATAATTCGTATTTCGATATGGTTTCAAAAGCAATTGTCATTACAAGCTTTACACTTGCCGCAGAAGCAATCATAGGCGGTCTTGTAATGGATTTCGTATTCAAGAAGCAATAGGTTTACCAGGGGCATCAAGCCCCTTTATTCTTATAATAGTACTATAAACCGGCGCTATGAATAATCCGCCGGTTTTATAATGCCTCTGTTCAGAAGGGAATTTTTCTATTGTAAAAAAATTTCCTTCTCTCTTTTTGTTTCAATTAGGCTGGCCGCAAGCAAAGCTTGCGGCT
>WSSedL1CaDRAFT_10001931_pt1 | contig 11266 bp, 4 predicted proteins | sample WetSurSL1Cattail_FD_9464 | JGI IMG/M metagenome (IMG submission 9464)
AAGTGTTGGATACCGCTGCCGCTGCCGTCGCCGGCACCAATGCCTGCCGTGACCTTGGTGAAAAGCTGCGATCCGTTACTTGCCCCATATAACAATGTAAGCCCTGTTAGCGGCGTTACGCTCAGTGTCGGGGCATGGTTCAAAGCAGGGGTGGTTTCCACGCTCACGACCTCCGATGTGTATATATCACCGCTGCTGTTTGTAAAAATAACGTAGTAATAATAAATTTCTGCAGAATTGAGATTGCTGATCGTAACGGCGTCGCCTGATGACAGTATCATTGTATTTGCGTCAGATGTAATATCCGTGCCCGACGATGCAGTCGCATCGTTGGCTTTGTAGATAGCTATGCTCGCGTTGTCACCGCCGAAAGGTGATGCAAGTCCCAGCGATGCGCTTGTGGAGGTCACAGCGATTTTTGCAAGGCTTGAGCAAATCGGATGTCCTGCCGTGCCATTTTCCCAGAACATGGGGGTATAGCCGCTGAAAGGAGAACTGCCCAAAATAGCTGATGGTGAGGTGCCTGAGCTTAAAAAAGCGGCTCTTCCCCCATTGAGCGCGGTAACCAGCGACGACGCTGTAGCCGTAGAACTGCCGTCGGTTGTAAAGAAAATAGAGGCAGCCGTACCGCCGAATACTGCAGTGGACAGTGCGGTTGCCGAACCGGTATATGTAGTACCTGCAGAACTGCCGTTGGCAGAAAAGCTCAGGCTGTTGTTGTCATAGCAGTTTGTGTAATTGCCTGCCAGTTCCCCCGTAAATCTGCCTGCATTTACCGTGATGTTTGTGCTGTCAGACGGGGTAGTTATTGTACTAATCGAAGAAAAGCTGTTACTCATATACGCAGCCTGCTCTATGCCGTCAAACCCTCCGATATAAAGCGTGTGCTCGGATAAAGACGTCAGTGTACTAACGCTAACGCTTCCGGAGCTGTAGCAATTGAAGACATAACCGCCGGCATCGATGCCCGTAAATCCGCCTACGGCCAAAGTATTGGACATCGAGCCGTTTACTGTTATCGTCCCCGTGGAATAGCAACTCAGTGCACTATAATTCTGCCCTGCAAAACCGCCTACATAGCCACTGTTTCCTGCCGTCACATTGCCGGCTGCGTACGAGTTAACCGCAACACCCAGGCTTTCGCCGATAAGCCCACCCACATATGCGCCGTCGTCGGTATTGGTTACAGCGCAGCTTGAGGAGGAACCGATAATGCTGCCGCTGTTTACATATCCGATCAGCCCCCCAACATAGGTGCCGGATGCGCTGATTATGCCGGAAGATGTACAGTTGACGATTTTGCCGTCGGAATACCCCGCCAGTGCGCCGATGGTGGAGCTCGAAGCCTCTGAATAAATGCTGACGCTCAAGTTTAAGTTCTTAATTGTGGCAGAGGTTGAAACATTTCCGAAAAGGCCGGCGTAAGAAAAAGATGAATTGTACTGGGTATTGCTGCCGATCGACAGGCCTGAAATCGTATACCCATTTCCGTCAAAGGTTCCGCCGAAGCTGCAGTACAGGTTACCAATCGGTGTCCAACTGCCGGAAAAGGTGATGTTGTTACCAAGTTCAAGATAACATCCACCAAAGTCGTTTCCATCGTTTACTGCCGATGCCAGTTCATCAAGCTGAGCCTTCGTGGTTATTATATATGGGTCGGTTGACGAAGTGCCGCTACCCAAAAAGCTATAGGCCGCCGTCACTGTTTCGGACGGAATAAGCATGAGAACAAGTGCCGCAGTTAGCAGCAAGGACAGCATTTTCCTTTTCGTGTTCCTAATGTACTCTTTCTTGTTCATAATATACTCCTTCTTGAAATTTTCTTTAATAAGCTTTGAGTACCACATAATACTTCCCCGCCCGATAACGGGCGGAGAAACGCTGGTTTCCTACTTGTTTACTAACTTCATTCTAATAAAAAAAGACAAAAAAAGAACGNCGATTGCATAATCGGCGCTTGAAATGACAGGATCCGCATTTTTCGTGCGGACATTTTAACATTTTAACATTTTAACATTTTTTTAACATTTTGGGAGATATGGGAGCAATATTTCTTCCGCTTTACAAAGAGGAGTTGATATTGTCCGCGGACTGACCCGGCTCGGTCAGGAGTGCAACGTCTACTCTGAACACGCCGTTTTCCCTCGCAGTCTTCATAAATCCATTGTGCTTCTGCGCCAAGAACTCTATGTTCCGCAGACCGTAGCCGTGATTTTCGGCGTCAGGCTTTGTGGTCTTATGGCTTCCCTGCTGTGCCTTTGATGCTACATTGACCGGGTTTTCGGTTTGAATGATGAGATAATCCGGTTTATAGAACATATTGAGTCCAATATAACGATCGCTTTCTCCAACGGTGATGCAGGCTTCAAGGGCGTTGTCTAAAAGATTTCCAAGAATGACGGTGATGTCGAATTCCGGCAACGTAAGCCCCTCCGGGACACCGACACGGAGTCTTAGCCGGATGTTTTTATCCTTTGCGGCAGACAGCTTGTAGTTTAGCATCGCTCTCACCATTGGGTAGGGAACATCCACAAGATTCTGATATTCCCCGGATGTTTTGACAAGCTGCGAAGCATAATCGCCGGCCTTATCTGTATTTCCTGATTCCAGCAGACCGTAGATTACGCCAAGGTGATGGTTAAAGTCGTGTCGTTCCGATTTCAGCCGGTCAGTCAGTTCCTCCAGACTTTTCATATAATAAAGCTGCTGGCGGTAATGCTCCTCTATGGTTCTGGCATAGGCTTCGTTTCTTGTTTTTTCCTTCCTGTGGATATCGGAATAGAATGAGATCAGAATTGCCATAGCCGCCATAACGAACAAAATCTGTACGCCGGAGAGAATCAGATCCATACCGTTTTTCGGGCTTCCGTAGTAATGAATATCCCCGCAGGCCAACAGAACGGTCACTGCCAGCATGGAAACGGTCATGGCAATTCGAAATTTACCCTTTAAGATGATGCAGAGAATGGCAATAAAAATCACCGCGAATCCGGGGAAGGTACCACTAATTCCGCCACTGGACATCCAATAGTACGGAAAGTAGGCAAAAATGAAGATGCCGATTGAAATCTTGGAGACAATGTCGAAATGCACGTGAAACCGCGAAAAATAATAAGTCAGCATCCAGCAGCCGGTAAACATTAGGTCAACCCAGATACCAACCTTGTAATAAATATCCAGCAAGGCACCGAAGACCGTCATGCATATACTCAGCAGGATAACAAAATTGAAAATCCTCTGCTCAAATGTAAAACTGTTCTCATCGCCGATTAGTCTGTTTCCGAGCCCTCTCATAGCTGCTCCCTCCCGGTGAAGAGTTGCTTTTTCAGCACTTCCTTGACCTGTTCGACATAGGTTCTGCTGACAGGAAGCTGGATGTTACCGTCCAGATACAGTGTTTTGTCCCGGAAAGCCCTGATTTTATCCACATTTGCGATATATCCCTGATGGCACTGCACAAACGAGTCCCCGTCAAGCCCCACAAGCAGGCTATTGAAGTTGTCGTAATAGGTAACCTCGCGGGACAGCACACAAATCTTGATTTTGTGTCCGATTTTTTCAAAATACCAGATGTCCTGGTAGGGCAGAATCAGCAGCTCGCCTTTGTTTTGAATGGATAATTTCCTGTTTGCTTTCCAGGCGTCCTCCTTTTGTATATAGGTCAATGCTTCACTCAGAACCTGATGGAACTGTTCCATGGTTACGGGCTTGAGAAGGTAATGGAACGCTCTGAGCCCAAAGGCTTTAAAGGCGTATTTTACATAGCCGGTTATGTATATGATAACGGTATTTTCATAGAGAGCTCTGATCTTTTCACCTAGAACGATACCGTTCATACCCTCCATATCCACATCAAGGAACACAAGCTCAGGCCGGTCTGTTTTCAGCATTTCCAAAAAAGCCACCGGCTCACTTGCGTGAATGACGTGAAACTCACCATAATCCCCGCAAGCATGCAGGAAGCCGTCAAGAAGCTCCACTTGCTGGGTGCAGTCGTCGCAGATTCCGATCGTATAGGTCATATTCTTCGCCTCCTTAGAAATTGAAAAGATCATCCTCAAATTCGTATTATTGTCCTTATTGTATTTCTTTTTGAGGAAATTTTCAAGTATGCGAAATATACGGCAATGGTAATCCCCTGACAAAACACCGAAGCCGGCCGATATACGCAAAATATAATGAATAAATCCAAATATGTCATTTCAGGCGACGATCATGCAACCGAGGCTGTTTTTTTGTAAATATTTTGTATAATGTTGCAGAGAACTAAAAATAAAAAGGATTTATGGAGGTGGATAAAGATGATAACAATTGATAATGCAAGCCATTTTTTCATTTCATTTGGACATTACACGAACGCAAATAAAGAATTGGAAATCACAAATTATGGTTCACTTCATTCCGGCGGCTGGGGAGATATTTCAACTGTTACCTTTACGACAAGGAACAACACTTCAGCAACTATTATCATTGATGGCGGATGCACAGATGATGTCAATACAATTTCAAATATTATAGCGCAAAATGTTGTAGATATTGTGATATTTTCACACTGGCACCAAGATCATGTAATGGGTTTTAAAAATAGTATAGCTACGCTAAATAATAAACTTCTGTTATTTGGATATTGTGAAAAAATAACTTCCTACTCTGCTGAACCAGAAGATATCATTGAACAAATTAGCAGTAGAACTGATCTTAGGACACTAGGCATCGACAAACAACATCTAACCATGTTATCTCTTATCAAGGATGATATAGGTATTAAAGTAAACGCCAACAATGTAAAGGTTAAATTATTTACTCCAGAAATGAAAAATCTTAATCACCATCCCAAGGTTACACACAAGGAAAATCAGCTGTCTATGTGTACAAGAGTTAGTCTGGGCAATTTTAAATATCTGAGTATGGGAGATGCAACGGCAGATACATGTTCCGTTAAGCCGTTTGAGGATGGTTGGGAATACTCAATGATTAAAATTCCTCACCATGGCTCCTTTCACAACACCAACGATAATTTTTACCTCAAAGAACATATTGAAAGAAATCCTGGAGCCACTTATATAATAAGCGGTACGGGTTGTAGTAAAATAGACAACACGATATTATTGTTGTTGGACGAAGATAGAAATAATGTAGTTCTTGTAAGTGGTAAAAGTAATAAAGCTTTTGCTGCAGAAGCTACAATAAATAAATTTTATGATAATCATCCAAATAATTTTGTATTTTGCGAAAACCTCACCACCTTAATTGACTCAAATGGAAATGCATTAGCTACGGGAATGGCTGTTAAAATGTTCGAGGGCGAATTTATAGGAAAGAAGGAAATATTATAAGCTGGAATTTACACGAGACATTTGAAGAAAACCGTATTTTATTATAGGGAGGATAAATATGAATCTGAATCAATTATACAATATTTTGCTTTCAGGCTGGGAGGAGCAGACAAAAACACAGAGAATAAAATCGGACGATTTTAGAGACTCTCCGCCTTCAAAGCTGCTGCAGCATTTCAGCGGCGGGACTATATTAATTGAGGATGCCAAAAAACCGGTTCTTTCAGATGATAAAATCAAGACAGAAGAAGGTCAACTACAGGTTTTCTTAAATATTACGAATGTAGGTGTTCAGACCGAATTTTGGATAGATGAGACAGGCACACCGCAATGCAGCCTTCGCTTTAATAAGCAAGGTGCCGATTATAAGCTGTCTCAAAGCTTCACTGTTCTTGATCAACTTTCGATAGATGCTCTTGACTTCCATTCGCCTGTTTTTGTATTGGATACCCTGCCATCAAAACAGGAAGAAGAGAATGTAAATTTGCAGCAGAAGTATTCCGGGTTCTTTTATGATTCAAAATATGAAGATCAAATTACGAAGGGCCTCCATTTTGAAGGAGAAGTAATCCTACCGGAAGCTTTAGAATGGTTGAAACTGTTTTCAAGTCAGGATAGTTTCCATGCAGACGGCGCTATTGATACCTTTATGGAAGTACCTCGCTTATGCCTTGAGACAGAGACTTTCAATCCCATTCAATTAGGCCATCTGGAGCTGTCTTTCTGCTTACAGGTTCTGTGTCTTTATAAAATGTTTGGAAACAGAGAAGGAACCATCCGTATTTCTCCGAATACCTTCTATCGAATTTATGCAGTACTTCAATACAGGTATGCTACCGATAAGCAGCTCCGACTTCCACTGGATGCCTTTATATATGGAAATCAGCCAAATATAGTCGTTCTGGAAGCGGATACCAAGGAAATTGCAGAGCTGGCTCTGGATAATTTTTCAAAGCTGATGTGCAATATTAACTTTTTAGAATGGATTCCTGCCGACTTTCCGGTATTTAATGCGGTATTATTGGAAAGGCTTTATCTGATAAGCTCAACTGAGAAGATAAAGCTTCTTGAGATTGGCTGTTCTTTCGGCCTTAACGATAAGCTTAGCGATTTTGTAGTAATTCCGGATATTCTGAGTATTAACAACTTTAAAATTGAATTTAGCATTAAGGATCCGATGGGGGCTCCAAATATTACCGCCAGCATTAAGGGTATTGCGGCTATCCAGGGTATTTCGGCTAATGAGAGTGAGTTCAGTGCTATACTTTATCTGTCAAAGAGCAAAGACGAGATAGCCATTGACTTCAGCGTAGAGCTTATGGATGACAATAATATCAATATTACCGATTTTATAAACAGGCTGCTGCCTTATCCAATTGGTATTCCGCAGGTTGAATGCACGGGGCTGTCAATCTCCGGCTCCACCTCGCCGATGGAATTCTCATTCAGTACCAATTTAAGTAGTACTATTGAAATATCGGTTCTGTTTGCAACCATTAAGGAATTTGATCTATATTTTAAATACAAAAGCGAAGAGGGAAAGACATCCATCCTCCCGGAAGATGTACACCTATACGGCAGTGTGAACCTATTCGATAATATCGATATACACCTGTGTGCCAGCTTAAGTAAGAATGGTTGGAGGTTTGAGGGTGCCTTCAGATCGACCGATACTCAAGCGATATCAATAAGCAGCCTGCTTCCGGGAACAGATTTATACTTAATACCGGAAGAGATAGCAGGTATTAAAATAATCAGCGGCTCAATCATTATGGATACGGCGAACAAGCTTTTGGAAATATCCGCTGTAGCCGAAGCAAATATTCAATTCGGTGAATTGGGTGAAGTGGAGGGCAAGCATATTAAGTTCCATTTTGAAAGCCTTGATAAGTGGGAGCTGACGGCTCAGGGAAAAATCAAGCTGTTGAAGGACGAACAGGACACCTATTTGATTGACATTGGCGGCACGCTAAAGATTTGTAAAGATGCGGACAAGTTTGGCATAAGCTATATCTCCGATCCCGACAGCGGTTATTTCAGAGAAATACCGCTGCTAATTCCCTATAAGGTTGAAAATGGCAATGTTGAGCTGTCCTCGATGAATTTTCAAATTGTAGAATTGAAAATTAATAAAGAGAAGGGCTGGCATTTTGAATCGGATATCAAACTTGTGTTCACAAAGCTTTCTGACATAATACAAAAGGTTCTGCCGGCAAATTTAGAAGTTTTGCTATCGGTCGACAGCGGCACGAAGGAAGCAGCGATGCAGCTGAAGGACAGCTTCCTTGATATTATTATTCCCAGCCTAAAGCTTCCCGCTGTGGGTGATATACCGGCACTTGAGATAGGTGAAGCCCGCCTGACGCTAAATAACATGAAACTTGTATTGAACAGCAATATGGCGGAGGTAGAAATTGAAATCAAGTATTATCTTCCGTCCGGGCTTAATGATATCTTCGGCGTAGACCAACAGGGCAGACCTAAAGTGGTTATATTCGATACCTACGGCCAAGGAAATAAGTATCTTGGAATTAATTTTTACGGGAAAACAGAATCCGGAAAGTTTGACATAGGCTTTCAGTTAAGTGAGCTTCCTATCGCCTTTGTCAAGTCTGAGTCGGAAGACAAAATGGATTATTGGGCTATCAGTCTGGGACCTGACACTCAGCCTGACAAGTATGGATCAATCTGGCTGGAGAAGCCGGTATTCGAACTAAATACCGATAAGGGAGGCTTCAAGGCAAGCGGGGGCTTCCTAATAAAGAAGGATCCTGCCATCCCGCTGGATCTGTTGAAGCGCCTGTTGGAATATGCAAATCTGAAGGATGTTGCCGGTTTACTGCCCCAGGAATTACCTATTCCCTTCAGCAACCCTCCTAAATTTATTGTGGATGGTAAGCTGAATGTCAAACTAATAGAAGATTTCTTTCCGAACAGTCTGCCGCAGCAAATAATTGATGCTCTTGAAGAAATTGCTTCGCTGGTCGATAAACTGCCGGAGGCCTTCCTTGATTATATGAACGTTGAGATACCAAAGGAATTACATTTCAAGATTTATATCACTGCGGATGGCGGAATCGACATATCTCTGTCTGCCAAGCCTGATGGCATAAAAATACTGCTGCTCACTCCTCCCTCCCTCTTTATCACAGGTATAAAGCTCCGGGAATTCTCCTTCGGAGAAATATTGAGCGGTCAAATATTCAAGCTTCGTATTGATGCCGACATAGATTCCTTTGACATACTGACGCTTGCCGCCAGTGTTATTTCAGATGAAAAAGCGCAGTACTATATCGGGAATCCGAAAAAATATCGGAGTAAAATAGAGCTTCATAACATACTTGTATTGATTTTTTATCAGGCGGGGTTTCCTATTCCTATACCGCTTTTCTGTGATAAGGTAGGAATCGATTATTACGGAATCGGTGATTTTTCTCTCAAAACATCGTTCGGACTGCCGGAGCCAAGCTTTAATATAAAAGAAATCGGAGGCATGTTTAACGACCTGATAAAGTTTGTATCCAAACCTGAATTCCATCTGGATCCGCAAAAAAAATATCAGGATTTTGATATTAAGCTCATACTGGGACCTAATTATATTAAAACGGGCAATATGCTAGGCGCCCGATTAATCGGGCAGGAAGCAGAATTGAAACTTTCCCTGTATGAAACTGTTGCCTATCTTTTGAACGCTATTAAGTTTTTTGACCTTGAGTCCTTTATCCGGTCAATTGATATAAAGTACCGTTTTGGCTTGTCAAGCTACAGCTTGAGCTTTCTATGCATAAATATGACAGCCGATTGGATTATATCTACGCCAAACGAATTCATCACAGAGAATGGATATGAAAAGCTGAATATTGATGCCTCAAAAACAAACAAATTCATGGAAATACTTCCGAGGAGAAATGAGGCCAAGCCGATTACCAAGGATGATAAGGGCATCATACTATTCCTAAATGGTGTCTGGAACACAACATTTACATGCTTTGAGGCTGCATTTGGACTGATTGCGCTGGATACAAAGCGTTTTAGCACAGGCTTCTATCTTACAGGAAGAATTTCCGATCTCTTAGATTTGAGCCTTTTGGCAACAGTCAAAATAGACCCACCTACAATACCGTTTCAAATATACGGGCAGGGAAAAACCAAATTCTCTATAGCAAATATTCCTGTTTTTGAAGGCAAATCCTCGGTAAATGCAGAAGCAGGCTGCTTTATAATCGATGGCTCCTTTTCGTTGCTTGATGAAAACAGTCCAGTATATATAAAGTCATCCGATAATATGGGAGGATTGCTCAACAATGAGGTAATCACACTTTCAGGCGGAATCAAAGCCGGTATCCTCATATTCCAGGCAGGTGGAAGTATTACCGTCTCCAATTGCGGTATCGAAGGTTCGTTTGAGTTTATACGAACCATATCCTTCGGTATAACCCTTTATAATAATACGCTTTGTGTCAATGGAACGCTGCCATTATCATGGACTGACTTTACCTACGATGTTCGAATTCAACACGACGGCAGTACAGATGCGGATTTCACCAGCGCTACCATACTGAACCTGACAGATATGAAATTATCCTTTACCAATATGCTCTTAAAAACTGATGCCAATGGCACCTTAATCATACGGATTCTTGGAGGCGAAATCTTTAGCGGCACGGTTAACATCAAAGATGATATATTTGAAGCCAATGGAAAAGTGTCGCTGTTTCCACAGGGCTGTCCGTTCAATATCATCGGTGAGGTGAAGGGCTGGATCAGCAATAGCGGATACAGCTTGAGCGGAAATATACAAACTATCATTGGAATACTTTCTTATAATGGAAGTATTACAATTGATTCCACCGGAATAAAGGGAAGTTTTATCGATGGTTTTAAACATACCTATACCTTTGGTTTGAAAATCTACTGTGGCAAATTATACATTTACGGTGAATATCCTAGTTGTACAGGGCAAAATCCTTACTACATAGATGATCAATTTCCTTATTTACATACTTCAACACCGCCCTGGGGAAGTATTTCCGATATTAATCAAATTGAAGAATGTACGCATCCGTATAGTATATCCCTATTCAAGGAAGCTCTTGTGATGCTGATGCAAACATACTTTACCATGGATTCAACGGCTGTATCCAGATTATTTGAGGATGAGGCATTATTAGGTCTATACCATTTTACTATCGACATCTTGGAGCATACCGATGCCGCCGCAGGGAACGATCAGCAACAATATGAAATGACCGCCGCCAGACAAACAGACGGAGAGGATTTTTTCACCGAGCTGAAGGCTGAACTGCAAAAAAACGGAGTTGATTACGATATTAACATCAAAGATGCGAAAATAGCTCTTACAAGTGCCGCAACGAAAAATAACAGAGCTGTGATGACACTTTATCTTCCTAACGAAGACAATGTTGCGCTTAGAGCGATTGAAGTCAAGTATTATCCATATAATCCGATCAAAGTGTTTTCATTCATAGGCAATAAAATTATAAAGTTAATATGCTAAATTAATTTGAAAATAGTATGTAAACTATTACCTACATTGAATTCCATATCCATTTTGACCAAAGTGCTTCTTCACGCCTAACAAATTAATGCTTTTACCGCCGAAGTAAAAAAGCTCCTGCTGATTATTCGATTTACTCGTACCCTCAATACGGACTTTTCTCCTTGATCTTCCTTAATCCATTTAGCAATTTTCTCTTTCATTAAATAGTTTTTCGTCCAGGCATAAAAATCCCCCTCAAATCAATTACACAAATCGTAATTAATCATGAGGGGGAAGTTATACATTTTTGTACTTATATCATTATTTAATGCGTGCTCAACAACTCTCGAATCCCTATAAATGCTGAAATAATCGGCATTTTATGCTATACTTAATGCAAGGAAAACACTGATTTTCTTCAAAAAACCTT
>WSSedL1CaDRAFT_10001933_pt1 | contig 11257 bp, 9 predicted proteins | sample WetSurSL1Cattail_FD_9464 | JGI IMG/M metagenome (IMG submission 9464)
AAGCAGCCCGGTGTCGCTCGCAGCATCCGGTTGCTCGTCCCGCCACGGGAGCTGCCCATTCTCGGCCTAACCCAACCCGTCATAATCACTGAGACGGGACACTAGCTGCCGACGCTTGGCCTGGCGCCACGCTCGCTTTTGTTCGGCCAAGATGCGCTTGATCTCGCGCCATTCCGCATTCATCGCCTTGGTTTGCTCTCGAAACGCACGCGTGCAAGCGCCGTGTTTTAGGGCGTTCTGGTTTCCTTTCGGGGCGCCGGACCCAGCGGCGCCGCCATGCATCCGACAGCGCGTCTTGCCCACCACGGCAGGAGCCCGGCAAGGTGTCCCGGCGCGAGTCTTGGCACCACAGCGCGGGCTGTTGAGCATCGCCTGATAACCTACCGAGTCTGTCATGACGGCTCACCCACACCGGCCTTGCCAACGTCCTGACTGGAAGCACGACGGCGCTCTCTGCCGGCCCGCGTCTGCGTTCGCCGTAATAGCGAATCGGTTTGGTGATGCACGACCACTTCCTGACGGCCGTGATTGCGGTATTTCCGGATGTGTTCGGAAATCAAGAGCATATGGGTATTGAGCTTCAGCACAAATTCAATATAGCGCTGGCGCGCCGCTAAATCGCGGACCGTGTTAGCCATCCGCGAGTATTCGTTGGAACAGCGCTTTATATCGACCAAGCTATCCAACAAGATAGCTTCCAGTGGATCTTCGGCCATATCGCAGACATGGCGGATGGGAGCCTCACGCCAATCTTCTCGTGCCTGATCGGCGCCCGACAGATCACTTTCCAGATCGAGGACCTCAGTCTCCGCAGCGGAAGGCGCTTTCACCGCCGGGCCACCCTGCGAAGCCTTAAAACCGGCGTTCGCCACAGAAGACACCTCAACCTCTTTCGCAGGCTGAGTACTACCCTCTAAACCCGATGAGCTTGCCTCTATAGCCGAGACAGCCGTTGGTTCAGAGGTATTCTTCACTTGTTCGGGGACGGCTTCCATGAGGGTTCTCCAACATAACGCGTGACCCCCAAGTCACCTACACCGCTGATAGTGACGTAAACCAGCCGCGACTTCAACGATGGTGCGTCATCTACGACCACTCGTTTGTTTCCTGAAACGTTGGCCAATATCAAACGTCACATGGTGTCGATGGGACAGATCGTAACCTTAATAATCTGCGCTTCCGCCAAAACTGGTTATTCACGTTGATTTCGGGGGAACTGGCCTATCCGACGATCTCCGCAACCCACCGACAACCACATTCTGTCTATTTCAGCCTGGATTCTAGACCACGCGTCCAAGCTCTACCTTGAATTCCGGCCAATTCTGCATCAGGTGCATGGGATTGTTTCCTAAGATGCTGTGCATGGGGTTGAACGTTCAATTTTCGTTATTCCCCCCGGCCTAGCCAACATCCCACCCCCCCCTTTTTGAGCGGCCACGGGTTCGGCAAAAGGACCGGGGATGTGGTTGGGCTGACGGCCTGTGGTTGACGGGTGCCCTGCCGGCGTTTCGCCGACCCCCATGAGGGTATCAACCCACGCCTTCCGGCCGACGTGGTTCGCTACGCCTTCATCGTATTGGGCTCGCACCAACTATTCTTTGCCGGTATGCCAGATCTATCTTGACCCTCGGCATGGGCTTCATCGGCGGCCTGTTCCCGGCGATCCGGGCGGCGCGCCAGCCGATCGCGCTCGCGGTTCGGGAGGAATAAGCCGGACAAAAGCCGCCATAGCGGTTTGCTGTCGATCTTGCTCAACCAATTGTGTGCTGCGGTGACCGGCATACCCGTACCGGCCGAACCTGCCGTGGCGACGGCCGTCGGCTGGCGTAATGGATTGCGCGCGGCGAGATGAGAAGTGTTTCCGGCACCCGCCCCGTTGTGCGATTGTCCTTTCCGTCCACCGTGCCCCTGCCGGGTCCGGTTACCGGATGGGATGCTGCGGTGGCGCGTTTCGACCGGACCCAAAACCTTCGGAAAGTCCGATGACGCCAGACGAGATCGACATCCGCAAAGAGATGATCGCCACCTGCCTCAAGATGAATGGGGCAGGACTCAACGTCGGTACCGCCGGAAATCTCAGCGTACGGTTGCGGGGCGGCTACCTGGTCACGCCCACCGGCGTCGACTACGAGCTGATGCAGCCCGAACAGATTGTGGCGATGGATTTCGGCGATCGCTATTACGGCGATTTCTATCCGACCTCGGAGTGGCGCTTTCATTCCGCCATCCTGAAGGCGCGGCCTGACGCCAATGTCGTGCTGCACAGCCACGCTCTCTACTGCGCCATGCTGGCGAGTTGCCGGATGGACATTCCCGCCCTGCATTACGGCATCGCGGGCGTCGGCGACGACCACATCAGATGCTCCGGTTATGCGCCATTCGGCACGCCCGAACTGTCGGTCGAGGTGTTGAAGGCGCTGGAACATCGCCATGCCTGCCTGCTCGGCAATCACGGCGTCATCGTGCTCGGCAAGACAATCCCGAAGACCTTCCAGTTTTTGCAGGAAGTCGAATTCCTGGCACACCGATTACATCGGCACGCTGATGCTCGGCAAAGGCGTGATTCTTTCGCAGGACCAGATGCACGTCGTGCTGGAACGCTACAAGACCTATGGCAAGCAGCCCGGCGAGTTCCAGCGCTCCGACGCACCGCTTGACCACCAGATCATTCCACCCGAACGTGGCGGTGTTCGGCTGCCTTAACATAAAAAAACAGAGGAACGCGATGGACGCGGTTTTTCCGGCAATCTGCCCAAGATTGGCATTTGTCCGACCATCGACGGGCGCAAAGGCGTGCGCGAAACGCGCGAAGCGCAGACCACGCAGATGGCGGCGGCTATGGCCGCAACCAGCCGAAACAGCTATGGCATGCCAAAGTATTGTCTGACATAATGGCGCTTGGTGCCAAACCAAGAATAACGGCCCTTCACAAGGGCAAGGGGAATGCTCGGATGTTGAAACTTATGGTGGCGTGCCTGTCGATGGTGATCATGGCAGCCGGAGCCAGCGCGGCGATCACCAAAGCGCCGTTCGGCAAGACTGCGGACGGCAAGCTCGTCGATCTCTATACACTGGCAAACAAGAGCGGGTTTGAGGTGAAAATCTCGACCTTGGGAGCGACACTGGTGTCGCTCAAAGTGCCTGACAAGAACGGCAAGTACGCCAATGTCATTCTTGGCTTCGATTCGACTGAGAATTATGTCAAGGGCGTGCCGTTCTATGGCGCTACGATCGGGCGCTACGGCAACCGCATCGCGCTCGGCAAGTTCACGCTCGACGGCAAGGCCTACCAGCTCACCGTCAACGACGGCCCGAACAGCCTTCATGGCGGCAAAGGCTTCGACAAGCGGCTGTGGACGGCCCAACCGATCGAAGGCAAGGACGGTCCCGCGATTCGGCTGACCTATGTCAGCGCCGACGGCGAGGAAGGCTATCCCGGTCAACTCACGGTGCACGTCACCTACACGCTGAAGGCCGACAATTCGCTGGCAATCGCCTATGAGGCGACGACCACCAAGCCGACGGTGGTGAACCTCACCAACCACACCTACTTCAACCTCACAGGGGATCCGAAGAACACGATCTTGAACCACCTCTTGACGCTGAAGGCCGACCGCTTCACGCCGGTCGACAAGACCCTGATTCCGACCGGCGAGCTTCGCTCTGTCAAAGGCACGCCGCTTGATTTCACCAAGGCCACGGTGATCGGCGCCCGCATCGAGGCGAACGACGAACAGCTCAAATTCGGCAGGGGGTACGACCACAATTGGGTGCTGAATTCGTCCGGCAAGCTGGCGACGGCGGCAATCGTTGAGGAGCCCACCAGCGGTCGCGTGCTGGAGGTGAAAACCACCGAGCCCGGCATTCAGTTCTATTCGGGCAATTTCATGGACGGCAAACCGGCGGGCAAGGGGACGGTGTACAACCACCGGACCGGCTTCTGCCTGGAAACGCAACACTTCCCGGATTCGCCGAACAAGCCGGCGTTCCCGTCGACCGTTCTGCGGCCCGGTCAGACCTATCACTCGGAGACCGTGCTGGTGTTCCGCACGGTGAAATAAGCGGTGAGGGCGCTGCCCGCNCCCGCCGTACCGTTACACCGCCGCTGTGCAACCGTGCAGCGGCGGTGCATGTTTTTTGATCCGTACGGCAGCGGCTTGGAAGCACCGTGCGCCGGGTTATAGTGCGCCCAAGGGGGCTGGCATGAAAAAACTCGTTCCGTTCGGACGGACCCGTCCGGTCAGCAAGCTGCTCAGGCTGCACGGCACCATCGCGCGCGACCTCGGTGTCGCCATCACCGCCGGCGAATATCAGCCTGGCGATCTTCTGATCGGCGAAATCGCTTCCAGCGAAAAGCTCGACGTTTCGCGCACGGCGTATCGCGAGGCGGTGCGCATCTTGGCGGCCAAGGGTCTCGTCGAATCCAAGCCCAAGGTCGGCACCAAGGTCACCTCGCGCGACCGCTGGCATCTGCTTGATCCCGATGTGCTGGCTTGGACGTTCGAAGGTGAGCCTGATCTCGATCTCTTAGAAAGCCTGTTCGAATTGCGCGATATCGTCGAAGCGGCTGCCGCTTCGCTTGCCGCCACTCGCCGGACCACCGAACAGCTCGATGCCCTGCGGGACGCCATCGCGCGCATGGCCAGTTATACGCTCGCCACCCCGGAAGGACGTCAGGCGGACCAGGACTTCCATGCCACCCTGCTGGCGGCCACTGGTAATCCCTATGTCATCTCGCTCACCACAGGCGTGAATGCCGCCGTCAACACCACCACCATGTTCAAGCAGCGCGAGCGGCCGCTGCCGCGCGACCCGGTTCCCGATCATTTGCGGGTGTTCCAGGCCATCGCCGACCGGGACTCGCTCCGGGCGCAACAAGAAATGAGCACGCTTATTCAATTGGCACTCAAGGACACGCCGGTTCCCCAGCGGTCTAAGGATCGCCGCGCTCGTAACCGGGCGGTCTAGCCTGACGCCGGAACTGCCCTTTCCAGGGGGTGCGGCTCAATTGTCTGATTTTTTCCGTGCCAGCCCCGTTGCCCTGTGATATCTCAGCTGGGCAGCTTCATCCCCAAGAGTGGTCCATGCCCAAGATTGCAAATTATGAACTTTGGTTCGTTACCGGCAGCCAGCACCTATATGGGCCCGAGACCCTCAAGCAGGTTGCGGCCGACTCGACCGAAATCGCACACGCGCTCGACGCGTCCGCCGCGATTCCGGTCAAGGTGGTGTTCAAGCCGGTTCTGGTGTCATCCGATTCGGTAAGCGAACTAATGGCAGCGGCGAACAACACGCCGGCCTGCATCGGCCTTATCACTTGGTGCCACACCTTCTCGCCGTCGAAGATGTGGATCAACGGCCTCAAGATTTTGCAGAAGCCTGCGGTGCATTTGCACACCCAATACAATCGCGACATTCCCTGGGCGTCCATTGATATGGACTTCATGAACCTGAACCAGGCCGCTCACGGCGACCGCGAGCACGGGTTCATCTGGAGCCGCCTGCGCAAGGACCGCAAGGTTGTCGTTGGCCACTGGAAAGAAGCCAAGGTCCAGGAAAAGATCGGCGCCTTCGCGCGTGCCGCCCTGGCGTGGGCCGATTGGCAGGGCGCCAAATTTGTCCGTTTCGGCGACAACATGCGCGAAGTGGCGGTGACCGACGGCGACAAGGTCTCCGCCCAGTTTAAGTTCGGATTCTCGGTCAACTATTACGCGGTCGGCGATCTGGTGAAGCGGATCGACGCGATCACCGAAAAAGAGATCGACGCCCTGGTGGAAGAATACGCCGCCGCTTACGTCACCACCCCCGATGTGCGCAAAGGTGGGGCCCATTACGCCTCGGTGCGCGATGCAGCGAAGATCGAAGCGGGCTTGCGCACGTTCCTGAAAGAGGTTGGCGCCAAGGGCTACACCAACACCTTCGAAGATCTCTATGGCATGAAGCAGTTGCCCGGCATCGGTTCGCAGCGGCTGATGGCCGAAGGCTACGGCTTCGGTGCCGAAGGCGACTGGAAAACTGCCGCCTTGGTGCGCGCCGTGAAAACGATGACCACCGGCCTTAAGGGTGGCACCTCGTTCATGGAGGATTACACCTACAATCTCGACCCGGCGAACATGCTCAACCTCGCTGCCCATATGCTTGAGGTCTGTCCCTCGATCGCCGACGCTAAGGCAAAGTTGGAAGTCCATCCTCTCGGCATCGGCGGCAAGGAAGACCCGGCGCGGCTGGTCTTCGATGCAGCGGCTGGTTCGGCAACGGCGGCCTCGTTGGTCGACATGGGCAACCGCTTCCGTCTGATCGTCGACGAAGTGGATGTGATCAAGCCGCCGCACCCGATGCCCAAATTGCCGGTGGCGCGCGCCGTGTGGAAAGCGCGGCCGGATTTCGAAACCGCCGCGATGGCGTGGATTTTGGCTGGCGGCGCCCATCATTCGGCGTTCAGCTTGGCGGCGACCACCGAAATGCTGGAAGACTTCGCCACCATCGCTGGTATCGAATTCCTGATCATCGACGCCGACACCAAGATTCGCGACTTCAAGCAAACGCTCAGAACCAACGAGGTCTATTACGCCCTCAATCAGGGCTGGGCGATCTAGAGCGTTTTCGGGAAAAGCGGAATCCGGTTTTCTGTTCGAAAACGCGACCAACTAAGTCTCAAGAGCGTTTCATCGTTTTCATAAAGCGGTGAAACGCTCTGGCAACTGTAATACACGTTCGGGGAAGAAATATGGGCAGTCGTTACGCGATCGGTCTCGATTATGGGACCAATTCCGTTCGTGCGCTGATCGTCGATGTGGCGGATGGGCGCGAAATTGCTACCGCGATCTGGACCTATGCCCACGGCCATCAGGGCGTTGTCTTGGATAAGGATCCCAATCTCGCCCGCCAGCATCCGGCCGATTACCTGAAAGGCGCCGAGGTTACGATCCTCGAGGTGCTCGCGTTTGCCGCCAAAACGGTACCCGGGTTCAAATCCGAATCCGTGGTCGGGATCGGCGTTGACACCACCGGCTCGACACCCATGCCAGTTGGTGCCGACGGCATTCCGCTGGCGCTCGATCCGAAATGGACCGCGAACCCCAATGCGCTTGCCTGGCTGTGGAAGGACCATACCGGTTGGGCCGAAGCGGCCGAGATCACCAAGCTGGCCGCAGAAATCCGTCCGCAATATCTCGCCAAGATCGGCGGCACCTATTCGTCGGAGTGGTTCTATTCCAAAATCCTGCACTGCATCCGCACCGCGCCGGAAGTGTTCGACGCCGCTTATTCTTGGATCGAATTGGAAGACTTCGTTCCCGCCGCACTTTCCGGCACGCTGGCGCCTGGCAAGTTCATCGCCGGCATCTGCGCCGCCGGCCACAAGGCGATGTACAACACCGCTTGGGGCGGTTATCCGGACAAGGAATTCCTGGCCAAACTCGATCCTAAGCTCGCCGGTTTGCGTGATCACCTGACGCCGCGCGTGAAAGACGTCAGCTCCGCAGTCGGCGGTCTCTCGGCCGAGTGGGCGAAGAAGACCGGTCTTCCAGCGGGCATTCCAATCGCCGTCGGCGCCTTCGACTGTCATCTCGGTGCCATCGGTGCCGGCGTCAAGCCGGGTGTGCTGGTCAAGATCATCGGCACCTCGACCTGCGATATCACCGTCAAGGTCAATACCGACAAGCTGGCTGACGTTCCCGGCGTTTGCGGCATCGTCAATGGCAGCGTGCTGCCGGGTTATTTCGGCCTCGAAGCGGGCCAGTCGGCGGTCGGCGACATTTTCAATTGGTTCGTCGAATACGTGAAACCGGCCGGGCTCGGCCATGTCGAACTGACGGCCGAAGCTGATAAGCTGAAGCCAGGCGAATCCGGCCTGGTCGCGCTCGACTGGAACAACGGCAACCGCACCATCCTGGTCGATCAGCGCCTCACCGGCCTGCTCCTCGGCCAGACCCTGTATACGACCCCCGCCGAGATATACCGCGCCCTGGTGGAAGCGACCGCCTTCGGCGCGCTCACCATCATCAACCGGTTTGAAGAATACGGCGTGAAGATCGATGAGGTGATCAACTGCGGCGGCATCGCTGAGAAGAACGCCTTCATCATGCAGCTCTATGCCGATGTCACCGGCCGGCCGATGAAGGTGTCGCGCTCGGCTCAGACCCCGGCGCTCGGGTCCGCCATCGCGGCGGCTGTGGTGGCCGGTGCGCATAAGGACTTCGCCTCCGCCCAAGCCGCCATGACCGGACTGAAAGAGGTGGTTTATCAGCCGGATGCGGCCGCCCACGCGGTCTATGCCGAGCTTTATACGATTTATCGTACGCTGCATGACGCTTTTGGAACCACGAGCGGTGCGGCTAATCTCGCGCCGGTGATGAAGCGGCTGATGGATATTCGCGACCGGGTTCGGAGTGCTTGATGCTGGAAGATCTGAAACAGGCTGTCTGTAAGGCCAATCTCGACCTAGTGACGGAAGGCCTCGTCATCCAGACCTTCGGCAATGTCAGCGGCGTCGACCGCGCCAGCGGACTGGTTGTCATCAAACCGTCGGGCGTCTCCTATGACGGGATGAAGCCTGAGCACATGGTCGTGGTCAGCCTTGAGACCGGCAAGGTGGTGGAAGGCAATCTGCGCCCGTCCTCCGATACGCCGACGCATCTGGTGCTTTATCGGGCCTTCCAACAGATCGGCGGCATCGTTCACACCCACAGCCTTTTCGCCACCGCTTGGGCGCAGGCAAAGTGCGCTATTCCCGCCATGGGCACCACCCATGCCGATTACTGGCACGGCGAAGTCCCCTGCACACGGTTGATGACGAACGAAGAGATCTCGAGCGAATACGAAGCCAACACTGGCGAGGTGATCGTTGAAACCTTCGCGGGAACCGATCCCTTGCACAAGCCGGCGGTGCTGGTGGCGAGCCATGGGCCTTTCGCCTGGGGGCGGGATGCGCACGAGGCCGTGCACAATGCGGTGATCCTGGAATATCTGGCGCGGCTGGCGAGCGAGACCTTGCGCATCAATCCGGTCACCGGCGCGATGCAAGGCGTGCTGCTCGACAAGCATTTCCTGCGCAAGCACGGGCCCAAAGCCTATTACGGTCAAAAATAAATCGAGGGGGAGTAAGCGTTCATGAGCAATTCGGTGTTCAACGCACTGGACTGGTGGATCGTTGCCGCATTCGTTGTGGCGATGGTGATCGTCGTCATGATGTCGATGCGCAAGAAGAACGAATCCGGCAAGGACTACTTCCTGTCCGGCCGCGATTCGAACTGGCTGCAGATCGGCACTTCGATCTTCTCATCCAATATCGGGTCCGAGCATCTCGTCGGCTTGGCTGGCGCCGGTTTTGCCACCGGCATGGCGATGGCCCATTGGGAAATGCAGGGTTGGATCATCCTGGTTCTGGGCTGGGTGTTTGTCCCGCTCTACGACCGGATGAAGGTCTTCACCATGCCGGAGTTCCTCGAACTGCGCTTCAGCCGCGGTTCGCGCAACCTCCTCAGCCTTTTGACAATGGCCTCGCTGGTGCTGACCAAGATTGCTGCCACCATCTACGCCGGCGACGTGGTCGTACGCACGCTTCTCGGCATCAATAGCGTGAACGTATTTGGTTTCCAGATGGACGTGTTCTGGGCCATCGCGCTGGGCCTTGCCTTCACCACCGGCCTTTACACGGTGCTCGGCGGCTTGCGCGTCATCATGTATACCGCCGTTCTGCAGACCCCAGTGCTGATCTTCGGCTCGGTCGCCATTCTGTTCATCGGCTTGCAGGAACTTGGCCACGGCGATCTGTTCGCCGGCTGGCATCAGATGGTCACTTCGGCAGGCGCCAACATTCACCTGATCCGCGCCCATAATGATCCGGAATGGTCGTGGATGGCGGTGCTGCCTGGTTCGGCGATCATCGGCTTCTGGTACTGGTGCACCGACCAGTACATCGTTCAGCGCGTTCTCGCCGGCAAAAACCAGCAGGAATCGCGCCGCGGCACGATCCTCGCCGGCTTCCTTAAGCTCACGCCGGTGTTCATCTTTCTCGTCCCCGGCATGATCGCCTTTGGGCTCGTGTCGATGCCCGGAACCAGCTTCCATACCCCGAACGGCGATGCCGCCTACACCTCGTTGGTGGCGCAGATCCTGCCACACGGCGTGCGCGGTTTCGTGGCCTGCGGCATGATCGTGGCATTGATGGCTTCGCTGGCGTCGAAGTTCAACGCCTCGGCGACGCTGTTCACCATGGACTTCTATCGTGAATGGCGCCCCAAAGCGTCCGGCCGCGAGGAGGTGACGGTTGGGCGCATCGCTACCGGCGTGATCGTCGTGCTCGGCATCTGCTGGGTGCTGGTGATCAAGATGCTGTCGTCGAACCTGTACGAATATCTCCAGAACGTGCAGAGCTATCTGTCGCCGGCCATCGTGGTGTTGTTCATCGCTGGCGTATTCTGGAAGCGGGCGACCGCACCGGCGGCCTTCTGGTCGTTCCTGGTCGGCATTGTCGGCGGCTTTGCCCGTCTGGCGGCCGACATCATCATGAAGGGCCACAAGGTGGAAGTTGCGGCGCTCAAGCAGCAGCTGTTCCACAACACCATCACTGTCGACCAGTATCATGCGGCACTGGCGCCGCTGAAGGCGCAATACGGCATGATCTTCGACATTTGGATCATCAATTGGCTGTACTGGTGCCAGATACTGCTGGTGACCTCCGCAGTGCTGATGATCGTCATCAGCCTTCTGACCAAGGCGCCCACGCTAGCCAAGCTCAAGTACTCCTGGTTCGGTGCGACGCCCGAGGAAAAGGCCGCCACCCGCGCCAGTTGGGGCGCGTGGGATGTGGTGCTCAGCCTTATTGTTATCGCCATCGTGATCGTATTCTACATCGTGTTCTTCTGATCAGGGCGGCCCAGCCGTTCTCGAAGCACCCCGGCCCGCAAAGCCGGGGTGTTCTCATTTTGGCGGGCATTGACGCCGCATTGGGGAAAATCGTCGGACTGCGACGGCCGGGTGAGGGCGCGCAGGGGGGGGCCGATACTAAAAGTAAGTGTTTTCGGCCGTTAGGTCGCAGCCGGGCACCGGCGTGATCGTCGTGCTCGGCATCTGCTGGGTGCTGGTGATCAAGATGCTGTCGTCGAACCTGTACGAATATCTCCAGAACGTGCAGAGCTATCTGTCGCCTGCCATCGTGGTGTTGTTCATCGCGGGCGTGTTCTGGAAGCGGGCGACGGCGCCGGCGGCCTTCTGGTCATTCCTGGTCGGCATTATCGGCGGCTTTGCCCGTCTG
>WSSedL1CaDRAFT_10001934_pt1 | contig 11241 bp, 6 predicted proteins | sample WetSurSL1Cattail_FD_9464 | JGI IMG/M metagenome (IMG submission 9464)
AGATAATAAATGGGGTTATATAGACAAGAGCGGACAAGAGGTTATCAAGCCACAATTCGAACAGGCAAATAATTTTTCTGAAGGGTATGCGGTTGTTGAAAATAATAAAAAGTTTGGGTTCATCAATACTAAAGGGGATATTGTAATAGATATGGCGTATGATTTTGCTGGACCTTTCTCTGGCGGTGTAGCTTGTGTCATGGTTGGTAAAAAATCAGGCTACATTGACAAAACTGGTAAAGTAGTAGTTCCAATTATCTATGAAAATGCAAGTAATTTATCGGAAGGGTTAATTGCAATTAAGAGTAATGGAAAATGGGGATACATAGACAAAGCTGGTAAAGGTATTATTAAATGTTTATATGAGACTGCATCCGAATTCTCTGAAGGCTTGGCGGCGATACAGGTAAGTGGAAAATGGGGTTATATTGATAAGGTAGGCAAATTAGTTATACCAGCAATATATGACTTCACTGCCGATTTTAGTGAAGATCGGGCAGCCGTATCAATCAATAAAAAATTGGGCTATATAGATAAGCAAGGGAAGATAATAATCCAGCCTCAATATGAATTGCCTTTATTCCGAGATTATTCGGACTTTCATGAAGGAATGGCATTGGTTAAAACAAATGATAAATGGGTGTTCATAGATAAAAATAACAATTTATATAGTAAGGTTAAATTTAACACAGTTTTAGCTCCATATAATAGAGGCATGGCGCTTGTAGCCACGGATGAGAAGATCGGTTATGTGAATAAACGTGGCGAATTTATTTGGTCACGAGATATAAAGAAATAAAAACCTACTTCCTTTCAATTGTGAATTTGAAGTGATACGGGCCCCCGCAACCACTCATATTCACGACCGACATAATGTCGATCGTGGACGAATTCACAGAGATTGATTCAACGAAAGTTTGAATCAGTCTCTTTTTACTTTCGAAGCTCATATGCTCCAAATCGCAGTCCTTCAGCAGGTATCCCTTTATCATTTCCTTTGTGAACTGCATACCGGCAGGAGAGGTCCGCAGCTCCGCTATGATACCCTGCAAGGTGCGTTTTTTTGCTTCAAGTTCATTCACTTTCTCTTTCATGGATATCTATAAAAAGGAGTAATGAAAGAACTGCAATCATCGTCGCACATATTGAAAAAATGCTTAAGCTATTTAGGTACATGTGTGAGAGAAGTACCCGGCCTGAGGAATCGAGAAAGTACAGGGCTATTTCCGGGCTTTATATCGACGAAGAGGAACATATACCGTTGATTCAAGTACTATATGCTAAGGATATGGGAGTATATTAACAAAATGTTCAAACATTATCTCTATTTTAGTAACAACTTATTGCTAATATTAAAGCATAAACTTTTTTCATTTACACTCTCCTTTACATTTTGATTAATGCTCCGGGCAACCGGAGCTTAATTATTTTCTAAGCATCTGAAAGAGATAGGAAGATATGAATCAAGATCAGGCCGAACAATGTTTGCTCAAACTTATAGCAGCCGGCAATCTACACGAGTTCTAGACGTCGAGCTTGTGGTTGAACTTGCGGGAAGAAGTGCTGGATGAATATAAACATGAATGCCAGCATTGCACGGAGAGAGGGTTCTACAGGAAAGCGGACACGGTTCATCATGTTCAGTATGTAAAGAAGCATCCGAGGCTGGCGTTGAGTAAATTCTATGAGTATGCCAGTAAGATATATAGGAACTTGATTCCGCTTTGCCATGACTGTCATGAAAGAGTGCATGAATATAGGAAGAAGGATAGAGTAAAACCTTTGACAGAGGAGAAATGGTAAATTTATTACATATAAAAATATCTGCAAATTAGTTTTTATTCTTTAGGAAATGAAATACAGATAAGAAATTAACTTACGGACCTTATTACTATAATGACAATGACCTTGCTTTCATAAGCACACTAAACAAGCTGCTAAGCATTACAGTCATGGATTTATCTGATTGAATATGCCAAAACGTTTAAAGAAGCGGGGGCAAACGGCATCACTATTGCAGAACTGGCTTCAGGGCTATTATCACCGGTCAGCACGGTAGATGAGGCACCCGCCTTGGAAAGATGGTAAAAAAATCTAGTATTAAGTAAAAAAATCTATATACTTACAAAGGTTATTAAGTGATACTATATTACTGAATAAAATAATATTGCTAAGTATTATTTATTTTAGGGGAGTGTGATTTTATTAAAATTAAACCAATATCATATAATTTGTATTCGCTTTAGGATGATAAATCCTTGGCGTGAATATCCAAATACTGTGTAAAATATTTGGCAGGGACGTCAGTAAGAAATAGCATTCCGCTGTGATGTTGCCAAATTGCAATGGCAAAATTTTCCCTGTAAAACAATTTGTCTTGTCGTTATACTTAGTATATTAAAAAAAAATGAATGAATATATTCGAATAGATGGGAAAATCATGATAATAGACAAAGGGTGCAATTTTTATGTCGTACAATATAGCAAAATGGATCTGGTATCCTGGAGATTTTGAAATATATCATGCATTGAAACTCAATTGCAGGCGTGAAGAGCGTGGATTCGTCTGGCCGGCCTATTGGCGTTTGGATGATTGCTGGCATAATGTTCTTTTTAGAAGAAAGTGCATACTGATCAAACCTGAAGAAATATCTGTTACTGGTAATGGGATAGGCTATTTTTCAGTTGATGGAAAGAAATATTCCTATGGGTCGAGGGTTGTGATAGAACCGGGGGAGCATTTGATACAGGTGAGTGCTGCAAAAATAGACGGCTTGCCCAGTGTCTTTATTCGAGCCGGTGAATTCTCCAGTGACGAACGCTGGGAGGCAAGCTACCTCACCCGGACATGGCTGCCGTCAGGATGCAATAATATGTATAACTGTGAAAATGATAACCCCGAAATCTTCAGATTTAACTATCAGCACCTGGAACCTGCCTCAAAAGAGGAAAATGAAAAAGGCACACTGTATGACTTTGGAGTTCAAACTTTTGCCAGATTATGCTTTGACGGAATAACAGGTAATCAGCCTATACGGTTTTTTTATGGCGAGTCGGAGACTGAGGCTTTGGATACGGATTTCAGTTATATTAGAGATGTTGTCCCCGCTCTGTTTTCAGAATACATATGTAAGCCACGTGCTTTCAGATATGTATTTATTCCTAGGATTGATACTCAATATAATATCCATTCGGAATACGAGTATGTTCCATTTGATAAACGGGGATTTTTCCGCTGCTCCGATGACAAGATTAACAAAATCTGGGATACAGCAGTCTACACCTTTCATCTCAACAGCCGGGAGTTTTTTCTTGACGGAATAAAAAGGGACCGTTGGGTTTGGTCCGGTGACGCATATCAAAGCTATCTTATTAACTATTACCTTTTTTTTGACACAGATATATGCAAGCGCACGATAATAGCATTACGCGGCAAGGACCCTATCGAACAGCACATCAACACTATTATGGATTATTCCTTGCTCTGGATACTGAGCATATGGGATTATTACACTTATACCGGGGATGTTGACTTTGTCCGGATGATCTATCCCCGCATGAAAAGCATGATGGGCTTCTGTCAGTCAAGAACAGATGAAGAAGGCTTTATGGCAGGGTTTGATGATGATTGGGTTTTCATAGACTGGGCAGACATTGACAAGACCGGAGCAGTATGCGCAGAACAGATGTTATTTGCCAGGTCCCTGGAGATTTCATCTGAATGTGCTATATTGATGGGTGAGGACGGTAGCGGATATTTACGGCAGGCAAAGTTGATAAGGATGAAAATAGACTCTTTTTTTTGGAATGAAAAGCTTGGCGCTTACATAGACAGCTATGAATCCGGAAAAAACAATGTGACACGTCATGCAAACATATTTGCCATTATTTTTGGATTTGCGGATGATAACAGGAAAGTGTCAATTATTAAGAATGTGATTCTTAATGAAAAAATTCCTCAGATTACAACTCCCTATTTTAAATTTTATGAGCTTGACGCACTTTGCCGGATAGGCAAATTAGGAGTTGTGCTTCAAGGTATTCTGGAATATTGGGGAGGAATGCTTGACATGGGTGCAACTACCTTTTGGGAGGAATATAGTCCAAAGGCGGATTTCCCGGAGCATTACGAAATGTATGGGGACAAATATGGGAAAAGCCTGTGCCATGCATGGGGTGCAAGCCCCATATATTTGCTCGGTAAATATTTTCTCGGGGTAAGGCCCACTGCTACGGGATATGACAGATTTGAAGTGACGCCACGGTTAGACGGCCTTGAATGGATTGAGGGTAAAGTACCGATACCATGTGGGACCATATATATTTATATGGATAAAACACTCCTTCGTGTTTGCTCTAGTCGCATAGGAGGCACTCTCATACTTGGGAAAACTCGTCTGGAATTACCGGCGGATGAAGAAATTGAAATACTGTTATAGAGGTCTAAATATTTTACAGTCGTATACAGTATGTTAATTCATCCAAGGGAGGGCGAAATTTGCAAAAGGGTTTTCTAAACTTAAAGCTTAAATCGAAGTTCATGCTGTCATACATAATTATTATACTATTTACCGTAGCAATGATAAGCATCATTAACTTTAAGCTGTCAGAGTCCGCATTGAAAGGAAATACATCCGCATATTCCGAGTACCTTATGGAACAGATCAGCATGAACATGGAGTCGCGTACCAAGGATATGGAGGACTATATTTTTATGCAGTTCACTTATTCAGGCTTGAATAAGTTTATGCAGAATAAGTCAGATGATAACGGAATAGGAAGTTATCAGAAAAAAAGAAGTATCGATACATTCATAAATAACATGCTTAATTCAAAATTCTATATCCAGTCGGTTATGATAATTGACAAATATAATTTCCGATACTATAAATCTAAAAACGGAGAAACCAATGAGAAGTATATAAGCGATTATATAGTTGATATGGATAAAGTTAATGAGTTATGGGGGCAAACGTATTGGAAATCCTCTAAAGACGGACTCATTTATATGCAAAGAATGGTTTTTGATCCGGATGATACGCAATACCTGGGTGTTATTGTAGTAGGAATTAAGAGCGAATATCTGAAGGAACTCTATAAGAATATTGACAGGGTTTCAGGTGGAAAGATTGTAATTCTCGACAATCAAAACAACATATTGGCAAGTGACGACCAACTGTCTGTTGATATTTCAAAATTTCTAACGGGCGGCAAGTCCGGAAAAGATGATCTCCGTTCAAAAAGCTTTATATATTCGGGGGACGAATATATTTCCACAGTTTGGACATCAAATGACGATAAGTGGAAGATTTTAAACATTATCACGGTAAAAGAACTCTCAAAAGTTTCAAATACTCTCAAACTTTCAATTTTGGCCACATGCATGGTTTCACTCATGATAGCACTTCTGATTGCGGTATTGATATCCAAGAACATAACAGATAGTATAAGGCATTTGATAAAGAACATTAGAAAAATAGCAGAAGGAAATTTCAGTACCAGGATTCATCCGATCAGCTATGATGAGGTAGGACTGCTTGCCCTGGAGTTTAACTCCATGGCTGAAAAGATAAGCGATCTAATTAACACGGTATTTAATGAAAAGCTGCAAAAAAAGAATGCGGAGTATAAAGCTCTCCAATTTGAGTATAACGCACTCCAGGCTCAAATGAATCCACACTTTCTGTATAACACACTGGAAACGATAAACAGCATGGCAAAGCTGCATGGAGAGAAGGATATAAGTGAAATGATATATTTGCTGGCCTACCTTCTTAAGGAGAGCCTTAAAAGGAAAAATAACATAGTCCGTCTGAAAGATGAAATACAGTATATAAGGAATTACGTGGAGATTCAAAAGAAAACCTATGGTGATAAGTTTGAAATTGAATATGATATTGATAAAGAGATTATGGATAATAAAGTTCCAAAGTTTATCCTGCAGCCCATCATTGAGAATGCAATAATGCACGGAGTTCTGCCCAAGCCGGGCAAAGGCATCATCCTGGTAAGCGTCTATAAAAATGATAAATATATGTTTGTTGAAGTAATGGATAATGGGGTAGGTATTGACAGGCCGGATATTGACCGGATATTGGAATATGATGAAGACGAACTGCCTGAGAAGGAACACACGCATACAAAGATCGGAATCCACAGCGTGGACAAGAGGATTAAAATTCTATTTGGCGATGAATACGGGATTCATATATCCAGTGAAGCCGGCAAGGGTACCAAAGTGCAAATTATTTTACCCTTGGATACTGCCGAGCGAATGCAGGGTTTGGTAATGAACAGAATTGAGGTGGATCCCGGTGACATTTAGTGTTGTTGTTTTAGATGATAATCCTTTTGTAAGGGAATCAATTATTAAAACCATCGACTGGAGTGCTCTTGGATGTGAAGTGGTTGGCGAGGCCGCAGACGGTATGGAAGGTAAAGAAATTGTGTTAGCTAAAAAACCCAATATCGTCATTACCGATATTTGCATGCCGAGCATTGATGGCCTGAAACTGACGGAAATAATAAAGCCGGTTCTGCCTCATACAAAGATAATAGCCATCACCGGATATCAGGATTTTGAATATGCAAAGAGGGCTGTAAAGCTTGGAATGTTTGATTTTGTACTTAAACCAATAAAAAATGAAGAACTCCAGGGTGTGGTAAAATCTGCAGTAAAGGAGTTAATTCATGAGTTGAATGAGCGCTCGGAGCATGAAATAATACTTGAAAAGAACAGCAGACTTGAAAAACGATTGCTGGATTCTTTACCCGCATTAAGAGAAAAAAAAGTTCTTGATATTATCAATGGTAATATTGAATTCGACGGAGACATCAATGATACCCTGGAAAAGCTCGGAATACGATCACAGAAGCATGTTCTGATTATATTAAGGTCTCGGTTTAATGCCGGGTTTGATTTCAAGAGGTACTATATCGAAACTACCAAATTTTTTAACGGTTATAAAGCACGTATGAACATAGAAGTGATTTATTTTGACATAGACGGAGACGTTGCTTTTCTGGTGCTGTTTAACAAGCTAAGCAGCGCAAATGAATCTTTAAACAAGGTTAAAATTCTTTGCGGCGAATTGGAAAAAAAGATTCAAAATGAAGGCTCGGTCAGGCAGTACTTAATAGCGGCAAGTCCTTTGTACAGTAATCTGTCCGGCTTACATGAAGCATATAAGGATATACGCGAGGCCATGCGTATCAATTTCTTCAAATCGGATTGCAGAATTATATACCCGGATAGTCTCAGGATGCCAAATAACTTACATAAATATTCCATATTGAATGATCTGGAGGAGTTTTACAAAGTGCTGGAAAGCTCTGATGAAACTATGATTTCGCAATTGGAATTACTTATGGACAAGATATCCGTTTATAGCAACTGGAACATATTTGTCGCCAAGGGCTTGCTTGTTGAAATCTGCATAACAGCCGCAAGGTATCTGTACAGGCACAGCCTGAGTGAAAATGAACTGGCGAAAAGCATTAATGAAATATTGCTGGAAGTAGATTCTTTGCAGGACATGGAGCAATCCACCAGATATGTGAAGGAATATATTTGCACCATTAACAGTATTTTAAGAAACAAAAATAAGCAGTATAGTCAGATAATCAGCAGCGTGATTGGTTTTATCAACACAAACTATATGGAAGATATTTCTTTGGAAAGTGTTGCCGAAAAATTTATGATTAATCCAAGTTATCTAAGCAGGACACTTAAGAAGGAGACAGGACGGAATTTTACCGATATGGTTTCGAGCGCCAGGATAAAGGCCGCAAAAAAGCTTCTGAAAGTACCGGGAAACAGGGTGAATGAAATAGCTGAACAGGTTGGGTACAAGGATTATGCATATTTTTACCAGGTATTCAAGAGACTGGAATGTATTACCCCGACAGAATATAAAAATAGTAGTAAAAAAATCTAATATTATGTAATGAAATTCATATTTCACAATAGTTGCTTTGATGCTACCATAAGTCCATAGGTTAACCTAATACGCACTTCAATATTTCCTAATAATAAAGGAGGAAACAGAATGAAACGATTTTTTGGCATAGTAGTTATTATTGCCGTTTTTGCCGCAATGCTTGCCGGCTGTGGAAATGCCGCCACTACTGATGAAAGTACTTCGGATACGGCTTCAGGTACAGCGCAGACTGCTCAGTCTGTCACGACCGCCGAAGCCCCGAAGGATGTAACTTTAACCGTTATGCACCATATGGGAGAAGATACGAAACGTAATGGTCTTAAAGCATGGACTGACGAATTTACCAAGCAGAATGCGAACGTGAAGTTTGACGTCACCAATATCACTGATGTGACTCAATACAGAAATCTTATGAAAACCAAATTGGCTGCCGGAGATCCGGCGGATATCATGTTTGGCAACGCATCACAGTATAAGGATATAATTCAGGCCGGACATGTAGCGGATTTAACAAATACCTCCTTCATAAAAAATTGTGATGAAAATGCGGTTAAGGGACTAACCATAGATGGTAAAGCATATGGAATCCCGATTGATATCGGCGCCCTTGTTGTTTTCTACAATAAAGATATTTTTGCCGATAACGGACTTTCTGTTCCGACGACGTACGATGAATATCTTAAATTGTGCCAGACATTGCAAAGCAAGAATATTATGTCTGAGGCATGGGGTTTGAAGGATTCATGGATTGCCAATGTAGAAACTCAGATGGATATCTGGCCTGATATGTCTGCAGAGCCTGACCTGTTTAAGGATACCGAGACAAGGGCAAAGAAGTTTGCAGATTTCACCGGCTTTAAGAGAGCGCTGGAAAGAACGGCGCAGAGGATAGCGTTCCAGAGCGGGGATGTTCTTGGAACTGACCATAACGCTTCTGTACAACTGTTCGCTACCGGCAAAGCTGCCATGCTGAACCAGGGTACTTGGGATATAGGCGCCATAAAAGCAGCCAACAAGGACGGCAATTTCGGCGTATTTGCGCTACCCGCGGACAAAGCCGAAGATACTCTTATGCGTATATCGGTTGACGACAGCTGGATGATTGCGGACAAGTCGGCAAACAAGGATGTCGCTATAAAATTCTTTGAATATGTGACATCTCCTGAAGGCGGCAAAGCCTGGACAGACGCGACATCGACAATTTCCGCCGTAAAGGGCGCGGATGCGAGCAGTCTGGATCCAATGACCCAGGATGTTCTTAATATAATGAACTCCGGAAAAGTCATCAACTCTGATACCTTATATCAGCTGTCGGGACAGATGTCCACATACTTTGATACATGGTGCCAGGAATATGTCGTAGATAAGGACAGAAGCGTAGACAAATATATTGAAAAACTTGATAAACAATTTGACACTATGGCAAATACGAAATAAATAAGCACTATAAAAACAGGGACTGAATACTGCCTTCCTGATTGATTTCGGGAAGGCAGTAAATTTAGGAGGGTAACCCGGAAATGTCTAATAATAAAATAAGGCGGGAGTTTTTTAAATTTTCTTTCTTGCTTCCCGCTTTGATAATATTCACAATCATAGTAGTGGTACCGTTTTTCAAAGGTATTCTGTATTCGTTTACAAACTGGGACGGTGTTTCAAAAAGTTATTCATATGTGGGGCTCAACAACTATTTGCACTTGTTCTCGGATGAATATATTCTTGCAGATACAGGACATACATTGATATTCACATTATTGCAGACAATATCCTGTAATATGCTTGGGCTATTGCTGGCATTGGGCGTAAAAAAGTCAGGCAGGCTGACAAACTTCTTAAGAGCCGTTTACTTTATGCCGTTTGTATTAAGCATTGTCCTTGCTTCCTTTATTTTTACCTTCATATTCCATAACGTAGGCTATGATTTATTGCATATAATGAATCCGTTGAGTGATAAAGGCACGGTTCTGTCAGGTATTGCTTTAATAGCCTTGTGGCGTGATTCGGGTTACGCAATGGTTATTTACCTCGCATCTCTTCAGGCTATTCCCGATTCCTATTATGAAGCGGCTGATGTCGATGGGGCAAAAGCGCTTAAAAAATTCTTTCATATCACTTTGCCTTTGATAGTTCCTGCATTTACTATCAACCTTACCATGTTTATCGGATGGGGGTTGAAAACCTTCGATTATGTTTATGTATCCACGGGCGGAGGTCCGGGAAGGTCATCCGAAACACTTGCCCAATTGGTCTATATGTATACTTTCCCATACAATAGAGCCAGCTTCGGACAGGCTGCCGCGCTAGTAATGTTTGTCATGATTGCTTTGATAACGGGTATCATTGCCCGGGTATTCAGGAAGAAAGAGGTTGAGGTTTGATATGAATAAAAAAACCGCAGCGGAAAAAATAAAACTGGCTGTTCTTTGTATAATAGGCTTCATATATATTGCTCCTCTCTATATATCTTTTACTATATCCTTTAAAAATCCTGAGGAGTTTGCCAAAACCGGACTAAAGCTGCCCGATACTTTTCACCTGACCAATTATACAGATGCAATTAAAGCCTCAAACATGATACTGGCGTTTAAAAATAGTGCCATTGCTTCTCTGCTTTCAGCAATTCTTCTTATTATTGTCTGTTCCATGTCTGCTTATATCATTACCAGAAATAGCAGAAGAAAATTATACAACAGTATATATTTTATGTTTCTTGGAGCTCTGGTTCTTCCCTTCCAGGTAGTCATGCTTCCTCTCTACACAGGCATGAAAACGTTAAGCCTGATGAACATTCCAGGTTATATTCTGGCATCGGTGGGTTTCCAGATCGCTTACAATACATTTATTTTTTCTGGTTTTATTAAAACCGTACCTATCGAACTGGAAGAAGCGGCATGTATTGATGGGGCCGGGTTGTCCAGAACTTACTGGCAGGTTGTGTTTCCGCTGCTTAAGCCAATAGTCATGACAGCTTTGGTACTGGATATATTAAGCGTCTGGAATGATTTCGCGCTTGCCCTTATTGTCTTGCAAAAGGGGAGTCAAAGGACGCTGCCGCTATCGCAATTTATGTTTGTTTCAGCACATAATACCGACCTTGGAAAAGCGTTTTCAGCTTTTATAATTTCAATGATTCCAGTCATCATTTTGTACATTTTTCTGCAGAAACATATTATTAACGGAATAACTGCGGGCGCAATAAAAGGATAACTGCGACACGTCGCAGTATAGATAAATGTTTGAAAGGCTTGATGCGACTACGTTTCAAGCATATTACAAACCTGTTGTTCCGTCAACAGTAACC
>WSSedL1CaDRAFT_10001935_pt1 | contig 11240 bp, 7 predicted proteins | sample WetSurSL1Cattail_FD_9464 | JGI IMG/M metagenome (IMG submission 9464)
TNATTAGGGTTCGATTCTACTTTATCTTAAAATCTGTCCAATATGAAGCTATTCTGAATCTTTTCTTCTTCATCTGTTTTATTTTGGACAGCTGTGACAATTTTTTAAATTCAAGTTCATTTATTATATCTGCTTTTGTTTTATTCGCAAAAATAAGCATATTATTGCCTATCTCATTTTTCAATTGAAGATACCTGAAAATAGAAATAAACGGGGTAATCCCAGCTCCTCCTGCAATAAACACTCCTTCTCCTTTATAGCTTATTGCGCCAAACGCATCATGCAAAATCAGCTCGTCGTTTTGTTTAAGTTGCAACAGTTGATTTGTAACGCTTTTATGCAAAGGATATGTTTTGATGGTAAATTCAAGATAATCGTCATCTGGCAATGAAGTAAAAGTAAAAGGTCTTTTTTCTTTTTGCCAGCCTTCTTTGTTTATAGAAACATCCGTCGCCTGCCCGGGAGTAAAACTGTACTGTTGAGGTTTTTCAGTTATAATTTTTAACACATCGGGAGTGATGCGTATAATTGATTTTATTTTTACGTGATATTGCCGCATGCTATTTCCAGTTTATTTTGAGCTAATGCCATCTGATTAAAATTGGCAAAGCCATATTTATTCTGCGCTTAAACTCATATAAATAATTATGTGCTTTATGAAAGTATGTAGAGGATGGTTTTAATTCAATCGGGCAAAGGGATGAAAAAGGGACTACATCCTTTGAGGCGGAAAGATAAACAAGGATTTATTTGGAATAATATTTATGTATGTTGCAATATTTATAGAGACTAGTTTTATAAAACTAAAACCTCAACGTAAAAACTGTTTCTTTACCGGGAATAGAGCGGACGCCAATAGTTCCGCCATGAGCACGCATAATTTGTTTAGATAAGCTTAAGCCAATTCCGGAACCTTCCTTTTTTGCGCTGAAAAACGGTATGAAAATTTTATCAATTATCCCCTCTGCAATACCGGGTCCGTTATCAGTAATTTTAATTATAGCCCGTCCTCTGTTGTCAATTTGCGCTATTAAAGAAATTATCCCTTCATTTATTCCTGCTAACGTTATCGATTGCACTGCATTGTTCAAAAGATTTATTAATGCCTGTTCAATCAAATCAGAATCGCCTGTAAGTTCAAGATATGCAGGATTTACTTCGGCTATAAATTTAATATTATGCTCTGGCAAAGCCGAATCAAACAGCGTCTTTATCCTTTCCACAATCTGTATTACTTTAAATATTTTAAAATCGGGCTTAGGTATTTTAGTTAAGCTTCTGTATTTATCTACAAATGTAATAAGCCCTTCGCTTCTTTTCTGTATTGCGCTTACAGCGCTTTTTATATCGTCGACCGTTTCAGCGTCATAAGATGCGGAAGCGCCGCCATTTGCCGTCAGCAGTTTATTTACAGTAGAAGCCAGCGACGAAATTGGAGTTATTGAGTTCATGATTTCGTGAGTGAGCACGCGAATAAGTCTTTGCCAGGCTTCAATTTCTTTTTCTTCCAGTTCCGGATAAATATTTTGCAGCGCTACTAATTTATGAAGCTGATTTTTCATTCTGAAATCGGTAGCGTACAGCAGCAGATGAATAATCTCATCAGCGCCGGTAATTTTGTAAATTGCTTTTTGCCCAGGAATAAGTTTGTAGATAAACGAACTGAAATCTGGCGATATATTATCTAACGAACTAATATTTTTAATGCCGTGCAGATTTAAAAGTTGCCTGGCTGCGCGGTTTACAAAACCGATATCGCCTTTTGCGTCAAAAGATATAAGCCCCACTCCAACATGCTGTATTACAGTTTCTAAATATTTAAGCGTTTCTTCTTTTTCGCTTCGCGCCTGTTTGAATTTATTTAGTATTTTGTTGAACTCATTAGAAAGCTCGCTAAACGAATCGCCAAAGTCGTCATAATTTATGTTGTAAGTAAAATCAGAATAATTTATAAATCTTAAAAAACTTGCAAGATCGCGGTTTGTCCTTTCTACAAATTTTATTAATAACCAGATCTGATAACATGCTAAAGCGGCTAAACCGACAGAAACAAATACGTAATCATGCAAAAACATAAAACAGCAGATAAAGAGGTTTATTGTAAGAAGCGCCGCTCTTAATATAATTTTAAGTTTGAAATTTTTCATATTATAATCCGTGCTTTTCCATTCGCCTGTAAAGAGAAGTGCGCGTAAGACCAAGCTCAGCGGCGGCTTTTGAAATGTTCCCTTCAAATTTCAGAAGAGCTTTTCTGATAATGTTTTTTTCAATCTCTTCAAGATTAAACGTATCCGGTTCGTCATTAATATCCTGCCTGTTAGGAAAACCAAGCGAAATATCCGACGGCCTGATGGACATGCCTTCGCATAAAATAATGCTTCTTTCTATAGAGTGTTGAAGTTCCCGGATATTCCCCGGCCATGAGTAATTTTCCAATTTCTTTAACGATTCTGGCATAAGCGCAATATCCGGCTTATTATATTTTCGTTTAAATACTGCAAGAAAATGTTCAGCCAACAGAGGAATATCGTTTACCCGGTCCTTTAACTGCGGAAGACGTATTTCAACTGTGTTTATACGGTAAAGTAAATCCTGGCGGAATTTATTATCGGCAATCATCGTATAAATTGGTTTGTTGGTCGCGCAAATAAGGCGTATATCAATTGATATTTTTTTGTTTGAGCCGACTCTTGTTATTTCCCTGCTTTGAATTGCAGTTAAAAGTTTTGACTGCAACTCAAGCGGCAGATTGCCAATCTCATCAAGAAAAAGCGTTCCGCCGGAGGCTATTTCAAAACGCCCCGGTCTGTCTTCCTTTGCATCGGTAAATGAGCCTTTTACATGCCCGAACAATTCGCTTTCAAAAAGCGTTGGCGAAATTGCGCCTAAATCTACGCTAATAAATACTTCATCAGCCCGGTTAGATTTTTTATGCAGCGCTTTAGCTATAAGCTCTTTGCCTGTTCCGTTATCTCCTAATATCAAAACGTTGGCGTCGGTCGGCGCGACCTTTGTAATTGAATTAAAGACGCTTTTCATCTGGTCGGAAGAACCGATAATTTCGGGAAAGCCTGAGCCGTCGTTATCGTTGATAAACTTCTGCCTGCTTTTTATTCTATTCAGCTCTACGCGCGACTCTCGCAGTTTTAACGCAGAGGAATATGTAGCTACAAGTTTTTCGTTCTGCCATGGTTTAAGGACAAAATCCGTGGCTCCTTCTTTAACGGCGCGCACCGCAGTTTCAATGTCGCCGTAGGCGGTAATCAATATTACAACTGCAAGCGGATCGGTTTTAATAATTTCTTTGAGCCAATAAAAACCTTCCTCGCCGCCTGTAACTTCCTTCGTAAAATTCATATCAAGAAAAATGACGTCAAAACTTTCTTGCGTAACAAGCTCAGGAATATTAGAAGGATCTTTTTCTGTAATTACTAACGAAGCATACGGCTTTAACAGCAGTTTTGCCGCTAGCAATACTTCAACATTATCGTCAACAATTAATACTTTTGACATACGCCCTGTTTAAAATTTCTATTCTTATTCATTTAATTTGAATTGCCAAATTATGCGCAATAATTCCTTATAATTCCCGTTATGCAAAATATCTGGCGTCTGCTTCTGCAGGCATTATGCTAAACTTGCACAACATGAGTTTATAAATCAAAAATTATTCCGTTTATAAATAAGCAGAAAATGAATAAAAACCAAAAAGAAACGTACGATACCGTACAGTCATGTACGTTATCGTACAATGAGATACGTTGAAGTTTTATATTCGCTTCATTTTATTAAACAAAATCCCCGGCACAGATGTTGATTAAACTGCATAGCAGGAGGATAAATGGATAGACAAATAGAAAAGAAATTTTGGAACAAAAACAGAATTATTGGGGCGGGCTTTGCTGCGGTTTTTATTGTTTTTATATTTTATATTTTTGTTTTTGGCGACAGAAGCTCAAAGCTAAATGTAGAAAAAGATAAAATCACTATAAGCGAAGTAAAACGCTCGCTGTTTCAGGAATATATTCCAGTTTCCGGCGCAATAGTTCCATTTCAGACAGTTTATCTTGATCTTTCTGACGGCGGCCGTATTGCCGAAAAATTTGTTGAAGAAGGGGCTTTCTTAAATGCCGGGGATCCCATAATCCGTCTTGAAAATCAAAGTCTTGCAATACAGTTAATGAATACTCAATCGAGCTTTTTAGCCGCGGAGGCGCAATTAAGCCAAAACCGCCTGACCTTTGAGCAAAACCGATTAAGTAAAGAAATGAATATGCTTGATTATGACAACAGATTCCGCACGCAAAAAAGGGCTTACGACATTAATAAAGCTTTGTACGAAAAAAAATTATGCTCGTTTGAAGAATATGAAAAAAGCCGGGAAGATTTTGAATACATAAAAAAAAGCCGCGAACTGATGAGGCAAATGTTGGTAAAAGACTCTATAACTAACGTGCAAAACGCTTTGCAGGACAATGCTAACGTAGAAAGATCAAAAAAATACTTAAAATTAATTGAGGCGCAGCTTGCCGACCTTACCGTAAAGGCTCCTATCAAAGGACAGCTGACGTCGCTGAACGCCGAGATAGGACAATCGGTGGGTTCCAGTTATAAGCTTGGACAGATTGACAATACGGATTCTTATAAAATACGCGCCGACGTCGACGAGCATTATATTTCTAAAGTGCGGGCGGGACTTACGGCCGAATACGAACTTGACGAAGGCAAGTATTCTCTTACAGTAAAAACGGTTTATCCGCAGGTTACAAACGGAAAGTTCAGCATTGATTTAGTTTTTAACGGCGGACAGCCTAAAGGATTAAGAAGAGGTCAGTCCGTTAATATAAAATTAGAACTTAGCGATCCGTCCAAAGTTACTCTTATAGATAACGGCGGTTTTTTCTCGGTAACCGGCGGACAATGGATTTACGTAGTTGATAAATCTGGCGTATTTGCAGTTAAGCGCCAAATAAAAATAGGCAGACAAAATCCCCAATACTACGAGTTGCTTGACGGATTAAAACCGGGAGAAAAAGTCATTACTTCCTCCTATGATAATTTTGGAGACGCTGACAAATTAATTTTAAAATAATTCGTCATCCTAAGCGCAATCGAAGGATGACCCATTACAAAACAAGAATATTCTGGTCATATTTCGACTCCGCTCACAATGACACAATTGCAGTTGAGCTTTTGGGTGACGGCTAAGCTTGTTGGTGGCTACTAAGCTTGTCGAAGCCCAACGTCATCCTGAGCGGAGTCGAAGGATGACTTCTATTACCCGATTGCCAGGGGCGTACCCTGACAGGGACTGTAAGCACAAAAAAAATACGAATGAGAAAAATAAAAAATGATTAAACATTACTTAAAATACAGCTATCAAATATTACGAAAAGACAAACTGTTTACGTTGTTAAACATACTCGGTTTTGCTATCGGCATTACTGTATGCTCGTTGATTGCTTTTTATATTCTGTATGAATATAGTTTTGATACACTCAATAAAAACTACGACAGAATATATACGGTCTATAGCAATGCCGATAGAGCTTGCGCTACAACTCCGTTCGTTTTTGGAACAACTATAAAGAACAAAATACCTGGGATTCAAAAATCCGTTCAGGTATTAGATGGTTTATGGGTACTGCCAGGAATAGTAATAAATAATAAAATTTTAAAAATTGATAATTGTTATAGCGCAGATCCCGAACTGCTTGATATTTTTAGCTTTGAATACTTAAGCGGCAGTAAAATTATTTTTGCATCTAAAATAAATTCCGTTCTTATATCTCAAAATACTGCGGTTAAATACCTTAAAAAGGATGAGCAGGCAGTCGGCAAACCCATTAAAATATATATGGGCGGACTTAAGTTGAACCTGAAAATAGCAGGTATATTTAAAGACGCTCCAGGTAATTCGCATCTTAGACCAAATATAATTATTCAGATTGATAATATTAAAAAATTAATACCTCCAAAAGAGTTAAACAATTGGAATAGTAGCGCTCCTACAACTTATGTGCTTTTGACAAATCCGTCTGTAAAAAGCAGAGTAGAACAACAGATCAATAAGCTTGTTCCCGTTAATAATAGTGGCTATCATCTTCTCCCGCTTGCAGATCAACATTTACGAGCTTCAAATATTTCATTTCTGATAGGAAAGAAAGGAGATATAAATAAAATATATATTTATTTAATAATTGGCTTTTTCACGCTTTTAATTGCGTGCATAAACTACATTAACTTTAATACTGCAAAATCTGCAATGCGAGCAAAGGAAATTGGAATCAGGAAAATTGCAGGCGCGAACCGTTGGACGTTAATAAAACAATTAGCAGCCGAACCGCTAATCCTTTCTTGTGCGGCTATTCCTATTGTTGTAGCGCTGCTCGCATTAACGCTTCCATATGCGGATTCTATATTTGACCGGGACATACAAGCGACGTTATTTACTAACTGGAATTATTTCTTCGCCTTACTAGCCCTCATTCTTCTTACTGGCGTTTTATCGGGCATATACTCAGCCGTCCTCATCACTGTTTACAAGCCGCTGGATTTAATAAGAAACCAGATGAATTTAAAAACATCAAAATCATATTTTCGCAATTCTCTTTTATTTATTCAGATTGTAATATTTTCGGGTCTGATAATGAGCAGTCTAATAATTTACAGACAAATGCAGCTTATCAAGAAAATCGACATCGGTTATAATAAGTATTGTACGCTTGTTACAACTTTTCCGGGACCTCCGTATTATGATCAATTTAAAACATTTGTAAAGGAGCTTAAAAATTATCCCGGCATACTTAATGGAACAATTGCGTCTGTAGTCCCTCCCAGTGAAAAAGATGTAATAAGAATGATAGGAAGCAGTCCCTCCACAAAAAAAGCTTTTTGTTATTCCTATATTGAATGCGATGAGAACTATAAGGACGTAATAGGTTTAACTTTAACCGAGGGGAGATTTATTAGCGACGCTTCTGCTGATAACGAAATTGTAATAAATGAGAAACTCGAAAAAGACCAGCGCTTAAAACACGCCGCAGGAAAATATATTGATATTTTCGGCAAAAAACTCGTAGTAGGAGTAGTGAAGAATTTTTATATGAATTCCTTATATGAACCCATTGAGCCTTTGTTTATGGCTAAAGGCAAAAACATATCCTCTTACTTAGCATTAAGATTAAACCCTAAGGATTTAAGCGGAGGAATAAATCTGTTTAAAAACAAATGGAAACAGTTCTTCCCGAATTTGATTTGCGATTATTTTTTTATTGATGAAGAGTTTGATAATAAGTATAAAGACGATCAATACTTTGGAACGCTTATAGGAACATTTTCAATAGTCGCCTCGCTAATTGCAGTAATTGGTCTTATTGGACTTACCACTTATATAATATCAAAAAAGAAAAAAGAGATTGCTATACGGAAAGTTCTAGGAGCCTCTGTATTTAATATAGTTTATGTGCTGACAAAAGAGACTTTAATAATTACGCTGTTTGGCTGCCTTGTTGCGGCTCTAATTTCAAATTACTTTATGGAAATATGGCTCAGACGCTTTGCCGAAAAAATAAGCATAACGCCCGATATATTTATCATAGGATTTTGCATTACGCTTTTAATTACGATTAGTTCAGTCGCTTTGCTGGCTGTTAAAGCGGCTTTAGGTAATCAGATGGATAGTTTGAGGAATGAGTAAGTATACAACGCACTCAGCGCACACTGGCAGGGATTACAACTGTAATAGAATAGACGCAATAAAAATAATTTAATCTTAAAATAATCAGGAGAATATAAATGATAAAGGTTGTTGATCTAAAAAAGATTTTCCGTACCGACGAAATTGAGACTACAGCTTTAGATGGTATTAATATGGAAATAAAGCAGGGCGAGTTCGTTTCGATCATGGGACCTTCAGGATGCGGCAAATCAACTCTGATGAATATTCTTGGTCTGCTTGATAACCCTGAAAGCGGCGAATATCATTTCCTAGATCAGGAAGTTTCTAAATACACAGAACGCCAAAAAGCCCAGCTCAGGAAAGAGAACATTGGATTTGTTTTTCAGAGTTTTAATTTGATTGACGAACTTACAGTTTATGAAAACGTTGAACTCCCGCTTTTATATCTTAAAATGTCCTCCTCCGAAAGGAAGAAAAAAGTTGAAGAAGCTCTTGAAAGAATTCAGATGATGCATAGAAAGAATCACTTTCCACAGCAGCTTTCCGGAGGACAGCAACAAAGAGTAGCCGTTGCAAGAGCGATAGTATGCAACCCCAAATTAATATTGGCAGATGAACCGACGGGAAATCTTGATTCTACTCACGGCGATGAAGTAATGAAAATGCTTACCGAATTACATGAAGGCGGCACGACAATAATTATGGTCACCCACTCCCCCACGTACGCTGAATACGGCAGCAGAACAGTTCATCTTTTTGATGGAAAGATTGTTACTGAAAACTTCAGCGGAGTTTTTCACTTATAAAAATATTTACAACTCAAAGATTGTTATCCTGAGCGAAGTCGGAGGATGGCAGGTTCTACTAATTACGAATATTAAAATTTATTATGGGGCTTTAATGAAAACGGTAGTATTGTTTTTATTGTTAGGGTGTTTTTTAACTGTGAATGCGCAAACAAATAATGGTTCTGGCAGTATAAAAGGAGTTGTTGCGGACTCTTTATCTCACAAAGGATTGCATTATGCGACTGTAAGAATTTTTTCTAAAGATAGCAACAAGCTTATAGACGGAGCTATGACTGATTCCTTAGGCCGTTTTGAAATTGACAACATCACATATAGCGCATATAATATTAAAATATCGTTTATGGGATACAGAACTAAATCTATCAATTCCGTTGCGTTGAATAAATCCAAAAACGAAATAAAGTTAGATACAATTACGCTCTCTCCGCTTACTAAAGAAATTAAAGGCGTTGAAATAACAGGCGAAAAGCAGGAAGTCGAGTTTAGCTTTGATAAACTTATTATGAATGTGGATATGATGCCTGAAGTGAAAGGCGGAGCTTTAATTGATATCTTTAAAAACACTCCCAATCTGATGGTTGAAGGAAGTATTGGAAATTATTCAATTTCTCTGAACGGTAGTTCCTCCATTACATATTTTATTGACGGACGCCCTGTTAACGATTTAGCGTTGGTTCTACAAATGCCGTCCAGCTCAATTGAGCGCGTGGAAGTAATTTCAAATCCGTCCGCTAAATATGACGCCGAAGGAGAAGCCGGAATTATCAATATTATTAAACGACCTGACAACAATAACCATAACAATAACGATATTAATGGCATGGCTTCTTTAAGCGCTTCAAACCGCGATAATTACAGTTCCTCCATTAAGTTAAATTATAAAAAAGACAAAATAAACTATTACTTAAATTATGATAATCAGTTCTCCTATTTCGAAGGATTAGGAACTGGCAATATTTTAACAACTGTAGATAATATTACTACATTAACCAAAGGGAGCGCAGTTTATTCAGTCCGAGGCTTTAATCACTATGTAGAGCTTGGAGCTGACTGTAGTATTGACAGTAGTAATTCTATTTTATTTTCATTTGATTTTAACAAAGGGAATAGAAAACCATCAGATAAAGAAATTCTAAATAAGTATACTAACGACGAACCGACAAACGAATTATACTTACAAAATTACAACGCGGAAAGCGAGTACAAAGGGAACAACTTCGATTTATCTCTAAATTATAAAAAGAAATTTTCAAAAAAAGGGAAAGAAGTTTCGGCGGATTTATATTATACAGGCTCAAATGACAATGAGAACAACGCATTAGCGACAATCATGCACCCGTTTGAAGGAGCCGTTTCTTCAATATTAAACAATTATGCAACTGATAGAAAAACCAAGTTTTTCATGGCTCAATCCGATTTTGTTTTGCCTTTGGATAATAATGGGACAATAGAAGGCGGGGTAAAAGGATTATATAGAAACCGCAATCTGAATTATACTAATTTATATTATAGCTTTAACGACAATTTATGGGAAGACAGTCTTCATTTAAGCGACGCGTTTCACTTTGATCAGTATATATATTCTGTATACGCAACGTATGCTAATAAATTAAGCGCTATCAACTATAAAATTGGTTTACGATCAGAGTATACAAATCAGGATATTAAACAAAACACATTGGATTTGGATGCTAAGAGCAACTATATAGATTTTTTCCCTTCTGCAAATGTAAATGTCGATATAGTAAAAAATATTCTATCTGTTAGCGCCGGTTATAGCAGAAGAATAAACAGACCCGATATGATGAGGCTAAATCCTTATATACAGACTCGCACATCAACCTATATTATGCAAGGCAACGCTTCGTTGAAGCCTGAATATATAGACAATATTACAATAGAACCTAATTGGGGCGATATATACTTATCGTTATACTACAGAAGAACAAAAGATAATATTGTAAGGGTTAGTAAAGTAATTGATGACTCCGTCCAATTTGTAACTTATGATAATGCCTCAAAAGCCGACCAATATGGGATTAACATATATAAAGGAATCCCGATTAGTAAAATTGGAAGAGTTTCTATTAGCGGAGGTTATTTTCACAAAAATATTAAAGGCTTTTATTCAGGGGAAGATTTATCATCGTCTACTAATAGTTGGAACGCAAGAATTAATACCGGACTAAAGCTCGGCTGGGACGTTGGTCTGAATATTTCAATGAGTTATCAGGGGCCAAGACAGGAAGCGCAGATTTATACTAAAGGCTATTTCGGTTCTAATCTGACTTTAGTCAAACAGCTGTTTGATAAAAAAGGAGCCATCGCTTTGAATATAAACGATCCATTTAAATTAGCGGTAAATAAAGACGAAACTAAAGAGACAAATTATTATTTCTATCATGAATTTAAAATGTCCTTTACAATGGTTTCTTTTTCATTTTCCTATTCGTTTGACAACTTCAAAGAAGTTGGGAAAAAATGGCTTGACGAAGATACTGGAAGTAAAGAATATGAAAAGAAATAGGATTTTCTTACTATTAGATAAAATGATATTTTAACAATCATTTTGATAATGCTCAAAAATTTCATAAATATTCTTTCACTGCATTTTATTATCTGTCACAGCAATAAAGCATTGTTCAAATTCACATCCGTCCAAAACGAAGAAAAAAAAGGACTACCTTCCGACGGTCTATTAGATAAGAACTAAAAGCCGTAAATTTGTTTAGCAAGAACAAATAAAAGGT
>WSSedL1CaDRAFT_10001936_pt1 | contig 11230 bp, 10 predicted proteins | sample WetSurSL1Cattail_FD_9464 | JGI IMG/M metagenome (IMG submission 9464)
ATCCCCGGACTCCCCGCCCATGGTTTAATTACATGTGGAACGATAATTACGCAGGATTAATTTCTCATACTGGCGGCGGATTCAGCTTTTTAGACACTCCGCGCGATAACAGATTAACACGAATGAGATACAACTGCCTGCCATGGGATAGACCTGGCAGATATGTAATTGTAAAAGACGCCGATACTAACAAATACTGGTCTCTTAGCTGGGCTCCTACGCCAGATAGAGATTATAAAAAATACGAATGTCATCACGGACAGGGATATACAAAAATAATTACAGAAATTAACGGCATCCGGGGCGAAATAACATACTTTGTTCCGTCAGATACTAACGCCGAAATCTGGCGCGTTAATCTTAAAAACCTCACAAACAAAAAAAGAAATCTGGAGATTTATTCTTTTACAGAATTGCTTATGGGCAACGCTCTTAACGATTTGATTAATCAGCCCAATGATAAACATTTTACTGAAATTGTTTTTGATAAAAAGAAAAAAGCATTAGTAGCTACAAGAAGATACTGGGTGTTGAACAAAAAAGTATCTGTAGCTCAACCAAATATTGACTGGAAGTATAAACTTTATTTTACACAGACGCTTCCTATTACCGGTTTTGACGGAAGTCTTGATAACTTTATTGGAAGATGGCGTTCGGAATCGAATCCGGAATCTATTGAAACCGGGAAAATGAAAAACACTCAGATTACAGCCGGAGATCCGATTGCAGCGCTTCAATCCAAACTTTCGCTCGACGGAAAAGCGGAAAAAGATTTTGCCGTTATAATGGCAGTCGCACCAAAAGAAGTTGAAGAACCGTATGAATTTCTTAATTGGAAATCCTTGACAAACGTTAAGGTAATTGACGAAAAAATAAAAACTTTAAACGCTAAATGGGATAGTTATCTTTCTAATGTAAAAGTCGATACTCCTAAAAACAAATTTAATTTAATGCTAAACGTTTGGAATCAATATCAATCGGCCGTTACGTTTGATATGGCTCGCAACTCTGGTTATTATCATGGCGGATTATTATTTGGCACAGGGATGCGCGATCAGTTCCAGGATATCATCGGCACAGTAATGGCTGAGCCGGACAGAGTGCGCGTAAGACTTCTCAATGCGCTCCGTTTTCAATTTAAAGACGGCTCGACTTTACACAACTTTTTTAAACTAACCGACTGGGGCGAAAGAACAAATCACTCCGATACTCCGCTCTGGATACCATTCGGTCTTATTGAATATCTGAATGAAACTGCCGACTTCTCTATCCTTGATGAAACGGTTAAGTTTTACGACGAAGGAGAAGGAACAGTTTACGAACATCTAAAAAAAGCTTTAGACTTTGCTATATCTGCTACAACAGAAAGAGGCATACCCAAAATAATGAACGGAGACTGGAACGATACGCTTGACCATGTAGGGCCTCTTGGCAAAGGCGAAACTGTCTGGGGCGGATTCTTTTTAGCTTACGTATTAAGAAAAACTTTTGAACTGCTTGAATTTAAGAAAGACGATGAAACTCTAAATAGATGGAAGACCGCTTATGATAATTTAGGTAAAGTTATCAACGAAGTCGCCTGGGACGGCGAATGGTACATCCGCGCTTTTAGAGATAACGGCGAACCTCTTGGAACCCATGCACATAAACAAGGTAAAATATTTATCAATGCGCAAACATGGGCGGTAATATCCGGTTTAGCTCCCAAAGACAGAGCGGATAAATGCCTTGCCTCAGTTAAAAAATATTTAGCAAAACCAAACGGCATACAAATCTGCTGGCCTTCTTATACTGAAGTAGAAGATAATGTCGGTTTAATTAGCCGCTGCGTTCCTGGTAAAAAAGAAAACGGCGCAATTTTTAACCACGCCTCCTCCTGGTTTGTGCTGGCATCAATAATTAATGGCGACGCTGAATTTGCTTTTGAAATATACAGAAGAATGATGCCTTTGAACTCTTCTAAAAGAATTGACCGTTATGAAGTAGAGCCTTATGTTTATGCAGAGTACGTCACAAGCCCGGATCATCCTACCGAAGGTCAGGCAAGTCACTCATGGCTGACTGGTTCGGCAGTCTGGATGTTTAGAATAGCGCTCGATTATATTCTTGGATTTAAAACTTCGCTAAAGGGCGTTTCTATTGAGCCAAACATTCCTTCCAAATGGAAAGAGTTTAAGGCCGAAAGAAAATTCCGCGGCAAAACATTAAAACTTACTGTTAAAAATCCTAAAGGGAAAAATAGCGGAATTACGAAAATTTATATTAATGGAAATGAAGCAGAATCGACATTTATCGATCCGGAAAAATTTGAAGGCGAAATTTTAGAAATCACGGCTATTTTATAATCTGTTTATAATTTTTGTTTATGAACGAAGACTTAAAACAATTCCTGAAAAAGGCCGGATTAAAAAAATCCTGCCATACGTTAATTCATTCTTCATTCAGAAATATCCGGAATGCCTTCCCGGATATTTCAATTGAATATTTTATCCGGTCTTTGCAGGAAATTGTTACAGACGAAGGCTCTATTATTATGCCTGCGTTCACATATTGTTTTAAGAGGAGTTCTGGAGAATTTGAAGTATTCGATAAATTAAGTTCTCCATCTAAAATTGGCGCAGTTTCCGAAGTTTTTAGAAACATGCCAAATGTAATTAGAACCTCTTCCCCTACTCATTCTTTTTCTTTATGGGGCAAAGCCGCTAAAATTATTGGATGCGATAACTCGCCCGCTAGTCCTCTCGGCGCTGGAAGCGTTTTGGATTGGCTTGCTAATACGTCTTTATCCTATATTATTCTAGCAGGCGTAGATTTTTCCGCTTTAAGTTTTGGGCATTACTTAGAAGTAAAAGCCCCGGTTCCATGGCATAATATTTCGCCGTGGGATTATCTTTCCGTAGAACCAATAGGAGCTTCAGCCTCCGGCGAACAAAAATTAATAGAACTCCCCGGATGCGCCAAGTCATTTATCAATTTTGAACGCTTTCTTATTGATAATGAAATTATTTCTTTTTATTATGAACATAATACAAAGTTCTTTTTTATTTCAACCAAAACCTTGATTAAACACGGATTAAGCTATTTCTCCAAGCAATATAAGTCTTTACTTTGCAATGCAGGAACCTGTCAGGCGTGCGACTCAAGACGAAAACAAACCAATATATATTAATATGAAAAGATTCAGTTTACAGGATTCAAAATTTTTTAGTTATAACACTATAACATTAACCGATACAAAAACCTCTAACTCTATTGAAATAGCCTTACGCGGCGCAAATGTTTTAAACTATATAATAGATAAGAACGGAGAAAAAGTAAATATCATTGACGGATTCCAGACTCTTGAAGAATTTGAAGCCGGGAATGGCGCCCGAAGTTTTATTATGGCTCCGTATTCAAATAAAATAGATAATTACGAATACGAATTTAAAGACGCCAAATATAAAATTGAACCGAATCCTTCCGGCGTTTCATTAAGACATGGCTTAGTTTCAAGATTGAATTTTGAGATTTACTCGGTTAATATTTTAGAAGAATGCATTGAATTGACTTTATATACCAATAAATTGCGTCGAGCAGATTATCCCGGCTACCCATTTGACGTTAACGTTTTTGTTAAATTTTCTTTTTATGGCGATCAATTAAAAATAGAAATTATAGGCGAAAATAAAGGGAAAGAATCAGCTCCTTTTGGAGCCGGATGGCATTCTTATTTCAAAACCTCGGAAAACGGAATAGACCATTTGCAATTAGAGCTAAACGCAAACCAGATAATTCTTATTGATAAAAATTCCGTTCCGCTAAACGGCATTGCGGCATACTCCAATATTGAAGAGAACCCGAAACTGGATTTTAGAAAAACGCGTCCGTCAAAAGAACGAATCTTTGGCGAACAGCCTATTGACGTTTGTTTTACTGCGCTTACAGATAAAAAAGATGAATTTTACGAAACTATTCTATCGGATTTTCAAAATGGAATTGAATTAACAATATTTCAAAGCAGCGGCGTAGTTTATACGTTTACAGGAGAAAGTTTATCGATGCGTCCGCGCAAAGCCGTAGCTATTGAACCGGTTGAATTTATGACAGATTCTTACAACAGACCCGAATGCGCCGAAGCGCTGGAATTAAAACCGGGTAAAACTAAAAGCTTTACATTCGGAGTAAAAGTTAAATATTAAGCTGTATTAGCTATCAGAAAGAGTTTTTCATTTAGGGTTATTTATATAAAAAATTTATTCAGCGTCAGGCATATTGTCTATATCTTCATCTATCTGACGCAGAATATTTTTTATAAGATCGTAGTTATATCCGCGCGACATTAAAAATGTAATCAGTTTTTGTTTTAGTTTTAGCGGCTCCATATTACGCTTGTTAAGCGTGTTCTTTTTTTTCTTTGCAAGAGCTATTGCATTATCAATCTCAGAATCCCCTTCGCCAAATAATTCCGAAATTACTTTTTCAATTATTTCCGGTTTAACAGCTTTTTGAATCAAACCTGATTTGACTTTATTCCTGCCCCAAAGTTTATTCTTTATATTTTCATTAGCGTAGTTAATAGCAAATACATAATCGTCAAGAAGTTTTTTTTCAAGCAATTCTTCAATCACGTCAAGGACTAATTCTTTTTCATATTTTTTACGGAGTAGTTTAGTTTTTAGTTCGTTTGAGGAATGATACCTGTTTGCAAGAAACCTTACCGCGGATCTTTTTATAAAATACTTTCTATTTTCCGTTACATAAAAAGCAAAACGGTCTTCGGAGATTTCGTCGCCGCTCCGCAGACCGTTTTTCATAAATACTTCAAGGGAAAGAAACAGTTTTTCGCCATTATCTAAATGGAGGACAATTGTGTTTTCGTCCTTCCTGTTAATAGCGGATATTTTCATTTGCCTTCTTGTTTACTGCTTTTTTTCTCTTTTGCAGAGTTTTTCTCTGTTTCAGTCTGTTCAGCAGGAGCTGCAATTTCCTTAACAGCGTCTTCCTTAATAAGACCCAGTTTCTTTTTAATTTCAATTGAAAGTTTTTCAAACATTTCAGGATATTCGGCTAACTTTTGTTTGAACTGATCTCGTCCCTGGAATCGGTCTTCTCCATAAGTAAACCAGGCTCCGCTCTTTTTAACAATTCCAAGATTTACGCCAATATCCGTTAAGTCGCCTGTTTTGCTAATGCCTTCATTATACAAAATATCAAATTCAACTTCCTTAAACGGAGGAGCCACTTTGCTTTTTACGACTTTAACTTTTGTTCTGTTGCCTATAACTTCGTTGCCGTCTTTAATAGCTGCTATACGTCTGATATCAAGCCTTACGGAAGCATAAAATTTTAGCGCGTTGCCGCCTGTAGTAGTTTCAGGGTTGCCGAACATAATGCCAATTTTGCTTCTTAGTTGATTAATAAAAATCACAGAAGTTTTAGATTTTGAAATTGCGCCGGTAAGTTTACGCAATGCCTGCGACATAAGACGCGCCTGCATAGCCATAACAGCGTCGCCCATCTCGCCTTCAATTTCAGCGCGCGGAACAAGCGCAGCTACAGAATCAATAACAATTATATCTAACGCGTTGCTTCTTACTAAAGTATCTGTAATTTCAAGAGCCTGTTCGCCAAAGTCAGGTTGAGAAATAAGCAGATTCATAGTATCAACTCCAAGGCGTTTAGCGTAATTTACGTCAAGCGCATGTTCAGCGTCTATAAAAGCGGCAAGTCCGCCAAGTTTTTGCGCTTCTGCAATTATATGCAAACATAAAGTAGTTTTTCCGCTTGATTCAGGACCGTAAATTTCTGTTATTCTACCGCGTGGAATACCGCCTATACCCAACGCTACATCCAGAGATAAAGAGCCTGTTGGAATAGATTCTACAGGGTTGATAACCCCGTCGCCAAGTTTCATTATAGAGCCTTTACCGTATGCTTTCTCTATTCCGGCTATAGCCTCATCAATGCTTTTTAATTTTGCTTCTTGTTCGGAACTCATTAATGCTCCTGTTTTATATTACTAAATTTTTAATTACAAAATACTTTGACCCCTTTGGGGTTAATTCGCTTTTCATCAGTGCAATAGTTTCGGGTTTGAAACTTATCCTTTCAAATTTTACTTCTTTCATCTTATTAATCGCCTCTATATTTTCGCCTTCTTTTAACCTTATTAGCGTTAGGTGCGATTTGAATTTTCTTTCTTCTTTGGCAAAGCCGATTTCGGCAAGGCTTTCATCAATATGCTGCACAAATTTAAGAAGTAATTCATTAAAATTACAATCAATCCAAAAAATAGCAGGTTTATTATTTTTTTCAAAAAAACCGAAATTAGAAAATTCCAGAGTCAGTTCGTCAAAACTCTGTTGTGCAATACTCAAAGTATTTATTATTGTTTCAACTCTTGCTTCTTCAATTTCGCCAATAAATTTTAGAGTAATGTGCAGATTTTTTTTGGGAATCCACCTATAATCATAAAAACTATTGCCCATGTTATTTTTTATTATTTCAAATATCTGGTCAATAGTATGGTTAGGAATTGTTAAAGAAATAAAAGTTCTAATCATCAATACTGATTCCTAAAATGTGTTTTCTCAGCACATCTAATGCGGCCTGCGCCGTCCGTTCTTTATTAATAAGCCTGTTGCTGCCAAAAATTACTTTTTTTGCAGTACAAACTTTATCGTCGCATATTCCAATAAAAGCCAGACCTACTGGTTTATCGCCAACTGCTCCGGTAGGTCCCATAATACCTGTTACCGAAAGCCCAATATCAGTTCCGCTAACAGCCTTAATTCCTTCGGCCATTTGCCTTGCCACCTGAAAACTAACCGCTCCGTTCTTAGTAATCATTTCTTCATCTACTTTAAGCAGCTCAACTTTTGAACCATTGCTGTAAGAAATGACTCCTCTTTCAAAAAATTTAGAGCTTCCGTTTACATTTGTAAGCATGTTGGAAATCATTCCTCCCGTGCAGGATTCTGCTACGGCAAGAGTATAACCTCTTTCTTCCAAAAGACGCGCCACTACTTCTTCCAGAGTTTCTTCATCGCGTCCAAATATATATCTGCCTATTTTGCTTCTAAGTTTTTGTTCTATTTCATCAAGTTTATTTTTAGCTTCTTTATCTGTTTTTTCAGTTACAGTAATTCTCATCTTTACGCCAAACTGACTCGGTAGAAATGCTAGTTTAGCTCCCTGCAAAAGTTCGTTAATATCGCCAACTTTTTCAAATAATAGCGATTCCCCTATTCCAGTTGTTAATAATGTAGTTCTCTTAATTACTATATTGCCAGCGCTGGTTTTTTCAGCAATTTTAGGAATTATATAAGTGCGCATCATTTCTTTCATTTCAAAAGGAACGCCCGGCATAACTACCATAATTTTTTCGTTTTGTTCAATCCAAATTCCTGGAGCTGTTCCATTTCCATTCCTAATAGTCTTTGCAGATTTCGGAACAAGAGCCTGCCCTTCGTTCACTTTAGCCATTTCCATATTTCGTCTTTTGAAATAGGCTTTAACGTCTTCCATAACTTCTTCGTCCAATACTAATTCAGTATTGAAGTATTTGACAACGCATGCTTTTGTAATATCATCGTGCGTCGGGCCAAGACCGCCAGTAACAATGACCAAGTCATTCTCCTTTAAGGCGGAGTCAAATTGATCCAAGATGGCAGATTCTTCATCGCCCACCGTAACAGACTTAGTAATCGCTACGCTTAAGTTTATCAGAGCTTCTCCAATAAACGCCGCATTAGTGTTAATAGTTTGCCCGATGAGAATTTCATCGCCAATAGTTAATATTTGAGCTTTCATTTTTTAAAAAGGTAATTTAATTTTTAAATATCCAAGTCCCATTAACGACACATGCATAATTATTAAGGTGTAAAATGCAGAAACCACGTCATCCATCATTATGCCCCATCCGCCTTTAAGACTTTCTAATTTGTTCGCAGGGTATGGTTTTACTATATCAAGCAAACGCCAGATGAGAAAAGCGGCTAACGAGACGATCAAGTTTTTAGGCAGAAATAAGAGCGAAATCCATGTTCCTACAACTTCGTCAATAGTACATTCAGAAGGATCTTTGCCATATCTTTTCTCAAAGTCATCGCCTATAATAACTCCATATAAAAACAATAAAACTATAGCTGTGCAGATAATACTGGGATTTTCAAAGTTAGGAATATAATAAATCAGTAAAGCCGCAAGGCTTCCAAATGTGCCGGAAGCAAACGAAATATATCCGGTATAAAACCCGGAACCCAATAATTTGTCAAATTGTTTGATATCAGCCTCTTAATAATTTTTTAATTAAATGTCTGTTTTGATATAAATACAAAAAACCCGAGTGAACTGTAATAAGAGTAATAATCAATATCGAGTAAAATATGAATTTTTGATCCAACAACAATGCGAAAAGATTCTCCCTCCCTTTTGCAATAAAATCCGATTTTGACGCCACATAAACAAGCAGCAGATAATAAAGGAATATCATCTGAATAAACGTTTTCCATTTTGCGTATTTGCTGGTAGAAAAGCTGACTTTTTTATAATCGGCAAAAGCGCGTAAAATAGTAACTACAAAATCGCGTAATAGGATAATTACAACCATCCATACGTTAACAATACCAAGTATTATTAAACCTGCAAATGCAAAAGCGGTTAGGATTTTATCTGCAAGAGGATCCCAGAATTTTCCCCAGTCGGTTATATAATTAAATTTTCGCGCAAGCCAGCCGTCATACCAATCGGATAGAGCGGCTATAATAAATACTCCGATTGAAATTTGCATTAATGTCTGGTTATTCGAAATGAATAAAACAAAAAATATCGGGGAAAGTATTATCCTTAATACCGTAAGTTGATTAGGTAAAACCATTTACAAATATAGATTATTCAAAAAAGTATTCAGTTATAGCGTTTCACCGGTTAATTTTGTTAGAACTTCTAAGTACTTTTCGCTTGTTTTGGTAATTACGCCTTCAGGCAGAACCGGAGGAGGCGGTTGTTTATTAAAATTGATTGAAAGAAGATAATCTCTGATAAACTGTTTATCAAAACTTTCCTGCGGTCTTCCTTTTTCGTATTTGTCTAAAGGCCAAAAACGGGAAGAATCCGGCGTAAGCAGTTCGTCTACAACTATCAGTTCGCCATCGTAAAATCCAAATTCCATTTTAGTATCGGCCAATATTATCCCTTTTGTAAGAGCAAATTCTGAAATGGATTTGTAAATAGCTATTGTTGATTTTTTAAGTTTCTCGGCAGTTTCAGTTCCAACTATCGACGCCATTTTATCAAACGATATGTTTTCGTCATGTTCGCCTAACTCAGCTTTTGTAGAAGGTGTAAATAACGGCTCGTCAAATTTCTCAGATTCAACCATCCCTTTTCGGATTGGCATCCCTGATATTCCGCCAGTACTTTTATAATCCTGCCACCCAGATCCTGAAATGTAACCTCTGACAATACACTCCATAGGAACTACTTCCGCTTTTTTTACAAGCATAGAACGCCCTTCCAGAATATCTGCATATTCCTGGCATTCTACCGGAAATTCTTCTACTTTAGTAGTAATTAGATGATTGCCTATTATATTTTTTGTATAGTTGAACCAGTATTCCGATATTTTAGTAAGAACCTTACCTTTATTTGGTATCCCCTGCGCCATAATTACATCAAAAGCAGACAATCTGTCAGTTGAAACAATTAGGAAATATTCGCCTAAATCATATATATCACGAACTTTGCCGCTTTTGAAGAATTTTAGTTTTGGGAATTTTGTTTGAAGAACGACTTTTGTATTCATATAATTTCTTTATTAATATAATCAAATATAAAGAGCATTGACCGATTATTCAAATATTAATGGCAAAAAAACTTCTAATAATTTTTATTTTTTTCACTAAACTATTTTAAGTATCTGCCGATAATACAATTAGGTCTTTCATATCCTCTTTATATTCTAAAAAAGACAATAAATATTGTGGTTTCGGCAAAAGGAATGTTGCCGCTAAACAATATGACTAAATAAACAAGGAGGTTACAATGGATATCTCTAGAGTAGTATCGGATGTCGGTTCTTTAACTGTAAAAGCTCCGACTAAAATCGAGACGTCAACGCATGATTTACAATCTTCGGCGTCTAACGTTGAATTGCTGGGAAATCCGCAAACTCAGGTAGTAAAGATAGTTGCGTCTGCGGAAAACGTTTTAAAACAATATGAAGCTTCTTCGCATCATTCCCAGGACAATCAACAGGCACAACAAACTGTAGATGAAACAAAAGGGAAAAAAATAGACGAATACGCATAAAGTATTCTGATCTTTTTTGTTTCAGCGCTTTTTGCATGAGTGAATTTATATGAATAATTTTCACATAAGTGAGGTATACTCTTTCCGCTTATTTATCTAACCCGCAAAACCTCAAAATAACGTTCACTATTCTGCTTCATCGTTTTCATTGTGAAAATATTTCTTATAAAAACTATATCTTCTTCGCTAAAAAAATCAACAGTGTCTTATAGTCTATTTCTAGTTTTAACGATTTAGGAGGACATAAAAAATGGTTTGTTTTGTTTTTGCAAGTTTCTCAAATATTTCTGCTGGATGCGTATCTAATTTGCACTTTGTCTTTCGATAAAACATCATAATATTTGAGAAGCTTGAAAATTAAATACAAATCGCATTTATTATTTGTAAAGAAGTTGTTTTTAAATTTTTGTTGGTCTATCTGGCTTCGTTAATTTATTTGTAATTTTTATAATTTTACTCCTTCTGATTATTATATCCTGTTTAGTAGTTTGTTAATTAGCTTATAGTTTCTCTCCACAATTTATCTATTTTGTTTTTATCCTCTGAATTCATTACTTAATGCCTAGTCTCTAAAACGCCCACTTTTCCCACATTACTAGCAACAGCCAAGGATTTCAGTTTTTCTACATATTATTCCATTTTGCAATTTTACAAATTAAGTCTTGACAAAAGAGTAATTTTGCTTTATGTTTAAAACATACCTTATGGTATGTTTATTTTAATAACAATAATAATTTAATGAAAAATAAAACAGATTGGTTTGAGGCAGGGTTATTAATTCTGGCTAATTCTGGACCCGACAACCTGACAATTGACAACCTCTGTAATGCATTGAAAATTACAAAAGGCTCGTTCTATCATCATTTTAAGAACATATCCGTTTATGTCGAGGAATTAATGATTTATTGGCGGGATAATACTACTAAAGCCGCCATTA
>WSSedL1CaDRAFT_10001937_pt1 | contig 11228 bp, 10 predicted proteins | sample WetSurSL1Cattail_FD_9464 | JGI IMG/M metagenome (IMG submission 9464)
GATGTATAGTCCAGTAATACCGAGTCGGCAAAAACAGTTGAAACTTGCTCCCAATTTCTTTCGTCAAAGGCAATAAATAACTTATTGACTAATATATTCAACCATTTTTTCGCTTTCCTGTTCATTTCACCTGCGCGTTTGTTCAATTCATCCATATTTTCAGTTATTAGCCTTTTTATCAGACATACTTTTGTGTCATAATTTCAAAAATAAATTAAACGTAGAAGGTATGAAAAGAACATTTTTAGCATTAGTGACTTTGTTACTCACTATTACAACTTACGCACAAACCAAGGCCGATCATCTGAATGGCATTTGGACCAATGAACAAAAAACAATTCGTATCGAATTTTTCAAGTCATCAACAGGTTATGCTGCCAAAATTGTATGGCTTGCCGAACCCAACGACGAAAATGGGAAACCTAAACTGGATGTTGAAAATCCGAATACAGCTCTGCGTAAAAATACATTAGTAGGTACTGTCATTATTTATAATCTCAAATTTGATGGTAAAAGAACTTACAATTCCGGTAAGATATATGCTCCTCGCCGTGGAATGACTGCCGACTGCAGTATTAAGTTGATTTCGCCAGACAAAATTGAAATTACAGGGAAAAAAGGATTGTTTAACGAGACCAAAACATGGACACGATGCAAGTAAAAAGGAAAATAATCTTTGTTGCAGCTTATTTGTTAGTCATTAATTTTAGTCAGGCTCAAGTAAAAATAAGTTCGATAGAAGAGGCTCAAAAATACGCACTTGAGCATAATTACGGCAACAAAATGCAACAATTGAAAATATCGCAGGCGCGGGAACAAAAACAAACAGCCAATGCCTTTCTCTATCCAACTATATCGGCAGGTTTCAACGGACAATACAATATTGATATCAGCGAAACGCCTGTTCCGGGTGAATTGGTTGGAAAACCGGGCGAGACCGTTTATATGAAATTTGGGAAAGAATATTCCTATACGGCTGGTTTAAACGTGAATTACAATATTCTGAACTGGACATCGGTTTATCAGTCCCGAATTGCTGCTTCCAATATTCAACTGGCACAGGCTAACAACCAATACTATCAACAGCAGCTACGTGAGCAGGTCGGGCAGAGTTATTATGCTGCGACCACGGCTCTGCAAGCAGAAAAAATATGGGAACAAAGTTTACTGGCAGCCGATACTATTGTACAGCTGACTCAGAAAAAATTTGACGAAGGATTGGCGGATCAACTTAACCTCAATCAGGCAATCATTAATAAAATGCAGGTGGCTCAACAGCTGGAGCGTACGAAAATATACAGCATTCAGATTACCAACCAGCTAAAAGTGCTTTTAGGAATAAATGAAAACGATGAAATGACACTGACTGAAATTATGCCAAAAGAAAAAATCGAATTAACAAGTGCATTGCTGATAAATGGAGACAACAAAGCCGAAGTACTGAAACAGCAGGAAAAAGTGGCTACCTATGAAATGAAAGCATCTTTGTCTGCTTTTGCTCCTCAAATCAGTTTGAAAGGCTACTCGGGAGCTAATCAGTATTGGAATGATTTTGACTTTTCGTTCGATTCTAACGACTGGCGAAAATCAAATTATGTAGGTATATCGGTTACCATACCCATTTTTACCGGTTTTGCTAATAAATCGAAATACGATGCAGCTAAAATACAGAGACAGATAGCTCAAACAGCCTACAACGAAGAAGTGGCAAATGCAAAACTCGAAAATAACAGTTTGCTAAAACAGTATTTTTCAAGTATTAATGTTGTAAATACTTCTTTCGAGAAGATGAATCTGTCAGGTGAAAATTTACAACTCGCAGGCGAAAAGTACGAACAGGGCCTACTGAGTTTGACCGATTATTTAGAAATTTTCAATTCAAACCTTTCAGTTCAAAATCAATATTTATCTGACTTGTCCGACTTCAGGTCAGTTAAAGCAACCATCGATTCACGAAAATAAAAAACTATCAAATTTCAAAATCAAAAAACATATGAATATTAATAAAACAGCATTATTACTACTTGTTGCAGCAGCTATGCTTACAGGCTGCAGTCGTACTGAAGAAACCACCCCACAGCGCAAAGATGTTGTGGATGTAGTGTTTGCCAGTGGAAGTATTATCATGGAAAAAAATTATCTGATTACTGCTCAGGCCGAAGGAATCCTTGCCGAATCGTACGTTACTGAAGGTGATTCTGTAAACACGAACGAATTGCTTTTCCGTATTCAGAATGAATCGCAGGAAGCAATGGTAGCAAGCGCGGCAGCTGGATATAGATATGCCGAAAGCAATACTAAAAATTCGTCGTCGGTTTGGCAAAAACTTAAACAACAGCATATTCAGCTTAGTAATCAGTTGTTTAGTGATTCTGTTCAGTACATGCGTTACAAAACTTTGTATGCATCAAAAGCGGTTTCGAAAGCAGAATTTGACAAAGCTGAACTAACCTATACAAACCGCAAAGCCGATCTCAAATCATTAGAACTTACGATGTCTGATACTAAAAAAATGCTCGATATTGAAAGTTTGAATGCAAAAGCAACGTATTTAACTCAGCAAAATAACAATGAACAATACATTTTGAAAGCAAAATATTCAGGTATTGTATTGAGTTCGCCTAAAATTCCGGGCGAATTGGTGAAGCGTGGCGAAACTATTGCTCAAATAGGTTCTGGAAAATACCTTGCCAAATTACTGATTTCGGAAAATGATATAAACAGAATCGGGATAGCACAGCAAGTGGAAATAGAGCTGAATACCAGTAAAAATAGAGCATATGGTGCGGTAATAACTAAAATTTATCCCGCTTTTGACGCAGCTGAACAATCTTTTATTGCCGAAGCCGAATTTGTTGAAGATACTCCCGATTTAAGAGTTGGTACTCAATTACAGGCAAATATCGTTGTGGGCGAAAGTAAAAATGCACTCGTTATTCCTGCAAAATACCTGCAGCCAAACAACAAGGTAATGCTGGCTAAAAGTAACCAAGAAATAGCTGTCACCACAGGTATTATTACTCCTGAATGGATCGAAGTAAAGGCTGGTTTGACCGAAAACAACATTATAAAACTGAAAAAAGATGGCTCAAAAAAGAAAAAATAATGTGAACAGGCAAATTGCCTCTGTTCATTTAACTTCAAAAATAGGACAGACGGTAGTTGCTATTTTGGGAGTAACTTTTGGGGTGTCGATGTATATCTTCATGAATAGTTTTATGAACGGTGTGAACAAGGCACAGGACGATTTGGCTTTCAGCAATCTTTCGCACATACGCATCGACAACGAAAATGAAAAAAACGATTACAACCCTGTGCAAGACGTTTTTTCGTTGGGAACTGTCTTTAATATCCGTAATAAAAAAGATATCCAATCCGAAACAGATATAAAAAACACCCATCAGGTCATGGCGATTTTAAAAGCACAGCCTGAAGTGAAAGATATTACTTCGCAGGTGAACTTCAGTGTCTTTTTTCGCAATGGTTCAAAGAAGATAAACGGAAGTATTTCCGGTGTAGAACCGAACAACGAAAACCGCATGTTTGGCTCTGCCGGTAAAGTAATAGCCGGCAGTTGGGACGATTTGAATTATATGAAATCAGGCTTGATAATCGGGCGAATTCTTGCAGATAATTTGGGGGTAAAACTCAACGACAATGTAAATGTACTCACACCCGATGGAGTTTCAAAAAACTTTAGTGTGATTGGAATAATTGAGACTTCCGTAAAAGAAATTGACAAATCAAGAGCTTATATTAACATTAGCACTGCGCAGCAATTATTGGGTAAGAACTTTGATTATTCAACCGGTATTCTGGTTAATCTTTACGATCGGGATAAAACAACCGGAGTTGTAAATAAAACCCAAAACAGTGTGAAATACAATATGGAAACATGGCAGGAAGCCAATCAGCAATTGGTGGCTGCTTCGCAATTGCGAAACATTATTGCCAGCGCTGTTTCGTTAGCCATTTTGCTTGTAGCCGGTTTTGGTATTTACAATATTATGAATATGACTATCAACGAAAAAATACGTGAAATTGCCATTCTGAAAGCCATGGGATTTTCAGGTGGAGATGTGCTTACCATCTTTCTTACACAAGCTACCGCAATTGGTTTGCTGGGTGTTTTTTCAGGTCTTATTCTGGGTATCAGCATTTCGTCGGCTGTAAATCAGGTGCCTTTTAAAGTAGCCGGCCTTACAACTTTACCTATTCATTATCAATGGATAGATTTTGTGTCGGCAGTGATTTTTGGTATTCTTACTACACTTTTGGCCGGATATTTTCCAGCACGCAAAGCTTCAAAAATCGATCCCGTAATTATAATCAGAGGATAATAATACATGACAACAACAAATACAAATGCCCTTGAGGTAAAAAATGTAGTGAAATACTTTCACGATCCCAGTACTTTTCAGGTGCTGAAAGGAGTTTCTTTTGATGTGAAAAAAGGAGAGTTTTTGTCGCTCGTAGGTAAATCCGGCTCCGGGAAATCCACCCTGCTTTACATACTTTCCACCATGGATACCGATTACGAAGGCAGCCTGATTGTCAACGGTAACTTACTGACCGGACAAACACAGAATCAGCTTTCGATCTTTCGTAATGAGCATATCGGCTTTGTTTTTCAGTTTCATTACCTGCTGCCGGAGTTCAGCGCATTGGAAAACGTGATGCTTCCCGCCAAAAAGCTGGGGAAATTATCATTCGAAGAGATTGAACACAAAGCCTACGAAAGCCTTCGTTTACTCGACCTGGAAGAGCAAGCATTAAAAGGAGCCAATAAACTTTCCGGAGGTCAGCAACAGCGCGTTGCCATTGCAAGGGCACTGATCAACAGTCCTTCCATTATTATGGGCGACGAGCCTACCGGAAATCTGGATAGCAAGAATTCCATGGCAGTACAGGATATTTTTCGTAATCTGGCGCACGAGTTCGGTCAAACCATTATTTGCGTCACGCACGACAACGATTTTGCTCAACGTACCGACCGGACAATAGAAATGACGGATGGTCTTATTTTAAGCCATTGATAGTTATGAAAAAAATCATTATTGCACTTGTAATCTGCTGTTGGCAGCTTACGGATGTTGTATATGGTCAAATGTACGAGGCAATGGCCGTGGATTTTACCCCTTACACAGGAAACTCAATGTTCTCAGAGTCGGGTGTAATCAGGTTGGCGATACCTGTCGTACGAAAAGGAAATAACAGTCTGTTTTTATCCCCAGAGTATAAGTTCTTTAATACCAAAAGCGTTGACAATATTCCGGCAAACTATTACGATCGCTTTGGTTTTCGTTTGGCATGGCAATATAAAATAAGTGACGGCTGGAAATTTCAATGGGTGGCAATGCCATCATTTAGTTCGATATTCGATGGAAATAACGATATATTATTTAATACCATATTCAAAGCAAATTACAAAGCCTCAGATTTTACTTATACTTTAGGAATAGCTTATTCTTACAGATACAGGAATAATATTTTTACTCCTGTAGCCGGCATAGTCTGGAAACCGGAGAAAAAATGGACTCTCTCAGCAAGAATACCATTGAATTTGAAAGTGATGTATAATGTAAAATCTTCGTGGGATATGGGAATGGAACTTTCGGGTGGAGGAATTTCTTCTTTGTCGGGAAACGAATTCTATGATTTTTTATGGATTCATGAGCGAAACTTGTTTTTAACTTCCGATTTTAAATTATATAAAAACTGGTGGTTCTCCTGTTCGGCCGGATATACCCTTAAACGAACACTGAAAACTTATGAATTACCCGATAGTCCTGTTTGGACTTTCAAGGTAAATATTGGTGAACCCGGTTTAATTCCGGTGGATGTATACAACGAGACCGGTTTTGTTTCAAAAGTGGGGCTAAAGTTCAAACTGGGACGATAACAAATGGAGTAATAACAATATTTTTATTTTCAACTATTTATACGCATTTAAAATAACTGATTTGAATAAAATAATGAAACAACCATTGACACATATACATCCTTCGGCAAAAATAGCCTCAAATGTACTCATCGATCCATTTGTTTTCATAGATAGAAATGTAGAAATTGGTGAAGGTACATGGATCGGTTCGAACGTAACTATAATGGAGGGTACACGAATAGGAAAAAACTGTAAAATTTTTCCGGGAGCAGTTGTAGGAGCAATACCTCAGGATTTAAAATTTAAAGGAGAAGAAACTTTAGCCATTATTGGCGACAATACCACACTTCGGGAATGTGTAACTGTTAATCGGGGCACTGCCGCAAAAAGTAAAACAATTATTGGAAATAATTGCTTAATAATGGCTTATTGCCATGTGGCGCACGATTGTGTTGTTGGCAACAACGTAATTATGGGAAATACTACGCAACTGGCAGGTGAAGTGGTAATCGACGATTTTGCTATTCTGAGTGGTGGCGTATTGGTACATCAGTTTACACATATAGGTTCGTACGTTATGATTCAGGGTGGGGCAAGAGTAGTGAAGGATGTACCGCCTTATATAACTGCCGGAAGAGAGCCGTTGTCTTACGCAGGTATTAACTCGATTGGCTTACGTCGTCGGGGCTTTATAAACAAACAAATACAGGATATACAGGAAGTCTATCGATACATTTTTTTAAAAGGGTTGAACATTTCTCATGCTATGGACAGAGTAAGATCAGAAATGGCTGAAAGCTACGAGCAAAATGAGATACTGTCTTTCATAAGAAACTCGCAACGTGGAATTCTCAAAAGCTATTTTGATAAAAATATAATGTAGAATTTTGGTGAAAATCTATCTTCCTGTTTTGTTCTCTGCTTCTCTTCAACGAAACTTTAGCTTATACTGGATTGATGAAGCTATTGTTCAAATAAATAAATCTTTATCTTTGTATTTTGAACGTTAGGGAGGTCATTCAATTATTCTATAAATCAGGTTTTAAATATGCCATCAAGTTTTATACACAAACTGCTACGCAATATTAAAAAATTGGAAATTAACTGGAAAATCGCTCTGCTTTTTTCGGCAATTCTTCCTACATTGAACCTTATTAATAACAGCCAGCAACGTGAATTTAACGAGTGGCACAGAATAGTGGGGAACTGGACGTTAACATTTTTGTTTTTGCTGAGTAGTTGGGTTATAAATGCTGTTTTGTATCAAAAATTCGGATATGTCCGGAATGTATTTAAGGTTAAACGGTTATTTTTTATAATATTGATTAATGGACTTTTACTCAGCTTCTTTGTAATAATAGTTCTTTTTCTGTTTAATAATTTCGAACTTACTTCCACACAAATTAACCGGAACTTTTATCTGATTGCTTTTCGTGGATTTATTAGTGTGGTGCTTATTTATCTGATTCAATTTACTTTGTATTCGAACCGCAGGTCGCAGGAGGTTTCGATGCAAAATCAGATGCTTAAAACGGAAAATTTACGCGCCCGGTTTGAGATGCTTCGTCAACAGGTGAATCCGCATTTCCTGTTCAATTCTCTTTCTACATTGCGATCGATGATACATACGGGTAATGATAATTCTGAAATGTTTGTCCTGAAACTTTCGGAAATCTACAGGAAATTGCTGAATAAACAGGAAAAGGAACTGGTTACACTTAAAGAAGAATTGGAATTTATCGACGATTATAGTTTTATGCTTTTTACCCGTTTCGAAAACAGATTGACAATTCAAATTGATGTCCGGGAGGAGTTGTTGATAAAAAGTTTGCCTACGTTTAGTTTACAAATATTGCTCGAAAACTGTGTGAAACATAATGTGATATCAGAAAACAAACCCCTGCATATCAAAATATTCAATTCAGGTGTCAATTATTTGATTGTAGAGAATAATTTACAACCTAAATTTTCACCGGAAGAATCGTCGGGTTTTGGACTCAAAAATCTGATTAAACGTTACGAACTGCTCAACGAAAAAGAGGCGGTCGGTATTTTTTCGGATGACTTGGTTTACAGAGTTAAAATTAAACTATTAGATGTATGAGAATCCTGATTGTAGAAGATGAACAACAGACAGCCAGAATGTTGCAGGAAGTCATTCTGCAACTTCAGCCACAGTCGCAGATAATAGCTGTGTTGGATAGTATCGAGAGTGTTACTCGTTTTCTGTCGGATATAACTGTTCAGCCCGATTTGATTTTTATGGACATACAACTGGCTGATGGGATAAGCTTTGAAATTTTTTCCAGAGTACAAGTGCAAAGTCCGGTGATTTTTTGTACGGCTTACGATCAATATAGTATGCAAGCTTTCAAAGCCAATGGGATTGAATATTTGCTCAAACCTGTTAAAGTGGAGGACGTTCAGGCTGCATTTAATAAACTTGAAACATTGGCTAAAAGTTTTAAACCCGAAACAGAAATGATGGAGTTGTTGAAGAATGCTATAACTCAAAAAAAATCATATCGCCAATCACTTCTTGTTCAATATAGAGATGGTTTCATCCCGTTAAACGTCAATGATGTAGCAGTTTTCTTTGTAGAAAATGAAATTTTGTATGCTTATACCTTCGGACAACAAAAGTATCCTTTGTTTAAACCGATTTCAGAAATAGAAAGCGAACTGAATCCAAAAGACTTCTTTCGTATTAGTCGTCAGGCATTAATCAATAAGCAGGCGGTAAAAGAAATCCAGCCGTACTTTAATCGTAAAGTAAGTATTAAGACGTCTGTAAAATTGTCTGAAACTCTGGTTGTAAGCAGGCTAAAGGTTACTGAATTTATGAACTGGATGGAAAAGTGATTGATCCTTTTGATAGATGATTCCAATTATTTCAGGTGGTTTACTAACAAATAGACCCGATGGAATATCAACTGATTTTCCTCTTTTGACACAGTTTATTGAATGACCCAATAGCCCCCGATATTAACCGATACAAAGCTCCCTCTAAGTAGTATATATCGGTCTCTAAGCAGTACAAACCTCCCTCTAAGTAGTATATATCGGTCTCTAAGTAGTATAGACCTCTCTCTAAGTAGTATATGTCAGTCTCTAACTGGTCGGTCCAGTAAACAGTTTCCAATGGTCTGTTTTAGGTTTCAGTTTTCAATAAAAGTGCCGTTTCGTTTTACTATTCCGAACAAAATCTCCGCAAAAAATTATCATACTATTATCCTGAGTAAAAAATTTCACTGAGCAAACAGTATAATACCTGTCTTTATCGTTTAGATATCATAACTTTGCGGTAAAATTATTTTTTATGCACGTATCACATTTGGGCGAGCTGGCCGGACTGGGCGTTTCTGTTTGCTGGACTATGAGCGCACTTTTCTTCGAAAAAGCAGGCTTGCGTATCGGGTCTTTATCTGTGAATATCATTCGGCTGTTTCTGGCGATTATTTTTCTGGGATTGACTACCCTGATAACCCGTGGCGTGTTTTTCCCGGTCGACGCTACGCCTTATCAATGGTTTTGGCTCGGACTTTCGGGGGTGATAGGCTTTTATTTAGGCGATATGGTGTTGTTTAAATCCTATAACATTATCGGCTCCCGTACGGCTGCATTGATCATGAGTTTTTCGCCCATGCTTACCGCTTTGATTGGGTGGCTGTTTTTGGATGAGGTACTTACACTTCGCAATATTATCGCCATTCTTGTTTGTGTTGCAGGAATCGTCATTGCCATTTCGAACCGGAAAATGAAACTGAACATCCCGTTAAAGGGTTTCTTATTGGCATTTGGAGGGGCGCTCGGTCAGTCTTTAGGGCTTATTCTCAGTAAAAAAGGTATGGGTGATTACGATGCAGTGGCGGCAACTCAGATCAGAGCTATTTTCGGATTTGCTTGTTTTGCCTTGATGATTACTTTTTTGAAGCGCTGGGGTAAGGTTTCAGGGGCGGTACGCGATGAAAAGGGAATGAAAGCTGTAACTGTGGGTTCGTTTTTCGGGCCATTTGTAGGTGTTGCTTTGTCGTTATTAGCTATTCAGCATACCAAAACAGGTATTGCTTCTACGTTGATGGCACTTGTGCCGATATTTATCATTTGGCCTTCGGCGGTGATGTTTAAGGAAAAAATCAAACCTCAGCATATCATAGGGGCGGTAGTTAGCATTGCGGGGGTTGTCTTGTTTTTCTTATGATGCTTAATTATCACATTCTTTAGTCCTGCTTAATTGACAAAAATGAAAAAAATATTGTATTTTTGTCAACCCGTTTCGAAAAAAAAGGAAAGGTGCCAGAGTGGTCGATTGGGTCGGTCTCGAAAACCGATGAGCGGGTAACTGCTCCGCGAGTTCGAATCTCGCCCTTTCCGCAGTATAAAAAAAGAGTAAATTGGTCTAATTTGCTCTTTTTTTAATTTACCAACACAATTGAAATGTGACGATGGCCGGAATAGATAAAAATAAACTGTATAGTTTTACGTTTCAATACATGTTATTGTAGAAAATAGAATCTGAATGAAATTAAAGCCATTTTTAATCTCTCTTCTTTTAATTGTGTGCATTTGTTTGCCTGCCCAGAATAAAGTAAGAATATACGGGTATGTGATAGATGTAAACAACAGGGGCATTGAGTTGGCGAATGTTTATTCCGAAAAAACTTCCTCGGGTACGGCTACTAACCATAATGGTTATTACGAATTGACGCTGGATGTGCGCGATTCGGCAACTATTTCGTATTCAATGATCGGATATTATACGGTGAAGCACAAAATCTCATCGACCCAGAAAGTTCAGCAGGTTTCGGTGGTGCTCTATCCGTCGTTAAACGAAATGAAGGATGTAAACGTATTGGCGCAACGCCGGCAAACATCCTCTTTCGATCGTATCGACCCCAAAAACTACAAAATTATCCCCAATGCTAACGGTGGTATAGAATCATTGCTCATTACTTTTGCCGGTGTTAATCAAAACAACGAGTTAAGTTCGCAGTACAATGTTCGGGGTGGAAACTTCGATGAAAATATTGTATATGTCAATGGAACGGAGGTCTATCGTCCGCTCCTTATCCGTGCTGGTCAGCAGGAGGGTTTAAGCTTTGTCAATCCCGATTTAGTAAAAAGTCTTTCTTTTTCATCTGGTGGATTTGAAGCCAAATACGGAGACAAAATGTCGTCGGTGCTCGATATTGAATACAAAAAACCGACCGAAACCGAATCTTCGGTTTCAATGAGTTTACTCGGAGCTTCGGCTTATGTGGGTACTGCTTCTGAAAAATTCACTCAGATTCATGGTGTCAGATATAAAACATCGGCATATTTGCTGGGAACTTTAGACACAAAA
>WSSedL1CaDRAFT_10001938_pt1 | contig 11228 bp, 12 predicted proteins | sample WetSurSL1Cattail_FD_9464 | JGI IMG/M metagenome (IMG submission 9464)
CCCTGATAATATCTTCTGTTTTTAATATTTTAGATGCTGTAGGAAAACTTTTTGACATGTTCTGACGGATAATAGCACGCTCTTCATCTTTTTTAGGGTAATCTATTACCACCTTTAACATGAAACGGTCAACCTGAGCTTCGGGGAGCGGATAAGTACCTTCCTGTTCAATTGGGTTTTGGGTTGCCAAAACTAAAAAGGGTCTTTCTAATTGAAAAGTATTGGCACCAATTGTAACCTGTTTTTCCTGCATAGCTTCAAGTAATGCACTTTGTACTTTTGCGGGAGAACGGTTTATTTCGTCAGCTAATATAAAATTTGCAAAAATAGGACCCTTTTTTACTGAAAATTCTTCACTTCTAGGACTGTAAACCATGGTTCCCAGCAAATCAGCAGGTAATAAATCGGGGGTAAACTGTATTCTGCTAAACTTAGCATCAATTGTGTCCGAAAGCGTTTTTATTGCTAATGTTTTAGCCAACCCCGGAACCCCTTCCAATAATATGTGGCCATCCGATAAAAGTCCGATTAACAAACTTTCGGTAAGATGTTTTTGTCCCACAATAACCTTATTCATCTCAAGGTTAATAAGATCCACAAAAGAACTTTCCTGTTGAATTCGTTCGTTTAATTCCTTAATATTAATCGACTCGTTCATAATAATTTATTTATTATCGTATTTAATTATATTATAAAATATTATTGTATAACACTATATTTTCTTTGGATGCCGAAATTAATAGTTTATTGGTTAACTGCTTGTTAAAAAAAGTTAAACCTATTAACAATTTTTTTTCACTAAAAAAACAAAGATAAATACTTCGCGTGTTGTAAGTATTGGTTGTTTTTATTTTTTTGCATGAAATTTAGATTTAAACTACGATTTAATATTTTTAATTTAGCAGAAAAAAAATTGACGTACCGGTATTTTATTTATTTAGGTTATAAAGGAACTCATTACCATGGGTGGCAGATACAGCCCGGAGCATCCTCAGTTCAGGAAACATTGAATAAAAAAATTTCAGTTCTCCTGAAAGAAGAAGTTTATATTGTAGGAGCAGGACGCACTGATACTGGAGTTCATGCTCCTTATTACGTGGCTCATTTCGATTCGGTAAAACCTAATATTGAAGAGGATAAAGTTAAATTTCTTTATCATATTAATTGTTTATTGCCCAAAGATATAGCTGTTTATGATATTATAAAAGTGGAACAGAAATTACATGCCCGATTTAGTGCAATTTCCCGCACCTATATGTATCGGATTTGTCAGATTAAAAATCCTTTTACCACTGAAATTGCCAGTTACTTTTCAAGAAATTTGGATGTGGAATTAATGAACCAGGCTGCCGCTATTTTATCAGAGTATATTGATTTTACAAGTTTCAGTAAATTGCATACCGATGTAAAAACCAATAATTGTAAGATTGAAACGGCTTACTGGACTTTTGAAAATAATGATTTGGTATTTTTTATTAAAGCCGACCGTTTCTTAAGAAATATGGTAAGGGCAATTGTTGGAACACTTTTGGAGGTGGGCTTAAAAAAAATCACCCTGGATGATTTTAGAAAGATTATTGAATTAAAAGATCGGTCTCAGGCAGGAACATCAGCAGATGCATGCGGTTTACATTTAATTTATATTGAATATCCTTTGGAAAATTTAAATAAGAAAAAAAATATATAATATAAATTTTTTACTATTTCATTTGATTTTATCTTATATTTAGCTGATTTTTATTAAATCAATTTTGCTATTTCATAAGATTATAATTGTATTTACCTGTTTATAAATTTTATAGTTGATTTTTTTTAGGATTATGTAACATAACAGTAAACATATCGTAGAAATTCAAAAAAATTATAGTATATGAAATATTTAAAAGGAGTCTTAATTTTACTTTTTGCAAGTACTTTTTTTGTAAAAACGTACTCGCAGAGTTCTGTGGCAGGTGGACAAGCTATTTTTTTATACAATTTTACGCGTTTAATTGAATGGCCGGAAAGTTATAAAAGTGGGAATTTTGTCATGGGTGTTTATGGAGCTTCTGAGCTTTTTGATGAATTACAAAGCTACACTAATGGTAAATCTGTTGGTAGTCAGGCTATTAAAGTTGTAAAATTTGCTTCTGCCGCTGATATTGGAAAATGTCATATTCTTTTTATTGGATATGGAAAAACAAAGGAAATGGCCGCTATCATGGGAAAAATTGGAAATGCAAGTACATTGGTAGTTACAGAGAGATTTGGAGGTTTGGATGCAGGGGCTACAATTAATTTTGTTTTAAAAGAGGATAAACTTAAATATGAAATTAAAAGTTCAAATGGTCTGAAAGTAGGGTTGAAGATTCATTCAAACCTCGAAAATATGGCTTATGCGAAGTATTAACCAACTATAGAAATTATATGTTTAAAAGATTTGATTTAACCATTGGTAAAAAATTAGGAATAGGGTATGGTATTTTAATATTTTCCCTTTTGGTAAACGTAATACTTACAATAACTATTACTGTTAAAAATGTTAGGCTTAACAGAGTTATTTCTGAAGTATACATACCCTCAGAAAATAATATTAATGCATTATCCAACTTAGTTTTAAATTCAAAAATGTTAATTAAAAACTGGGTATTTATTGATAAAAAGGAGGAAACCCCTGATAAATCCCGGCTTAAAAATTTACAGGATGTTGAGTTTGTAAAAATCAAAAAATCTTTGGATTCTTTGTCTAAACTGGATGCCTGGACTGAAGAGGAACGGGCTCAATATTCCAAGGTTATTAATTCTATTAATGATACACTGTTTGTTCAGGAAAAGATGATTATGGGTAAATTAAATACATTTGCCAGTTATGATGATCCTTTGGTTATTTTTGACATAATTCCTATGGTTGAAGATGGTGGATCTATTATGGTCCTTACAGATCATCTTTTATTAAACCTTGAATCTCTCAAAAAATCTCAAAACGGAAAGGCTACTGAGGCCAGGAATCAGATGACTCAGTCTCTTTCAGCTTTTACAACAGTCGTTTCAATCCTGGGTATAATATTGGTGGTGGTTGCATTTGTCATAGCATTTATTACAATTATTTCTATTGTTGGACCTCTCCGAAAGGGTGTTGATTTTGCAAAAGCAATTGGTGCGGGTGACTTAACGGCTACCGTAGATATAAATCAAACTGATGAAGTTGGCCAACTTGCAGATGCTCTTAAGGATATGGCTGTTAAACTTCGTGAGATAATTGTAAAAGTTAATGAAAATTCCAAACAAATAGCAAAAACAGGAGAAGAAATGAACGTACGTTCCCGCCAATTGTCGCAGGGAGCATCCGATCAGGCATCTTCAACCGAAGAGGTATCTTCTTCAATGGAAGAAATGGTTTCAAATATTCAACAGAATACTGAAAATGCACAACAAACTGAAAAGATTGCTTTAACGGCTTCTAATGGTATTGTTAAAGTTAAAGATGCAGCTTCAGAAAGTATAAACTCAATTAAGATAATTGCCGAAAAGATATCAATTGTAAATGATATTGCATTTCAGACTAATATCCTTGCATTAAATGCTGCTGTAGAGGCTGCTCGTGCCGGGGAACATGGTCGAGGCTTTGCTGTTGTTGCTGCTGAAGTTCGTAAACTCGCAGAAAGAAGTAAAGTTGCTGCAGATGAAATTCAAATTTTGGCAAAAAATAGCGTATCTTCTACAGAAGAAGCCGGTTCGCAATTAGGCAAAATTGCTCCGGAGATTGAAAAAACAGCTAAGTTGGTTCAGGAAATTACTGCAGCCAGCATTGAACAAAATTCCGGTGTAGATCAGATTAATACTTCAATTCAGCAGTTAAATCAGGTTACTCAACAAAATGCTGTTGTGTCTGATGAGATTTCTAAAAATGCAGGATTACTTCATTCTTTTGCCGATGAGCTTAGGGAATTGATTGCATATTTTAAAATAGAACAAAATATTAAAAGGGGAAGCGAAAGTAGTTTCAGAAAAACGATATCTGAACCTGCAAAGACAGCCTCAAAAACTATTGATGTTAAAACAACTCAAAAAGTTGAAGCTCCTAAGGAAAGGAAAGCAGTTGCAGACAATGCTGCTACTATATCTTCAAAGAGTAAAACATCGGGTAAAGGGGTAAATCTAAATATGTTTAATGAAGATTCGAGTGATAATGAATATGAAAAATTCTAAAATAGGATAGCAAAAAAGAGGCCATTGAAATTTTCAATGGCCTCTTTTTTTTGCTTTGGGTTAGTGTTTTTCTTCTAAATCTTCAAAATTTAAACTGGAATAAGACTCCTCCAAAACTTCTTCTAACTCTTCATTAATAGAAGTTTTACTTTCTTCGGTCTGAGAATGTCTGGAATGTCTGATTAATGATTTGTTTTCAGGTTGAGCTTCAACAAATTCCAAAATAGCGGATAATCCATCTACAAAGCCCTCAAAGTCTTCTCGGTAAAGAAAGATTTTGTGTTTTTCATAAAAAAAACGCCCGTCGCGATTAATACGCTTCATGCTTTCTGTAATAGTAATGTAGAAATCGTCACTTCGGCTTTTTTTTACATCAAAAAAATAAGTCCTTTTACCTGCCCTTAAAACTTTTGAGAATACTTCTTCTTTTTCTTGCTCCTTCTTAATAACAGCGTTAATTTCTATTTTCTGATTTCCGTCATCCATAGGTAAAGTTTTAGTTTTTCATTAGTAAATGCCATACTCAAAATTATAAATTATTTTCAATTTTTTATAATTGCCCTGCATTTTTTAACATTATATTTATTAAATTATAAGGGAAATTTAATTTATTTTCTTTTTAAATTTTTATAAAAAGCTATTGGTTTTTTATGTTACTTTGCATTCTTTAAAATTTCAAAATAAATAGTAATAAAAGGTTCTTTAACATATGATTAGCAGGAGATTGATTAGAATAAAAATTGTTCAGGTATTATATTCTCATTTTAGTGATGATAATATTCGCATGGAACAATCAGAGAAAGAATATAATTTTAGTATTAAGAAAGCATACGACCTCTATCATTATTTATTTACATTACTTATTAATGTTGTTGATTATTCCCGGGAGAGAATAGAACTGGCCCGCCAAAAAAATATTCCAAGTTACGAGGATCTGAACCCTAATAATCGTTTTATCAATAATCGTGTCGTGAAAATTATTGAAAATAGTTCTTCATTATCGGATTATTTAAAGCACAATAAATTATCCTGGGTGGATTATCCTGAAATAATTAAAAAGTTATACCAGAAAATTTCAGAAAAGGATTATTTCCAAAAATATATGGGAGGTTCCGAACCTGATTTTAAAATGGATAAAAAACTGATTCTTGATATCTTTTCTCAGGAATTTGAAGATTGGGATTTCTTATATCAAATTCTTGAAGAACAAAGTATCTTCTGGAATGATGATATTGAATTTGTGTTAAGCATGATTATTAAAACCATTGAAAGTTTTGAAGATGAAAACAGTGATGGTAAGTTAATGGCTCTTTATAAGAACGATGACGATAGGGAATTTGGGAAACTATTGTTGCGCAAATCCATTACAAATTTTTCTGAATACAAAAATATCATAGACAAATTCACCAAAAATTGGGAAATAGAAAGAATAGCATTAATGGATATTCTTATTATGGTTGCCGCTTTATCAGAAATTGTTGAATTCCCAAGTATTCCGGTAAAGGTTACATTAAATGAATACATAGATATAGCCCGATTTTATTCAACTTCCAAAAGCAACGAGTTTGTTAATGGAATTTTAGATCGAATTGTGAATGATTTTAAATCTGAAAATAAAATTATAAAAACGGGCAGAGGGTTAATAGACGATTCTAAAAAAAGTAAATAGCTTTGTAAAAGAAATAAAAATTGTACTTATTTTGCATTGTTTATTTTTTAAGTCATGTATCGAATTTTTGTAGTAGTTTTTATAGCTTTAATGTTTTCCTGTAATTCAGGTAAAAACAATGCTCAGGAAGGCCAGGAAGAAGTGTACGACTCCATTAATGGTCCGTATATGCAGTTTGTAGCTACCTCTTTGGATTTGGGCGAAATTACCCAGGGAAAAAAGGTGAATTGCACTTTTCATTTTAAAAATTCCGGGAAAGCCGACCTGATTATCGAATCGGTTACTGCCGGCTGCGGGTGTACCAGTACTGAATGGGAGCCTAAACCGATTAAAGTTGGGGGCGAATCTGATATAAAAATTACCTTTAACAGTTCCGGCAAAAAAGGAAAACAAAACAAGATGGTTTATGTAAAATCTAATGCCTCTGATAAGGAAAAGATTTTAAAATTTACCTGTAACGTTGTAATACCAAATTAATATTTTAAATATGACAAATTTACTTTCCATTATTTTAATGGCACAATCTGGTGCTAATCAAAACCCATTGATTTCTTTCTTACCGTTTTTATTGATTATCGTTATTTTTTATTTTTTTATGATAAGACCACAGGTAAAACGTCAGAAAGAATTAACCAAATTTCGCACTAGCCTTGAGAAAGGTGACAAAGTAATTACCACCGGAGGTATCTATGGCCGTATCAGCGAAATTAATGACAATACCGTTTTACTCGAAGTTGACTCTAATGTTCGTATCCGTGTTGATAAAAGTGCATTAATAAAAGATTCTTCAGATTTAAACAATCAAAAGTAATTTGATTTAACTTTGTCCAATGACTTTTAAAGAATTTTAAAATTGGACTCAGTTAAAAAATACAATAGCAATTCTAAAAATACAGATAGAAAGAAAGTTAAGTTTAAACACCAACTTTTTGTCTATCTGTTTTTTTTATTTATATCTATAATTTTTTGGTATTTAAATGCTCTCGGAAAAGACTACAATACCGAGTTTAATTTTCCGCTGCAATATCAAAATTTACCCAAAGGAAAAGTGTTGGCGAATGATTTGCCTGCAAACATTACTATTGAAGTTAGAGGAAACGGTTTCCAGTTATTAAGGTATAAGCTTCTATCTTTTGTAAAAAAAGTAAAACTGGACGTAAATAGTTTTTCTCCCTATTTAAAAAGTAGAAATAACGAATATTATCTCACCTCAAATTATTTACAAGGCTATCTGAAAGGTCATTTTAAAAATATTCAGATTAACCAAGTATATCCGGATACTCTAATGTTTTATTTTACTACTGTAATAGATAAAAGATTACCGGTAAAACCTGTCCTATCTCTTAAGTTTGCCGAATCCTATATGTTAAGCGGTACCGTTAGGGCCATCCCGGACAGTATTACTATATCCGGACCGAAGGCTTTAATTGATACCATGCATTTAATTTTTTCAGAATTCAAACAGGTTAAAGACATTAAGGATACCGTTTTTTCGAGTGTTAAACTTGAACAACTTCCTAAATTTATTTACCCAATGAATGAGGTTAAACTTTTAATTCCTGCTGAAAAATATACCGAAATTGTATATTCAATCCCGGTGACAGTGGTAAATGTTCCTCAGGGCATTGAAATCAAGACATTCCCGGCAACTATAAATGTTTCATTTGATGTAACCCTGTCTAAATTTGATAAAATAAATTCCGGTCAATTTAAGATAGTTGCTGATTATAATGATATTAACAATTTGGATGCCTCAAAAAAATTAAAAATATTATTATCTAAAATGCCAGCATCTGTGGTTAATGTCAAATATTCCCCAAAGAGTGTCGAATATATTGCTTTAAAATGGTAAGAGTAGGTATTACAGGCGGGATTGGAAGTGGCAAATCTTTAGTGTGTAAAGTTTTTGAATGTCTGGGTGTCCCTGTATATTATGCGGATAATAGGGCTAAAGAAATTATGAACGAGGATTATTCAATAATTACCACATTGGAGGGCAAATTTGGCAAATCTGTGTATAAGAATGGAATTTTGGATAAAAAATTATTGGCGCAGATAATATTCAGTGATAAATCGGCGGTCGAATTTGTAAATTCACTTGTGCATCCTGCTGTTGAAAAAGATTTTATGCATTGGTCCGAATATCATAATAAATCTGAATATTGCATTCAAGAAGCTGCTCTTTTGTTTGAGAGCGGGATTTATAAGAAACTCGATCATATTGTTACAGTTGTGTGCCCAATTGAAGAAAGGGTTAAAAGGGTTATTAAAAGAGACAGTGTTTCCACAGAACAGGTATTAGCCAGGATTAATAACCAGTGGAATGACGAGCAAAAAATTAAACTTTCTGATTATCTGATCTATAACGACAATAAAAATAGTTTATTAAATCAAATATTAAAACTTCATAATATATTTATTTTTAAGTAAATGGGTTATTTTGGAAAAATAATAGGAGGGGGGCTTGGATGGGTACTGGGGCACGGTCCCATTGGAGCTCTAATTGGTTTCGCTATCGGGTCTTTATTTGACAATATGAATACTCAGGTACACTTTGAAAGAGTTCGTACCACCCCGGGCGATTATAATGTCAGTCTGCTGGTTCTTATTGCTGCCATGCTAAAGGCAGATGGTAAAATTTTGCGTTCTGAACTGGATTACGTAAAAAAATTCTTGGTTCAGAATTTTGGAGAACAAGGAGCTAAAGAAGCATTGGTGATGCTCAAGGATCTTTTAAAACAAGATATTCCGGTTTATGATGTCTGTTCTCAGATAACTTCTCATGTTAATTATTCGCAACGTCTTCAGTTGCTCCATTTTTTGTATGAATTAGCTTTTTCGGATGGCAGGCTTGATGAAAATGAAGAAAAATTGCTCGAGCAAATTGCTTCCTGGCTTCAAATTACAAAGGAAGATCGGGATTCTTTAAAATCGATGTTTAAAAATACAATAGAGGATTTTTATAAAATATTGGAAATTGACAGCACAGTTCCTGATGACGATGTAAAAAAGGCCTATCGCAGAATGGCAATGAAATATCATCCTGATAAAGTGGCCACTATGGGAGAAGATGTAAAAAGGGCGGCTCATGAAAAGTTTCAAAAATTAAATGAAGCTTACGAGAAAATAAAGAAGACAAGAGGCATGGTATAGAAATTTTCTATAAACATTGAAAATAAATTCTAAATATCAGAATTTGAATTTAGGTTTTTTTAAATTTGCCAATCTTAAACCAAATCTAATCGTAATGAATTTAAAGGATATTTTGTCGATTTCTGGGTATGGCGGGCTTTTTCGTTTTATTTCACAAAGCAGAAATGGAGTGATTGTAGAAAGCCTTAATGATGGAAAAAGGATGAATGCGGACTCTTCTTTGAGAATTAGTGCACTTGAAGATATTGCCATATTTACTGATGATAAGGAAGTTCCATTGAAGGAAGTTTTTAAATCAATTTATCAAAAGGAAAACGGGGGAGCTGTTATTGACCCTAAAATGCCTAATGATAAACTGAAAAAATATTTTAGTGAGATTTTACCTGATTATGATAAAGACAGGGTATATGTTTCGGATATGAAAAAGGTATTTACCTGGTATTTAATACTTAATGGTTTAAATTTAATTGATTTGAAAGAAGAAGAAAACAGTGAAGCTGCTGTTGAATCTGAAAAATAAATAAAAATTTATTTCGAAATTTAGGTAATCCTGAAAATGATTTTTTTTCATTTTCGGGATTATTTTTTTTATATCCTTACTGTTGTTGGATTTATATTTTATAGAATTTATAGTGTTTTGATTTTTTTTACGTTAGTTAAGTTTCAGTATTTCAATATTATAAATTAACATATTTAATAGTTTTATACAGGTGATTCCTCTCACCACTGTTTCTATTTAATCTCATCTTTTACTTGTAATTGATCTCACCCAAATATTATTGAAAACCCTTTTTGCAGATCGTATCTTTGATATACAATTTAGCAACGAACATAACAGCATTTAGAAAATAATAGTTAGTAATTGTTTTAGTAGGGAAAATTTCTTTTCATAGGTTTTTGGTTAGTAGTTTTAATTTAGGTAAATTTTAGGGTTTTCTCCGGGGGGTGGTTCCCCCGGAGTTTTTTTTATAAAAATGATAATTCGTTGGAAATAAAAATACAAAAAAAATAATCATCAATTGGAACTTTTTATATTTTTGTGCGTTAAATGAATGATTGTTCATTCAAAATTCAATTTATGGCAAGAAATATTGATGAATCCAAGCTAAAACGAATAAAGGAAGCTACCATCGAAATGGTGGTTCAGAATGGATTTGGAGGTGCATCAATTTCGGAGATTGCAAAAAAAGCCAATGTTGCTGTCGGTTATTTATATATGTACTATAAAAGTAAGAATGACCTGGTAAGCGATCTGTTATTTGAAAATGTTAATAAAGTTGCCGATAAGTTGGAATTATTGCTGGAGCAAAATACTTCTGTAGACGAATTAATTTCTAATTTAGTCCGGAATATTTTTGAAACGGCTATAGCTCAGCCATTAAGTATGAAATTTATGTATGTGCTTTTGCACGATTATAATTTTGCATTGCAAGAAACTCAACGCGAACGCATTGCCTCGTTATGTACCCGTTTGAAAAATGCAGGAATTGCTAATGGTGGTTTTCGCCCTTATATTACCGAAGAAGAAATTTACCTTATAGGTGTGGTATATCCCATACAATTTATTAATTTAAGGTTTAAAACTTTTTTTGGAAAATCTGAAATTGGAGAAGTTGAAATAATGGAAGTAATTAAAATATGTTTGAATTCATTAAAAGGATGAAAAAAAAGTTATTCGTTAAGGTTTGCCTTTTTTCGGGCTGCCTTGCAATTGTGGGAAGTTCAGTGATGATGGCTCAGGAAAAGGATGAAAAGTTTTTAACTTTTGACCAGGCTCTGCAAATTAGTCGTCAAAACAGTCATACCCTTAAACAGATGGATTATCTGCAGGATGAAAAAAAGCAGGAAGCTCAGGCTACTAAAGGGTATTATTTGCCTAAAATTGGGATTACTGCTACCTATATGGTGATGTCGGATCCTTTAAAGTTGGATTTAAATCCTCTAGTGGATAATGCAATACTTCCGGCTTATAATATTCTTGCTAATTTTTCGTCAGATGCGTATGTGAAGGCATATTCTCAAGCCGCTTATGATAAAATTAGTGCCTATGATTTTACTGAAATTATTCAGGAGGACAAAATGGGGTTGGTAGCTGCAACTTTAAACTGGCCTTTGTTTGCAGGGGGAAAGATTAGAGCCGCTAATGCTGCTGCTAACATTGAGAGCAAAGATGTGGAAGAACAACGTAAGCAGAAAGACGCCGAATTGGTAAGCGAAG